>Ga0247839_1006884_pt1 | contig 12820 bp, 14 predicted proteins | sample LaCruzMarch2015__6_FD_192405 | JGI IMG/M metagenome (GOLD analysis project Ga0247839, IMG submission 192405) | Freshwater microbial communities from meromictic Lake La Cruz, Castile-La Mancha, Spain - LaCruzMarch2015_16m | ecosystem: Environmental > Aquatic > Freshwater > Lake | place: Spain...
TGTCTACACGCTGGCACCCCTGCGCAACTGAGCCAAACACAATTGCCTGCACCAAATATGGAAAACAAGCCAACACACCCAAGAGCTGGCGATCTAACTCAGATTTAGCCGACATTTGCTTCGTTTGTCTCATGCTGCAATGCTTCAATCTCGGCCTTCAACAACTCATATTCTTCCATCTTGCGCTTGAGGAACCGGCCTGTGAGCGCGGCCTTCTCGGCAATTCCGCTGGGCGTGAGCAAGTAGGCATAGGCAACCTTTCGCGTACTGCTTTGAAAGTTGTGGATTTTGACGGCACCCTTGTCTAGCAGGGCCTGCAAGCAGTAGTTGAGACCGCCCAAGCTCAAACCCAAGGCCTTGGCCAGTTCGCGCTGGGTGAGGTTTGGGTTTTCTTGCAGCAGACGCAGAATCCGGAAATTCGTGTCTTCTTGCTGCTTGCGTAGGCGGGTCGTCATGAGGCGGGAGGCGGGGTATTTATCGCTCAGTCAGGCTACCGCAATGCCATGTCACTTTAATAAGTGCAGCATGCGGTTAATCCGATTCAACTCAGGCATAAACAATCGAATCGTTCGAAACCGTACAAGCTTAACAGGATTTGAACGAGTTAGAAGTCACACCCTACACGCAAGCGTTCTCCGCGCGTACAGTTCAAATCCAGTGTTTCACGCCGAGCGCGGCAACCAAACATCTCGAACGTCCACCATTTATCAGGAGCACCCCATGGTCAAAAAACTGCAAAAAACAAAATCATCCAAAGTGTCTGGCGCTGAGCTGAAAGACAAGGTCAAAGACTCCGCCCAGCAAATCTGGCAGGCAGGGCTTGGTGCCTTCACCAAGGCGCAGACTGAAGGTGCCAAGGCGATTGAGGCCTTAGTCAAAGACAGCGTCAGCATCCAGCGCAAGACCAAAGCTGCGGCTGAGGAGCGGATTTCTGAAGCCACCAGCAAGATGACCAATATGGCCACCGACATTTCATCCAAGGCGACGGGGCAGTGGGACAAGCTGGAAAACATTTTTGAAGAGCGCGTGGCCAAGGCCCTGAACAAACTGGGCGTACCTTCTGCCAAGGATGTCAGCGCACTGATGGCCCGCATCGATGCACTGGAGAAAGCGGTTCAGAAGCTGTCACTCAAGGTGCCTGCTGCCAAGGCCGCCCCGGCAAACGCCGTTGCGCCCAAGGCTGCAGCCCCCAAAGCTGCCGCGCCTAAGGCAAAAGCTGCGACGCCCAAAGCGGCCCCCAAAACCGCGGCCAAGCGCGCGGCACCCGCAAAGAAGGCTGCGCCAGCGGTGGTAACTGAGACCGTTCCAGTGCAGGCTTGAACTTGAGAGCTCTGGCTTAGCGCCAGTCATTTAAGGGGCGCGGTGGCGCCCCTTTTTTTTGTGTTAACAAAGCACTCGCTTGCCAAGGCCTCGCCACCGTGCTGCAACGCAGCAAAAACAGGCGGGCCGGCGCTCTACACTTTGCACCTCTGCATGTGCAAAAGACTGCCCCTTCAAAATAGGGAGGCAGACCGTCCACTGAGAAACCCCTATGGTAAAAAAAGCCCCCCGCCGCACCGCCGAACGCATTCTTGAGGTCACACTGGAGTTGTTCAATCGCTTTGGTGAACCCAACGTTTCGACCACGCTGATCTCGGCCGAGTTGGGTATCAGCCCGGGGAACCTTTACTACCACTACCCGGCCAAAGACGAGCTGATCAACTGCCTGTTTGATCGCTATGAGAAGTCGCTCAACGAGTTGCTGAACGCCAGTGACGATGTACGCGACGTGGAGGATGCCTGGTTTTTCATGCACACCCTGTTCGAGTTGATCTGGCAGTACCGCTTCTTGTACCGCGACCTGAACGACTTACTGAGCAAAAACCGCCGCCTGGAAACCCACTTTCAGTCGGTGCTGAAAAACAAGACCCGTTCGGTGAAAGCCTTGCTGGACAGCATGAGCCGAGCCGGCGCGGTTCGCATTGACTCGCGCGAGGTGGAGGCCACCGCGACCAGCATGGTCGTGGTGCTGACCTACTGGCTGAGTTTTGAATATGTGCGGGACCCACGCAACGCGCTGGAGCCAGCCAACGCGCAGGCCGCGCTGCTGCGCGGCGCGCACCATGTATTAAACTTACTGGTGCCTTATCTGGAAGCCAGTCAGCGCACGCACTTGCAGAGCTTGGCGGGCGCATACAGCGCATCCTAGGCACCTTTGGGACAGGGAACAAAAATGATGACCTTATGGACGGCCTTTGCGTACACGGACGAGTATCCGTTTGACGTTGCCAGCGTCAAAAAGTACTGGGAGCGCCTGCACGCGGGTGACAAGGAGCCCCTGCCCGAAAGCGCCAAGGTGTTGGCGGCTTGGGCGCTGTTCCACAGTGGCGAATTCCAAAAAGCGGTCGAAGCCGGACTGAAAGCGGGTCCTGCCGGCATCACCGTGGCCAATAAGGCGGCCTGCGTGTATGCCAATTACCTGGAACCCAAGGAGAAGGTCAAACAAAGCCTGTTCATGGAAGTGGCAGCCCGGGCCGAAGCGCAGGCAGCGGCAGATCCGACCAACGCCAATGCGTTCTACTGGCAAGGGTATGCCTTGGGGCGCTACAGCCAGGGCATCAGCGTGGCCAAGGCCTTGGCACAGGGCATTGGCGGCAAGGTCAAGACCGCGTTTGAAACCGCCATCCGGCTGCAACCCGACCACGCCGATGCCTATATTGGCCTGGCCGCCTTCCATGCGGAGGTGATTGACAAGGTGGGCACCCTGATTGGAAGCATGACGTATGGGGCCAAAAAGGACACCAGCCTGCAGCTCTTTCAGCTCGGCTTGGATCTGGCCCAGAAGTCAACCATCGCCCTGATCGAATACGCCAATGCACTGGTCATTCTAGAGGGTGAGAAACGCCTGGATGAAGCGACGCGGCTGTATCAACAGGTGGCCGCCGCGCCCGCTCTGGATGCCATGGAGCGGCTGGATGTGGAATTGGCACAGGCCGAGCTGGCCGACTAATGCACCGTAAGATACGGGGCACACGCCCTACACCCCCAACAGGAGAAACCCATGGCCGATTTGAAATCGAAGTTTGAAGCAGCAACTGCAAATTCCAAGAACCTGACCGAGCGCCCTGACAATGGCACGCTGCTCAAGATTTATGCCCTCTACAAACAGGCCAGCACGGGCGACAACGCTGAGAAAAAACCGGGCTTTACCGACTTGGTCGGTCGCGCCAAGTGGGACGCATGGAATGGCTTCAAGGGGACATCGACCAAAGACGCGATGCAGCAATACGTCGACTTGATCGAATCTTTAAGCTAAAAAGGCCTGCAGCCCCCGTGGATACTGCGTAAGCAGCTACTAATTTAATAGCAATTTGCTGTTTTATTTTGATCGGGGGTGCGGTTTTTTGGCCGCCTTGGCGGCCAGCAACTGGTCCAGATTTTTGACAATTTCGGCCTCGATGCGGTGCTTGAAGGCCCCCAGCAGAAAGCCCAACTTGGCATCCAGATTGAAGTGGTCTTTGGTCACATGCAAGGTGCCATTGACCCCCGAGCGCACAAAAGTCACTTCGTCCTGCGTGGCGCCCTCTTCGTAGGTGCACTCCATGTCAAACTCTTCTTCTACCTGCTCCGCCCATTGGAAGGCGATTTTGCGTGCCGCAGGAAGTCCCAGGGAATGCTCGCGTCGAATGTGAAGATCTGCCACCACTGTTCTCCTTAATTGCCCATGTACAAATTCAAATCCCGTGTCACTGGCGACCTCATTATGCTGGAGCCCAACGGCCGTCAGATCCTGAAAATTTTGGGAAAAGACGACTCCTCCCTGGCCAAAGGCATTTTGCTGCCCGAACACATGCCAGCCGCCTTGGCGGCGCTGGAAAGCGCGGTGGCGCAAGACGAGGCGGTGCAAAAGCAGCGGGCCCAGGAAGCGCGGGACAAGGGCGAAACCTTGCCACGCGCAGAAGGCATTTCACTGCGCTTGCGCGCAGTGCCCTTCATCGCCATGGTGAAACGCTGCCAGCAGGCCGATGAAGAAATCGTCTGGGGCGTCTAGGCTGCCAACCAAGGCCGTGGTCCGAGCCTACTTGTAGCTGCGGGCGTCTTCGATAACTTTGCCGTCGTTGGGCAGGCTACCGGGCGACAACACTTCCACCGTACCGCGCAGCTTCGTTACATCGCGAATCGCCTCACTGAGTTTGGCCGCCAACGCATCGGGGCCGCTGCAGGCGGTTTCCACTTTAAGCGTCATCACATCGTTGGCCATCTCTCCCGTCACCACCAAACGTGCCCGCGACACCTCTGGGAAGCGCTTGACGATGTCGTCCACCTGCTTCGGGTGCACAAACATGCCCCGAATTTTGGTGGTCTGGTCGGCACGCCCCATCCAGCCCTTGATGCGGGTATTGGTGCGCCCGGTGGGGCAGGCGCCAGGCAGGATGGCCGACAAGTCACCCGTGCCAAAGCGGATCAAGGGATAGCCCGGGTTGAGGGTGGTCACCACCAATTCACCCACCTCACCCAGCGCCACCGGGTCCCCGGTGCCGGGGCGCACGATTTCCACGATGACGCCCTCGTCCAACACCAGACCCTCACGCGCTGCGGTCTCATAGGCAATCAAACCGAGGTCTGCCGTGGCATAGCACTGGTAGCCGTCGATGCCGTGTGCGGTAAACCAATCGCGCAGGGACGGCGGATAGGCCTCGCCGCCAAACATGGCTTTTTTGACACTTGGTAGCGACACCCCCATCTCGGCCGCTTTTTCGACAATGATTTTTAGGAAGCTGGGGGTGCCGATGTAGCCCGCAGGCGCAAGCTCACGCATGGCTTGCACCTGCTGCTCGGTCTGCCCGGTGCCGCCGGGGAACACGGTGCAACCCATGGCATGGGCACCGGTCTCCATCATGGAACCCGCAGGCACAAAGTGGTAGCTGAAACTGTTGTGGATCAGCTCGCCGGGGCGAAACCCGGCGGCATAAATGGCGCGGGCCATGCGCCAGTAGTCGCGTGCCTTGCCTTCAGGCTCATAAATTGGACCTGGGCTGGCAAACACGCGCGGCATAGCGGCGCCAAACTGCAGGGCGCTGAAACCACCAAACACATCACCACTGGCCACCGCACCGGGCGTGCCGGCTCGGGCGGCTTGCTGGAGTTCTTGCAACTCATGTTTGCGAATGACGGGCAATTGGGCCAGTGCAGCACGGTCGCACACATCGCCAGGGTTCACCCCATCAAGCACGGCAGCAAAGGCCGCGGATGACGTTTTGGCATGGGCCACCTGCAGGGGCAATGCGGTCATCAGGGCCGATTCGCGGGCCGCGGCAGAGCGAGTTTCCAGGGCATCGTAGTGACTGGTCATAGGGGGCTACAAAGAAAATTAAGTGTCATTTAGGGCTCTAGCCCTCATGGGTATTGCGCAAGCAGCTACTAAAAAAATAGCAATCTCAGGCCAACCAGCGCTTGCGGCGTTTGTAGCTTTTCACATCTTTAAAGCTCTTGCGCTCGCCGCCGCCCATGCCAAGGTAGAACTCCTTGACGTCTTCGTTGGAGCGCAAATCGGCAGCCGCACCGTCCATCACCACGCGGCCGGACTCCATGATGTAGCCATAGTCGGCGTACTTCAGGGCCATGTTGGTGTTTTGCTCGGCCAGCAGAAAGGTGACTTTTTCTTTGGTATTGAGGTCTTTGACGATCTCAAAAACCTCCTCCACAATTTGCGGCGCTAGCCCCATGGAGGGCTCGTCCAGCAGCACCATCGTGGGGTTGGCCATCAGGGCGCGGCCGATGGCGCACATCTGCTGCTCACCGCCCGAGGTGTAGGCCGCTTGACTGGTACGGCGGGTTTTGAGGCGGGGAAAGTAGTTGTAGACCTTCTCCAGGTTGGCGGCCACTTCGGCCTTGCTTTTACGGGTGTAGCCACCGGTCAGCAAATTCTCCTCAATGGTCAGGTGGGCAAAGCAATGCCGCCCTTCCATGACCTGCACCACACCGCGCTGCACCAGGTCGGCGGGTGACAGGTTCTCAATACGTTCACCGCGCAGCTCGATCGAACCCTTGGTCACCGCACCGCGCTCGCCCGCAAGCAAGTTGCTGACGGCCCGCAGCGTGGTGGTTTTGCCCGCGCCGTTGCCGCCCAAAATAGCGACAATGCCGCCCTCGGGCACCTGCAGGGACACGCCCTTGAGCACCAAAATGACGTGGTTGTAAATGACCTCAATGCCGTTGACATTGAGAACAATGTTGCGCGCGGGAGCGGGCGTGGAAGTGGGTGGTGTGTTGGATGTTTCCATAGGGGTTCTCAGTGTCCAAACGACAGGGCCGATGCACCTTGCAGTGCAAAACGCCCTCTCGTTTGGCGGCTCCGAAGAGCCGCCATTTCAATCAGCCTGTGATCAGGACTGGCAATCCGCAGGGGTGCGGGCGGTCAGCTTCTTCTCGGCGGCGTACTTGGCTGCTGTGGTCTTGACCAGTGGCTTGATGATTTGCTCATCAGCTTGCAGCCAGTCAGAGGTGAATTTCCAGGCTTTGCCATCCCATGTGTGGATGCGGGCCCAGTTGGCGCCCATGTGGTCGGTACACGAGGTGCTGACCGGACGCATGACGCCGGCAAAACCCAGAGCATCCAACTTAGGCTGTGTGAGGTTCAGGTTTTCCAGGCCCCAGCGCACTTGCTCGCCTGTCATGACCTTGCCCTTGCCATAACGCTCTTGGGCGGCACGGACACCTTCCAGTGCCAGCATGGCGCTCATGGCTCCACGCATGTACAGCACCTGGCCGACTTCTTCCTTCGGTCCGGTGCCCTGGCCTTTGCCATGCACTGTGGCCAGCACATCTTTGACCAACTTGGAGCCCAGTTCAGCACCGTGCTGCATGGTCACCGCGTTGTAGCCCTTGGCGCCATCGGCCACGTCTTTCACGTCTGGCTCAGCACCCGCCCACCACACGCCATACATTTTTTCACGGGCGTAGCCGGTGGCTTGTGCCTCTTTGATGGCGGTGCTGTTCATGATGCCCCAGCCCCACAACACAACGTAATCAGGCTTGCTTTGGCGCACTTGCAACCAGGTGGCTTTTTGCTCGACGCCGGGTGCAGTTACAGGCAGCATTTGCAGGGTGAAGCCGTGCATGGCCGCGCGCTCTTGCAACAAAGGAATCGGCTCTTTACCAAACGGGCTGTCGTGGTAGACCAAGGCAATCTTCTTGCCCTTCAACTTGTCAAAGCCACCTTCTTTTTTGGCAATGGCTTGCATGATGGAGTCGGCCGCCACCCAGTAGGTGCCAGCCAATGGGAAGTTCCACTTGAACACCGTGCCGTCCGCGCTTTCGCTGCGGCCGTAGCCCACGGTCACAACGGAAATTTTGTCGTTGGGGGCTTTCTCAGTCAGCGCAAAGGTGGCGCCGGTGGACAAAGGCTGCACAAAAGTGGCGCCCTTGCCCTTCAGACGCTCATAACACTCCACGCTGCGGGCCGTGTCGTAACCGGTTTCGCACTCTTCAAAAGAGAGCTTGACACCGTTGATGCCGCCACGGGCGTTGGTGAGCTTGATGTAGTCCACATAGCCATTCGCCCATGGCACACCATTCGGGGCGTATGGCCCGGTGCGGTAAGACAACACGGGGATGAATTGCTCTTTGGCTTGCGCGAAGGCGTTGCCGGCCATCAAGGCCGATGCGCCAACGGCCACGAGGCTGGTTGCGAGTACGAGTTTACGAAGCTTCATTTGTCTCTCCTATTAATTAATATCAAAGCACGGGGAACATGAAAAATCAAAAAAACGGGGCTACGCGTCAGTGCGGGAAAGGCCACAGACGCAGTTTCTGTTTGGAGATGGACCACAGCTTGGCCAAGCCATGGGGCTCGACAATCAAGAACCAGACGATCAAGCCACCAAACACCATTAGCTCAGTGTGCGAGACACCGGCGGTAGAAATCTCCAACCCAAACAGCCCAGCCAAAAGTGGCAGGCCCTGGCTCAGCACGATGGGCAAAATAATAATGAACGCGGCACCAAAGAAGCTCCCCATGATGGAGCCCATGCCACCGATGATGACCATGAACAAGAGCCTGAACGACTGGTCCACCGAGAACGCCGCAGGCTCCCAAGCACCCAGGTAAATGAAGGCCCACAGCGCACCCGCTACGCCGACGATGAAGGAACTCACGGCAAACGCACTGAGCTTGGCGTACATGGGGCGAATACCAATCACGGCGGCGGCCACATCCATATCGCGAATCGCCATCCACTCACGGCCCACGGCGCCGCGCACCAGGTTCTTGGCCAATAGGGCAATCACCGCCAACACGGACAGGCAAAACAGGTACTTTGCCAGCGGGCTTTCCAGCGAGAGGCCAAAGACCTGCAGGTTGGACACCGACACCGAGCCCGAAGGCGAGTTGTTGGTGAACCACTGGATGCGCAAAAACATCCAGTCGGCAAAAAACTGCGCCGCCAGTGTCGCCACCGCCAGGTACAAGCCCTTCACCCGCAAACTGGGCAAGCCAAAAACCATACCAAACAGCATGGAGCAAACGCCCCCCAAAATCAGCGCCACGATCAAGGGCATGCCCTCCACGCGCACAAAGAAGTTGTACGCGGCATACGCACCCACGGCCATAAAGGCACCCGAACCCAGCGAAATCTGGCCGCAATAGCCGACCAGAATATTCACCCCAATGGCGGCCAGTGAAAAGATCAGGAAGGGGATCAAAATGGCGCGAAACATGTAGTCACTGGCCATGAACGGCACGGCGAGGAAGGCCACCACCAGCAGCAACAACAGCGCCAGGCGGTCTTGCGCAATGGGCAAGATTTGCTGGTCCGCCCGGTAGGAGGTTTTGAATTGACCGTTTTCTCTGTAGAACATGTTTTTCTCTCAATTTTTAAAATAGTTCATACGCGGTCAATGATTTTTTCGCCAAACAGGCCTTGCGGACGGATCAGCAAGAAGCCCAGCGCCAGCACATAGGCAAACCAGATCTCGATCCCGCCGCCCACGTAGGGCCCGAGGTACACCTCGGACAGCTTCTCACCCACACCAATGATCAGTCCGCCCACAATGGCCCCAGGCACCGACGTCAAGCCCCCCAAAATCACCACCGGCAAAGCGCGCAAGGCCACCGTGGTCAGCGAAAACTGCACGCCCAGTTTGCTACCCCAAATCATGCCGGCCACCAAGGCAACCACACCGGCCACACACCAGACAATGACCCAGATGCGGTTCAAGGGGATGCCAATACTTTGGGCCGCCTGGTGGTCATCGGCCACCGCACGCAGGGCCCGGCCGGTGGCGGTTTTCTGGAAGAACACGCTCAACAGCGCCACCAGGGCGGCCGCGATGACGGCGGCATACAGGTCTTCGTTGTTGATCAGGATGCCGCCTTCAAACGCGCTCTCCAAAATCATGACCGGATCTTTGGGCATGCCAATGTCGATCTTGTAGATGCTGCTGCCAAACAGGGTTTGACCCAGGCCTTCCATGAAGTAGGTGATACCCAGCGTGGCCATCAACAGGGTCGTGCCCTCCTGGTTGACCAGGTGGCGCAACACCAGCCGCTCGATCACCCAGGCCACCACAAACATCACCACACCGGCCCCCAAAAAGGCCAGCACGTTGGCGGCGATCGGGTCCGTGATACCGGCGTACAAAGGAATCCACTCGGCAAGCCGGGCCATCGCCAGCGCGGCGAACAGCACCATGGCGCCCTGCGCAAAATTGAACACGCCAGAGGCCTTGTAAATCAAGACAAAGCCCAGCGCCACCAGCGAATACAGCATGCCGGCCATCAGGCCGCCCAGCAGTGTTTCAAGAAAGAATGCCATTTTTTGAATTCCTTAATGACTGGTGCCCAGATAGGCACTGATCACTTCTTCGTTGTTGCGTACTTCTTCGGGGGTACCGTCGCCAATCTTCTTGCCATAGTCCAGCACCACCACGCGGTCGGAGATGTCCATCACCACGCCCATGTCGTGCTCAATCAGCACCACGGTGGTCCCGAATTCATCGTTCACGTCCAAGATGAAGCGGCACATGTCCTGCTTTTCTTCCACGTTCATGCCGGCCATGGGCTCGTCCAGCAACAGCACCTGCGGCTCCATGGCCAGGGCACGACCCAAGTCCACGCGCTTTTGCAAGCCGTAGGGCAACTGGCCCACCGGCGTCTTGCGGTAGGCCTGAATTTCCAGAAAATCGATGATGCGTTCCACCGCCTCGCGGTGCTGGAATTCCTCGCGCTGGGCCGGGCCAATGCGCAGGGCCTGCAGCAGGATGTTGCTCTTGATCTTCAGGTTGCGCCCGGACATGATGTTGTCCAGCACGCTCATGCCCTTGAACAAGGCCAAATTCTGAAAGGTGCGCCCAATCCCCATCACCGCGACCTGGTGGCTGTCCATGTGGCTGAAGGTTTTGCCACGGAAGGTGATGGAGCCTTGTTGGGGCGTGTACACGCCGTTGATGCAGTTCAGCATGGAGCTTTTGCCGGCACCGTTGGGGCCAATGATGGCGCGAACTTCGTGTTCGCGCACATCAAAGGAGATATCGGTCAGCGCCTTGACTCCGCCGAAACTCAGCGAGATGTTTTTGACGGCAAGAATGACCTCGCCAATTTTTTTAGTTGCCATGGTGTTCAGTAAGGTTCAGGCAGCAGCCTTGATGGGCGCAAACGTTTTGGCATCGTCCAGCTTGAGCGTGGCGCTGACCTTGCCGGTGCGTCCATCTTCAAACTTGACCACGGTTTCGATGAACTGCGAGGTTTTGCCGCCATACAAGGCGTCAATCAGGGCGCCGTACTTTTCGGCAATGAAGCCGCGCCGCACCTTGTTGGTACGCGTTAGCTCGCCGTCGTCGGCATCCAGCTCCTTGTGCAGCACCAGGAATCGGCTCACCTGCGAGCCCGCCAGCATGGTGTCCACGCTCAAATCGGCGTTGACCTTTTCGACACATTCTTTAATCAGCTGGTACACCTCGGGTTTTTGCGCCAGATCGGTGTAACCGGCATAGGGCAGGTTGCGCCGCTCGGCCCAGTTGCCCACTGCGTCAAAGTCGATGTTGATCATGACGCAGACTTTTTCACGGCCGTCGCCATAGGCCACCACTTCCTTGATGTGCGGGAAGAACTTGAGCTTGTTCTCCACATATTTAGGGGCGAACATGGCGCCGTCGTTGGCACCACCCTTGATGCGGCCCACGTCTTTCACGCGGTCAATGATCTTGAGGTGGCCATGCGCATCCAGAAAGCCGGCATCGCTGGTGTGGTACCAGCCGTCGGCCGACATCACCTCGGCGGTGGCTTCCGGGTTTTTGAAGTATTCCTTCAGTAAACCGGGCGACTTGACCAGAATTTCACCGTTGTCCGCCACCTTGATCTCCACCCCGGCACACGGCACGCCCACCGTGTCGGCACGGGCCTCGTGGTCGGGCTGCAGGCAGACAAAAACAGCGGTTTCGGTCGAGCCGTACAACTGCTTGATGTTGATGCCAATCGAGCGGTAAAACGTGAACAGGTCAGGGCCAATGGCCTCACCGGCGGTATAGGCCACGCGAACCCGGCTAAAGCCCAGGTTGTTGCGCAGGGGGCCGTACACACACAGGTTGCCCAGCGCATACAACACGCTGTCAATCAGGGAGAGCGACTTGCCATCCATCTTGGTCGGGCCCACCCGCTTCGCCACCTCCATGAAGTAGTGAAACATGCCGCGCTTGAGGGTGCCGGCATCTTCCATGCGGATCATCACGCTGGTCAGCAGGCCTTCAAACACGCGGGGTGGTGCAAAGTAGTAGGTCGGGCCAATTTCTTTCAGGTCGATGGTGACCGTGGCCGCCGACTCAGGGCAGTTCACCACGTAACCACAGGCCAGCCACTGCGCATACGAGAAGATGTTTTGCCCGATCCAGGCCGGGGGCAAATAGGCCAACACCTCTTCGGCATGGGTCAACTTGTCAAAGTCGGCACCGGCTTTGGCGCGGTTGAGCAAGCTGTTATGGGTGTGCACCACGCCTTTGGGGTTGCCGGTGGTGCCGGAGGTAAAGAACATGGCAGCCACATCGTCGGGCTTGGCCTTATTGATCTCGTTTGTCAGGAAATCGGGGTGCTGCGCGGAAAACACTTTGCCAGCGGCCAACAACTCATCCAGCGAAGCCAGCCCCGGCTCATCGTATTTACGCAGACCGCGGGGGTCGTCAAAATAGATATTCGAGATTTGTGGGCAGCGGTCGCGAATCTCGAGCAACTTGTCCACCTGCTCCTGGTCTTCCGCAAAGGCAAAACGCACGTCGGCGTTGTTCAGGGGGTAGATGCACTCCAGTGCCGCAGCGTCCTGGTACAGCGGGATAGGAATGGCGCCCAAGGATTGCACCGCCAGCATCGTGGCGTACAGGCGCGGGCGGTTGGCCCCCACCACCACCATGTGCTCGCCGCGTTGCAGACCGGCCTGGTGGAGCCCTGCTGCAAGGTTTTGCACCATCACAGCCAAGTCAGCCCACGACAGCGATTGCCAAATGCCGTATTCCTTTTCGCGCATGGCGGGCGCGCTTGGGCGACCACTGGCGTGCTGGAGTAAGAGTTTCGGAAAAGTCGTTTGCATCCCGGGTCCTTGTTGCTATGAGGGCGATTATTGGCCAAAAGTTTGACGCTAAGTTGTCGTTTGGACGACAATTGATGCGTTTCTCAGTAGGTGTTTTCCCTTCACTTATTCTTAACTTACGCAACGATTGCATGCAAACCGAACCGTCGATCCACCAGCGGCGGCGCGTCCTCACAAGCGCCGAACTCGAAGCCATTCCGTGGCTGCAACTGCTCTCGCCCCAGGAGCGAGAGCGCGCAATTGATGACCTGAAAATCACTGAAGCC
>Ga0247839_1006887_pt1 | contig 12816 bp, 15 predicted proteins | sample LaCruzMarch2015__6_FD_192405 | JGI IMG/M metagenome (GOLD analysis project Ga0247839, IMG submission 192405) | Freshwater microbial communities from meromictic Lake La Cruz, Castile-La Mancha, Spain - LaCruzMarch2015_16m | ecosystem: Environmental > Aquatic > Freshwater > Lake | place: Spain...
GTGCTCTGCGCCTCCATGATGCCGGTCGACCGGCTACCGCCCGCTTCCTGGTACTCGGCGCTGTCACTCGGGTTCGTCTCCGCGATCTTCGACAACATCCCGCTGACGGCCCTGGCGCTCAAACAGGGTGGATTCGATTGGGGTGTGCTTGCTTACGCGGTCGGTTTCGGCGGATCCATGATCTGGTTCGGGAGTTCCGCCGGAGTCGCGCTGTCCAATCTCTATCCTCAGGCCAAATCAGTCGGGGCCTGGGTCAAGAGCGGTTGGCACGTAGTCTTGGCCTACGTCGTCGGCTTCATGGTCCTGCTGCTGACCCTGGGCTGGCATCCGCATGATGCGGCCCCGACCCAGCCGGTAGGTGCCGTCAACTCCGGCCATTCGGCCTTATTCTGCCAAGTCACCCAAGCGATCGCTGGCCCGTGCCACTCGGGCCGGGAGTCATAAAAACGATGAAATTCCTTGTGCCGATCGACGGATCCGAGAGTTCCAGACGGGCAGTCGAACATGTGATTCGGCTTGCCCGGCGCGGCGACCCGCCCGAGATCCACCTGCTCAATGTGCGCGGTCAGGTCGATGCCTGGGAGGTGCGCCGCTTCCTCAGCGACACCGAGATTGCGAAGATGCAGATCCACGAGGGCGAGGAGGAGATTCGAGCGAACTGCGCCCTGATCGAGACCGCCGGCTTGGCCTATCAGGTCAAGGTGATGGCGGGCCCGGTCGCCGAAACGATCGCCCGCTATGCGGACGAACAGGGCTGCGACATTATCATCATGGGCACCCATGGGCGGGGCGGCTTATCGAAGCTGCTGATGGGCTCGGTGGCCGGCGAGGTGGTCGAGAAGGCCAATGTCCCGGTGACCTTGGTCAAGTAGATTCGTCAGCCGGGCCGCAGGATGCGGTCCGGCGGATGGTCGATGGCGCCCGCCCGCATGACGGCAACGAAAGCCGGCGAGGCCATGGCCCCGCTGGCGGTGAATGCGCGCGCCGGTCAGAAGGCCGCACCAGGCTGCATGCCCAGTTTTTTCAAGATCAAGGCCATCGGACAGAAGCCGGTAAAGGCTGACTGGAGCAAATTGGCACCGACGAAGCCGGTAAACCACAGCCAATGGATGTTGACATACACCGCCAAGAGGACAGACAGCAGGATAAAGGCGCCGGCGACGGCGAAAACGATACGGTCGATCGACATGGAAGACTCCACTTGCATTTGAAACAACGATCGTCGGATATTAAGCGCCGCAGTTACTCACTTCAAGCCTGCCGTCGGCCGGCAAGGGGACGGACACGATGGACGCCGACACCTATCCCCGCCTGATCGCCGGACTGCTGCAACCGCAGGCCTACCCGCGACGCGCGGGCGCGACCGCCGCGCCGGTCGACCATATCGAGACCCATATTTCTCACGTCTTCCTGAGCGGGGATCACGCCTACAAGCTCAAGAAGGTGATCGACCTGGGATTTCTGGATTATTCGACGCTGGAGCGGCGGCACTTCTGTTGCGAGGAAGAAGTCCGACTCAATCGTCGACTCTCCCCGGACCTCTACCGCGGGGTGGTGGCAATCACCGGGAGCCCGGAGCAGCCGCGGATGGGCGGCGACGGTCCCGTGCTGGAATACGCCGTAGACATGGGCCGCTTCGCGCAGGAAACCCTGCTGACCCAAGTGACCCTGACCCCGGATCTGATCGATCGCATCGCCACGCGGGTGGCGGCCTTCCACGAGCAAATACCGCGTGCCGATCCGCTGGGCCCGTTCGGTACACCGTCAGCGGTACTTGCCCCGATGCTGGAGAACCTGCGGCAGGTCCGCGCCCGGGTCCGCGACCCCGGCGTTGCCGATCGGTTGGACCGGCTCAGGACCTGGACGCTGGAGCGCTGGAAGGTCCTCACCCCGGCGATTGGACACCGCCTCGAGACGGGGCGGGTTCGGGAGTGTCACGGCGACCTGCACCGCGCCAATATCGCTCTGGAGCAGGGTGAGCCGCTGTTTTTCGACGGCATCGAATTCAATCCCGGCCTGCGCTGGATCGATACCGCGAGCGAACTCGCATTCCTGATCATGGATCTCGAAGAAGCGGAAACGCCGGGACTGGCTGGCCGACTACTCAACCAGTACCTGGAACACACCGGAGACTTCGGCGCACTCGAGGTCTTGGATCTGTACAAGGTTTACCGGGCCATGGTACGCGCCAAAGTGCTGGCCATCCGGCTCGATCAGGCCGACCTGACGGCCGCGCAGAGCGCGACGGAACGCTGCGATTGTGCCCACTATCTGGCCTTGGCAGAGTCTTATACGCATACCCGACGCCCATGCATCCTGATCGCCTGCGGGCTGTCCGGATCCGGCAAGAGCACGCTTGCTCGCCGCTTGAGCGAGTCTCTGCCCATCATGATTCACTTACGCTCCGACGTGGAGCGCAAACGCCTCTTCGGCTTGCCTGGCGAGACACGGTCGGACGCCGGCCGCGGCGCCGGAATCTATTTTCCCCAAGCGACCGCCTGGACCTACCTGCGTCTTCAATGCTTGGCTGGCGGCATCCTCGCATGCGGTTATGATGTGGTGGTGGACGCCACCTTTCTGACTCGGGCACGCCGCGCGACATTTCAAAATCTGGCGCGTCAATGCGGGGCTGGTTTTGCGATCATTGTCCTGATGGCGCCCCTCCGGCTGCTGCGCACGCGGGTCGCGCAGCGACTCGCCGCGGGCAGCGATGCGTCGGAGGCCAGCATCGCAGTCTTAGAGCACCAGCGCGTCGTTTGGGAGCGACCGAGCCTTGCCGAGCGCCGCAGCACCATCATCATCAACAGCACCGATCTGCCGCCGCTGCCGGGCATTGTGCGACAGATCGCCGAACTGACCACATGACCAATCTGTTCGCCGTCTCCCTGTTATGCTTGCTGGGCTGGTTCTGGCTCGATAGCCTGCGCGCCCGCGAGATCGCCCTTGGGATTTGCCGGGCCGCGTGTGAGCGGCGTGATCTGCAACTGCTGGATCAGGCCGTGGCCTTGCGGCGTCTGGGCCTGAGTTGGGGCGTCAACGGGGTGCGCCTGCGCCGGGTTTACCGCTTCGATTTCAGCGAGGAAGGACTGGGACGACGCGTCGGGTATCTGATCATGCGCGGCATCGACCTGGAGGAACTGAGCTTCGGATTACCGGATCAGACTCAGGACCTTTAGCCAGGCCCGATCTCCGGGCCGGTGGCGGACGCCTGTCGTCACGGGATTACTTGACGACTTTCAGCGTCGGACCGCCTTTGCCCTTGCCCGGTCCCTTACGCGGCGGGCTTCCAGTACCCGTCGAGCGGGCAGGAATACCTGGGCGCCGCTTGGGTAGTGTGGCAGCCGGGGTGTCTTCAGCCGCCGGCGCGGCGGTCTGCACATCGGGCTCAGATGGGGGGAAGATCATTCCTTGGTGGTTCTCCCGGCAAAAAATGCCGACCACTGCTTCGCTCGGGATCTGGATCTCGCGTGCGCTCCCGCCAAACCGCGCGTTGAACTGGATCCAGTCGTTCCCCATGACCAGCGCCTGCACGGCAGTCGGGGCGATGTTGAGAACGATCTGTCCGTCGTCGACGAAATCCGTGGGCACCTGGGTGCCTGGGTAGCGGGCATCCACCAACAAGTGGGGGGTCATCTGGTTGTCCAGAATCCACTCGTAGATGGCGCGTACCAGGTAGGGTTTGGTGGAAGTCATGGACCCGTCTTCAGGGTTCATCCGGGGCTCCTGTGGCGGCTTGACCACGTCGGTTGTGCGGTTTACAGGTCGGTGACCAGTTCCCGTTCGGCCTCGGTCAGGCTGGAGCGAAAAGCCTCCCAGGCGAAGATCCGCGTCATGTAGTTCCGAACCGCCTTTGCCTGATCCGGCAGTTCGATCCGCAAGGCGGGAAGTCGCCACAAGACGGGGGCAACACAGCAGTCGACCAGGGAAAATTCGTCGCTCATAAAGAACGGATGAGCAGCAAAGACCGGCGCCATGGCGATCAGACTGTCTCGCAACTCCTTACGCGCCTTACTCTGCTCCGCCTCAACACCCTTGAAAATCCGCCCCATCATGTCATACCAATCCCGATCCACACGGTACATGAACAATCTGGCATTGGCGCGGGAGACGGGGTCGACCGGCAGCAATGGCGGGTGCGGGAAGCGCTCGTCCAGGTACTCCATAATGATGCGTGACTCGAAGAGGCGCAAATCGCGGTCGACCAGGGTCGGCACGGTTCCGTAGGGATTGAACTCCAGCACCTCGACGGGAAGACTCCGGGCATCCACATCCACGACGTCCACCGCAATCCCTTTCTCGGCAAGGACCATCCTGACGCGATGGCAGTAGGGACACAGGGGATCAGAAAATAACGTCATCACTGCTCGTCTGCTTACGGCCACTGCGTTCGTTCCCTCATTCAGCGCCGAGGCTGAGCCCGGCAGCGACCGAAGAACTCCAATTGCGGGCCCTTCCGGACCGCGCAGCGTGTTAGCGACGCGGGACCGACCGAGACCAAGGCCTGAGGGTCAGTTCTCACCCTCTTACGGAAAGGGTGCGTGCTCGCATCTGCCGGAGTATACCGTGTCGGCGAGTGCACCGATGGCGCTTTTTACGAGGAAAGACGCGGCCCCCGCAAATCGGGGGCCGTGGGCGAGGCGGAACCTCAGTGCACGTCCTTCCAGAACTCCTTCTTCATGCTGTAGGCGACGATGAATAGAAGCCCCAGGAACAGCAGGACATAGATACCGAGGCGCTGCCGTTCCAGTTGCACCGGCTCACCCGCGTAGGTGAGGAAGGCGGTGATGTCGCGGACCATGGCATCGTACTGCGCCGCGTTCAGCTTGCCGCCGACGGCGGGCCCGACGGACTCCGCCACTGGCGTTCCCGTCTGATGCGCGGCCATGATCGGCTGCGCCAGGCCCTGGAGATCAGCCAGGACATGCGGCATCGCCGTGCTCGGGAACATCAGATTATTGACGCCGTAAGGCCGGGTTGAGTCCGCGAAAAAGGTCTTCAGGTAGGTGTAGACCCAGTCCGGGCTGCGCCAGCGCGTCACCAGCGTCAGATCAGGCGACGGAACTCCGAACCACTTCTCACCGTCCTCGGGACGCATGGCGTTCGTCATGGGGTCGCCGGGTTTGGCATCACCGACCAGCATGGTCTTGCGCAGGGTGATGTCATCGATCCCCAAGTCGGCGGCCATGCGGTTGTAACGCATGTACTTCAGCGAATGGCACCCCATGCAATAGTTCATGAAGTACTTGGCGCCGTTCTGCAGCGACTCCTTATCGCTCAGGTCGATGTTTGCCGACAGCGTTTGCGGGCCGGCAGAGGCGAACCCGAGCGTTGGCAGCAGCAATAAAGCGAAGGCGGCTATCAGCTTTTTCATTCGGTTACCCTCTCCGGAACCGGCTTGACCTTGTCCAACTTGCTGTAGATCGGCATCAGCAGGAAGAACGCGAAATACAGTGCGGTGAAGATCTGCGCGAGCAGGGTCGACAGCGGACTCGCGGGCTGCAGGCCCAGATAAGCGAGCACGATGAAGGACACGGCGAACACGGCCAAGGCGACCTTGGTCACGATCCCCTTGTAGCGCACCGATTTCACCGGACTGCGATCCAGCCAGGGCAGGGCGAACATGATCAGGATGGCCGCGAACATCACCACCACACCCGGGAACTGCGAATCCCACATCGGCGGGATCGCCCGCAACATGGCGTAGAAGGGAGTGAAGTACCAAACCGGGGCGATATGGACCGGGGTCACCATCGGATTTGCCGGCTGGAAGTTCGGCGCCTCCATGAAGATCCCGCCGCCGGTCGGGGCGAAGAACACCACCGCGAAGAACAACGCCAGGAAAACGACGGTGCCGACGATATCCTTGACCGTGTAGTAAGGATGGAAGGGAATGCCGTCAGCGGGCGCGTTGGGGCTCCAGCGGTTGCCCTTGGGGCCATCCTTGATCTCGATGCCGTCCGGATTGTTCGAGCCGACCGCGTGCAGCGCGACGATGTGGACAAACACCAGACCGGCCAGGATGAAGGGAACCACGAAGTGGAAGGCGTAGAAACGGTTCAGGGTGACGTCCGAGATGACGTAGTCACCACGCACCCAGGTGGAAAGGTCTTCACCGATTCCGGGCACGGCCGCAAACAGGTTCACGATGACCTGCGCGCCCCAGTAGGACATCTGGCCCCAGGGCAGCAGATAACCGAAAAAGGCCGTGGCCATCATCGCCAGATAGATCAACACGCCGATGATCCAGAGCAGTTCCCGCGGCTTGCGGTAAGAACCGTACATCAGGGCGCGGAACATGTGCAGGTAGATGATGATGAAGAAAGCCGAAGCGCCGGTCGAATGCACATACCGGATCAGCCAGCCCCACTCCACGTCGCGCATGATGTACTCGACGGAGGCATAGGCCTCGGCCGCCGAGGGCTTGTAGCTCATGGCCAGCCACAGGCCGGTCAGGATCTGGATCACTAGGACCAGGATCGCCAGCGACCCGAAGAAATACCAAAAATTGAAGTTTTTCGGCGCGTAGTACTGGGCGAGGTGCTCATTCCAGACCTTACTGGCCGGGAACCGCTTGTCGAACCAGCCCAGGACGCCGGTCGTGGTCTGCTCTTCTGCGCTCATTTAGGCGGCTCCTTGATCCTGACCCACCAGGATGGTGGTGTCGTTGAGATACATATGGATCGGGATCACCAGGTTGGTCGGTGCGGGAACACTCTTGTAGACCCGCCCGGCCAGATCGAACCGGGAGCCGTGGCAGGGGCAGAAGAACCCGCCTTTCCAACCCGCGCCCAGATCGTTCGGCGCCGTTTCAGGGCGGAAGGTCGGCGAGCAGCCCAGGTGCGTGCAGATGCCGATCGCCACCCAGATCTCGGGTTTGAGCGAACGCAAGGGGTTCTTGCAGTACTCGGGCTGCTGCGGGACGATCGAAGCCGGATCGACCAACTGCGAATCCAGCGTCGGCAATGCCGCGAGCATCTCGGGAGTCCGCTTGACGATCCAGATCGGCTTACCACGCCATTTGACGACCAGGAGCGCACCCGGCTCCAACTTGCTGATGTCCGCTTCCACCGGTGCGCCGGCGGCACGGGCCTTGGCGCTCGGATTCATGGACGCGACGAACGGCACGGCCGCGAAACCGGCGCCGACGGCACCGACCGCGCTGGTCGCGGCGACGAGCATCCGTCGCCTGCTGTGATTTACGCCTACTGCGCTCATATGCGACTAACCCTCGGGTGACACCAGCGCCGCCGACTCCCCTTAAGCCGACTCCACGCACGTGTTGAGATGAAAGATAAGAATGTGCAAAATCTCTGCGAAACCGACCGGGCATTCTCCGTGATCAGCGCCTACGCGGTCAAGGAGCGAGCGCTGTCCTCTCCTGGTGCCGGGGTCTATCAGGATACGAATCAAGCCGGGTTGTCGATCTCCAAGTACCGATGAGACAGAGAAAAACGCTCGGCCAAATGCGCTCCCAGCGCCTGGACTCCATAGCGCTCGGTGGCGTGATGACCGGCCGCAAGGAAACTGACCCCGAGCTCGCGCGCGGCGTGCGTGGTCTGCTCGGACATCTCACCGCTCAAAAAGGCATCGATCCCGAGCGCTGCCGCGGCTTCGAGATAGCCCTGACCACCACCCGTACACCAGGCCACGCGCTGCACTGGCCGGTCGTCCGCGGCAACCAAAGTCGCGGTTCGTCCCAAGCGTTCGCTGACGGCCCGCGCCCAGCCCTCGGGCGGCAGCGCGTCCATCAGTCGGCCACGCCACACCACCCCGTGACCGATGGCGGTGGGTTGCGCGTCCAGGATACCAAGTCGTACCGCCAGGGTCGCGTTATTCCCCAGCGTCAGGTGCGCATCGAGCGGCAGATGGTAGGCGATGAGGCTCATGCCGCTGCCCATCAGGGCGCGCACACGGCGGCCTTTCGCGCCGGTCAGACACGGGCTCTCCCCCCGCCAGAACCATCCGTGGTGGACCAGCAAGGCATCGGCTTGCGGATCGCAGGCCGCATCGATCAGGGCCGCACAGGCGGTGACACCGCTCACCAGTCGGCGAATCGGCCGTACCCCCTCGACCTGGAGTCCGTTGGGCGCATAGTCGGTAAAGGCCGCAACATCCAGTAAGGCGTCACAGTAGGCCGTCAGATCCTGGGGTTCGATCATGTTCGCTCCGGTCGCCGAGCCGTGGCCCAATCGTGGTAGCTTAAAGGCATGCGCAGTTTCGGTCCAATCCCACTCCTGGTCACCGCCGTTGCCGCCGGATCGGCCGGGGCGCTACTGACCGTGTCGCTGTCGGCACCGGCTCCGGCACGGCCAGACACCTGTACCCACCCGCGGCAGGGGGATCGCGCGTCGCACGCGACCTCATTCGCCGACGCGGTCGCGCGCGCGACACCGGCGGTCGTCAGCATTTATGCCGCACACAAGCCGCAGGGATTGCCGGCCGATTCCGGACCGGACCCACGGCCACTCCATCCACCCGGCCCACCGCCGGCCGCACGCGCGACCGGTCTGGGTGCCGGCGTCATCCTGACAGCCGACGGCTTGATCCTGACGAATCGCCATGTGGTGCAAAGCGCCACGGGCATCCGCGTGGTCATGGCCGGCGGGAGGGTCTTGGCAGCACGCATACTGGGTCAGGATCCCGATACGGACCTGGCCGTGCTCAAGGTCGACGCCACTGACCTGCCGACGGTCCCACTCGGCGACCCCCGCGTCTTGCGGCCGGGCGACGTCGCGCTGGCCATCGGCAACCCCTACGGCGTCGGTCAATCGGTGACCCAGGGAATCGTCAGCGCAATCGGCCGCTCCGAACTCGGCCTCACACCCATCGAGGACTTCATCCAGACCGACGCCGCCATCAACCCCGGCAACTCCGGGGGGGCATTGATCAACGAACACGGCGAACTGATCGGCATCAACACCGCGATCTACTCCGAGACCGGCACCGCCGACGGCATCGGCTTCGCCATCCCCTCCGACCTGGCCGTCGCGGTCGCCTTCACCATCGCCGAGCGGGGTCAGGTCCCACGCGGTTGGATTGGCCTGCGCGGACGTAGCGTCACCCCAGAGCTGGCCGAAACGTTTGGCCTGCGCGCCGCCGCGGGCATTCTGGTGTCATCCACCCTGCCCGACAGCCCGGCGGCACAGGCGGGACTGCGGCCGGGCGACGTGGTCACCCGCGTCGATGAGCACCCCGTCCAGACCCCGCGTGACCTGCTGGACGCAATCGCGGGCGTCGGACCTGATCAAACCGTTTCGCTGGAGGTCTGGCGCGGCAGCGAACGACTCCAGGCCCGGACCGTCACGGAGCGGCGGCCGGTTCCCGCGAAGTGAGACGGATGCACTGGTCATCGACCCGCACCGGGTGGCAAGATCACCCTTGTCCACGACCGGGGCGGGCTCGTTGCCGATCCCGCCCTCAGTCCGGAGCGGGTCTGTCGAGCCGCCGCATCGTTGTCGTTGTCGTTGTCGTTGTCGAGTTTATGATACCCGCGAGGATTCTCTCGCACCGCCTCGTGTCGCGGTCCTTGCGTTGCAGGTAGCGCTCGACAGCGGACTGCTCATGCCAAAGTTGAATCGATTATCCGATTACGACAACGACAACGAGTGTTTTCACTCGTTCTTGACTCGTTAACAAACCGCCTGACACACAAGACAAAACATGAAATTCATCAGAAACCTACTGGCCATCATCGGTCTCGCTACCGTGCTCGCGGTTGGTGCCGCCGCGCTGGGTTACGGTCAACGCCTGGCCGCCTTCGATCCTGGGTTCGCCAAGACCTATGGAGACTTTGCCCAGCGACTGTTGGCGACCGGGGACCCGGGCGTGGCGATGATGTGGGCGATTCCGGTCAAAGAGGGGCTGAGTCCCGATGACGTGATCGAGGCCATGAAAAGCATCGCCTCCGCCCGCAACTTTTTGTTCGTTGGAGAGTCACCATTTTATAAGCAGATCGAGGCGATCACCGGCGAGAAGTACCGCTACGTCAACTTCCTGTCGTTCTGCGACGCCCAGGTCGGCAAGCAGATGCTGGAGTACCGGGATCAATACAGCGGCTTCATGCCCTGCCGCATCGCCCTGGTCGAGGACAAGGAGGGTCGGCTGTGGCTTTACAGCATGAACCTTGACCTGATGATCTACGGCGGCACCCAATTACCCGCCGACCTCAAGGCGTCGGCCTTGCGGGTACGCGACACCCTCCGCGCCATCATGGACGGCGCGGCGGCCGGCGAATTCTGATGTCGGCATAGCGCGCGGCGCGTGCCGCGCGGACGGACACCTGAGAACGATTCGATGCACAACCCAAGACGCTTTATACCGCCACTGATCCTCTTGGCGGGCACGCTGATCAGCGCCGGCTGCGCCCATCAACCCAGGGGCACGGCCGATAGGCTGGCTCCCGAGCGGACCGACGCGGAACCTCAAACCGCGGAAGGCACTGCGGCGACCACAGATAACAGGGCAGAAAACCGGGTAGATAACCGGGGTGAAACGGGCAAGCCCGCGGTAAAACCGGAAAAGGACCTGCGTTATCGGCTACCCCCGGGTCAGAAGCGGGCGCTGACCATCTATTTGGGCTCGCAGTCATTCGACTATGTCGAAGATGACCTGATCGTCGCCAGCGGGCAGGTCTCCACGGGGACCCCGCAGCACCCGACGCCCACGGGGGACTTTCGCGTCCTCAGCAAGGACATCAACAAACGTTCCGGGAAATACACGAATTCCTTAGACGAAAACACACCGATGCCTTACTCGCTGCAGTTCACCGGGCCCTATTTCGTCCACGAGGGCTGGGTGCCTGGGCGTCCCGACTCCCATGGCTGCGTGCGCCTGCATTACGAGGACGCGAAATTCCTGTTCAGCCGGATGAAGGTCGGTGATCGAATTCTGGTGAAAGGAAAAGGCGCCGCGCGTCCCGCAAACCCATGGCCGGATGTGTTCCCGGTATTCTAGTTTCCCGTTACAACCTGGGAACGGCTTACGACAACGACAATTTTGTTCGTATTTATACCCGTCGTTGTTGGTCTTTCTCGTTTCTGGACCGTTTTTCCCCGGGGCAAAAAAAAGCCCGGCGGGGTGCCGGGCTGGAACGTCTCATTTTGAGAGAGACGAGGAGGACTCGGTTGAGTTCCTGGGGCGGCGTTCGTGTTGTTATCTGCCGCTCCCCTCAGTTCGTGAAACCAATCAGTGCATGAACAGGCCGCCGTTCACCTGGAGATTGGAGCCGGTGACATAACCGTTGGCATCGGACACCAGGAAGGCCACCGCGGAAGCGATCTCGGCTGGCTGGGCCATGCGACGCATCGGGATGCCGCTGATGATCGAGTTACGGACCTTCTCGTCCATCGCCAGAGTCATCGGAGTATCAACATAACCGGGAGACAGGGTGTTGACTGTGATGCCCTTCGCAGCACCCTCTTGCGCCAATGCCATGGTAAACCCGTGCATACCGGCCTTGGCTGCCGAATAGTTGGTCTGACCGAACTGTCCACGCTGACCATTAACCGACGAAATGTTGACGATGCGGCCAAAACCACGATCCAACATCCCTTCCCATACCTGACGGGTCACGTTGAAGACGCTGTTCAGGTTGACGCCGATGACAGCGTTCCACTGGGCCGGCACCATCTTCTTGAAAGTTCCGTCCTTGGTGATGCCGGCGCAGTTCACCAGGATGTCGATCGGGCCGTGCTTGGCGGTGATCTCAGCAACCATGCGCGCGCAATCATCGAACGACGACACGTCACCGACGGCGATGTCGACGTTCAGACCAGCGGCGACGCGCTCGGCTTTCCAGGCTTCAGCCTGAGCGGCCTCCTGCGGGATATGGTTGGCAATCACGGTCGCGCCGTCAGTCGCCAGACGCGTGCAGATCTCGGAACCGATGCCGCCAATGCCGCCGGTGACCAGTGCAATACGTGCCATTATCTCTCTCCTCCAGGTCTTTGGTTTTTGAAGTTCATCAAGCCGCCCTTGGATCGGACGACGAGTTGGGGTTACCTTTTCCCCATTTTCAACGCCTGCCCCGTGCGCGGGCCAGGCGTTGAAAATGGCAGTCCCTCCGTGGACTGCACGGATGTTATCACCAGAACTCAGGCGGCGACGACACCCTTACGCAGATCCGCGCTGACGGCGGCCATGTTCTTCTCGAACCAGGCACGATAGTCGTCGCGGGCCTGATCGGCAAGCACCATGTTGGCCTTGGATTCGCTCACGACGCGCTCGCTCAGTTCCTTGGCGACCGCCACCTGGCCCTTCACGAACGTGCTGAAGTCCGCAGACTCGGAAGCCAGCTGCATCAGCCGGTTGCCGTGCTCGACGGACAGATTGAGCGCATCGATCTGACGCGCAGCCAGACGCTCGAAGTAGCGCAGGTTGATCTCGCCCAGGCTGGTCATCTGCGCCACGCCCTTGTTGGTGATCTCGTTAACGGTTTTCAGTGTTTCTGCAGAGGTCATTTCAGTCTCCGGCATTTTGCTGCAATGCAGCATTTGTTGCAGTGCACAATAGTCGCAAGATCCACACCTGTCAAGGACGAGTTTCACAATATTTCGAATTAACTTTTTTTCTTGCGTTCCTGACCCAGCGGGAAACCGGCCGCACGCATGAACTCGTCCTGGAGGTTCGACCAAAGGTCCATGTTCCGCTTCGTGACGCGGGTCACCGCATCGAAGGGGCTGTCGCCCCAGGCCTCGGTCAACTGCTTCTGCTGCTTGGCGAACAGGTCCAGTGAACTTTCCAGATAACGGGCGAACAGTCCCTGGACCGTGCCGCCGTAAAAACGGATGATCTGCGACAGCATGTTGGCGCTGAACA
>Ga0247839_1006890_pt1 | contig 12812 bp, 3 predicted proteins | sample LaCruzMarch2015__6_FD_192405 | JGI IMG/M metagenome (GOLD analysis project Ga0247839, IMG submission 192405) | Freshwater microbial communities from meromictic Lake La Cruz, Castile-La Mancha, Spain - LaCruzMarch2015_16m | ecosystem: Environmental > Aquatic > Freshwater > Lake | place: Spain...
TTGCAAGAGTATGTGTAAAAGTAAATTTACCAGTGGCATCTGTTGAACCTTCTCCTGCAAGAGCGCCTGCAGAGAAATCAGCAGTTGTAATTCCATTGCCACTTAAGGCGTAATAAAACTTGGTGCCAGTGTCAACATTAGTAGTAGTAACCGTATTTGTAAGAATTGCACCTTCATTGGTAGTTGTTGATGATGGGTTAAGGGTATAAGTAGGAGTTGCAACAATTACTAAACGATCATCGGTATAAGGATTGGCAAAACCCACCACACCCGTAAGCCCAGCTGGTGCAACACCGCCATGGTCTCTACTACCCCAGCTAATAACGCTGCCGTCGCTTTTTAATGCTACAAAAGCAAAATTTGTAGAAAATATTTGGCTAACGCCCGTAAGCCCCGCTGGTGCAACAAATTCTGCATATTTTGATCCATCCCAATATTTACCCCAACTAATAACGCTGCCATCACTTTTTAATGCTGCAAAGGCACCGTTATTAGAAAAAATATGGCTAACGCCTGTTAGCCCTGCTGGCACGTTGCCGCCCCTCTCTCTATTACCCCAGCTAACAACACTGCCATCGTTTTTTAATGCTGTAAAAGCAGAACCATTAGAAAAGATTTGGCTAACCCCAGTAAGCACTGGCGCAATAAATTCTGCATATTTTGATTCATCAGAATACCTACCCCAGCTAACAACGCTGCCATCGTTTTTTAATGCTGCAAATGCTTGATCGGTAGAAAATATTTGGCTAACGCCCGTAAGCCCTTCAGGTGCAATACCGCCATAGTCTTTAACACCCCAACAAACAACGCTGCCATCCCTTTTTAATGCTGTAAAGGCACCACCATTAGAAAAGATTTGGCTAACGCCTGTTAGTCCTGCTGGTGCAACACCGCCATAGTCTTTATTGCCCCAGCACATAACGCTGCCATCGCTTTTTAATGCTGCAAAGGCAGAGCCAGTAGAAAAGATCTGTACAACGCCCGTAAGCCCTACTGGTGTAATACCGACGCTGCCATCTCTTCCCCAGCTAACAACGCTGCCATCGCTTTTTAATGCTGTAAAAACATAGCCAGTTGAAAAGATTTGGGTAACACCTGTTAGCCCTGCTGGCGCATCAAATTCGGTATATTTTGATCCATCCAAATAATTACCCCAACTAATAACACTACCATCACTTTTTAATGCTGCAAAGGCATAAGGATTAGAAAATATCTGGCTAACGCCAGTAAGCCACGCTGGGCCAAGAACATGGCCATTGTCACCCCAGCTAACAACTCTGCCATCGTTTTTTAATGCTGCAAAAGCAGAACCATTAGAAAATATTTGAGTAACATTTGTAAGCTCTGTTGGTGTGCCACGAGTACCCCAGCTAACAACGCTGCCATCACTTTTTAATGCTGCAAATGCATAGCCGTGTCTAGATTCCCTGTTGCTCGTACCTGGATAGTTAGCCCCATTAGGGATTACAACCATCCCTTCTGCTGTGATCGTTGCTGTTGCAAATTGCTTTCCTGTTTCAATCCCGTAATTTGTTGCAGGATTAATCCTGGCAATGATTGTTTCATATGGATCAATTAATGCACCATCAGCTAATGCAGGTAAAGAAAGCGTTGCAGTGCTGCTGCCTGCCGCAAAAGAAACCGTTCCAGTTGTATTTCCTGAGTAATCGCTACCTGCTTTTGCTGTTCCAAAAAGCTGATAGCTAACGTTTAATTCAGTATTGGTGTCTCCAATTCGGCTAAAACTAAAAACAGCAGGGCTGCCATCAGTTTCCTTGCCGTTTGCGGTTGCAATTACTGAAATAACAGAAGCTGTAACAGCAGGAAGATGTGCAGCAAGTACTAAGCGATCATCGGTATAAGGATTGGCAAAACCCACCACGGACCTAAGCCCTGCTGGTGTTTCACTATTCGTGATGCCATTACCCCAGCTGATCACGCTGCCATCGCTTTTTAATGCCGCAAAGGCACTTTTAGTTGAGAAGATTTGGCTAACGCCCGTAAGCCCTACTGGTGCAACACCGCCATAGTCACTCCAGCAGACAACGCTGCCATCGCTTTTTAATGCTGCAAAGGCACGATTCGTAGAAAATATTTGAGTAACTCCCTTAAGCCCTGCTGGCGCATTACCACCATCGCTGCTGCTACCCCAGCTAACAACGCTGCCGTCGATTTTTAATGCTGCAAAGGCGTAGTCATTACAAAATATCTGGCTAACGCCCGCAAGCCCTGCTGGCGCACTCCCGCCTGAGTAATCATTACCCCAGCTAACAACGCTGCCATCGTTTTTTAATGCTGCAAATGCTTGATCGGTAGAAAATATTTGGCTAACGCCCTTAAGGCCTGCTGGCGAGCTGCCGCCATAGCTGCTGAAACCCCAGCTAACAACGCTGCCATCGTTTTTTAATGCTGCAAAGGCATAACCATTAGAAAATATCTGGCTAACGCCCGCAAGCCCTGCTGGCGCAACACCTCCTCTGTCTTTATCACCCCAGCAGATAACGCTGCCATCGCTTTTTAATGCAGCAAAAGCAAAACCAGTAGAGAAGATTTGGCTAAAACCCGTAATTCCTGTTGGGGCGACACCGCCATAGCTGCCCCCCCCCCAGCTGACAACGCTCCCATCACTTCTTAATGCTGCAAAGGCAAAGCCGTTTCTTAGTTCACCGCTGCTTCTACCTGGACTGCTGATCCCTTTAGGGATTACGACCATCCCTTCTGCTGTGATCGTTGCTGTTGCAAATTGTTTTCCAGGAGTTATCCCGTAATTTGCTCCTGGATTAATGCGGGCAATAATTGTTTCATATGGATCAATCAATGCCCCATCCGCTAATGCAGGTAATGAAAGCGTTGCACTGCTGCTACCAGCAGCAAAATTAATCGTGCCAGTTGTATTTCCTGTGTAATCACTACCTGCTTGTGCTGTTCCAAATAGCTGATAGCTAACGCTTAATGCAGTATTGGTATCTCCAGTGCGGCTAAAACTAAAAACAGAAGGGCTGCCATCAGTCTCCTTGCCGTTAGAGGTTGCAATTACTGAAATAACAGCTGCCATAAGACGCTCCAGCCCTATGAGGGCTTATCAGAAGCAATCTGGCTGGTATGCGCAGATAGCGAATATAGCTCCAGCATAGCGAGCAGCGTTAAGGATTTCTTCCAAATTGCAGGAATTGCATATCTTTTGCACCTATGGAGGGGGGTTCCCACCGGCAATAGCAGGTACCCGCTGATCCTGCTTGCACATCTCTTCTGTTGTAGGTACTGCCGTAAGCCTTGCTTCTCCCCCAGAAGCACTGGTTTCTACTCATCCAAGCCTTTTAGCAATCCTGCCGCGTTTGCAATTAGTGCACGATTGTTGGGATTTACTTAATAAACAGAAGGAGTATTACCTGCCCCGTGGTGAGCGGGAACCTGATTCGGCATACAAAAGGCGTATTGATGCAGCCCTGCCATCAGGTTTTTTTCGTGATGCGCTGCGCACTTTTGCAGGGATGCTTACCGCAAGCCATTGGCGTGAATTACCGCCATCACTGCAAGCCGTTGTTAGCGATGTAGACGGGCTTGTTACTGACTTATTAACTGGTGACAGATGAAACCTCACAACAACAACTAGACAAACATTAGTTACCTTAAAAAAACCATTAAAGAGTTCGGTGTCTAGTAGCGCTAATCTATATTTTTAAATAATTCATTAATTAAGCGATAAACCAACCCTCAAAATAGAGGAAAATGCAAATGTAGATCCTATAATATCCTTAATGCATCAATATTTGCAGCAACTGCTGCGTGATTTATTGGCGGCCCAAAATATGGTGATGCAGGACTGATTGCCTTATTCGTTAGTGCTTCATTTGCAAAAGCAGCACCAAATAAATGCCGAATTACCATCAAACCATCACCTAATGCAGTTGTTTTTCCGTCTTTATCAACATCAAGTAAACCAGTTGTTATACCTTGCTGTATAAATTCATGAATTTCAGCAGTGGTACGCGTTGATGTAGGAGACATTGCTTTATTTGTTAATGCATCACCTGCAAAAGCAGCACCAAATAATTTTCGAATTACCATCAAGCCATCACCAAGAGCGGTTATTTTGCCATCGCCATCTATATCAAGGTTAAATGATTTAGACTTAATTGATGTATCAACAATTGACACGGTTGCAGTTTCACCAACTTGAGTTGCTCTTGCTTCATCAGAAAATAGTTTAATTGCTAAGCTTTCAGCACCTTCTGTTGTTAGATCATTTGCAAGAGTATGTGTAAAAGTAAATTTACCAGTGGCATCTGTTGAACCTTCTCCTGCAAGAGCGCCTGCAGAGAAATCAGCAGTTGTAATTCCATTGCCACTTAAGGCGTAATAAAACTTGGTGCCTGCTGCAACATTAGTTGTAATAACAGTACTTGTAAGAACTGCACCTTCATTTATGGTTGTTGCTGATGGGGTGAGGGTATAGGTGGGTGTGGTTTTATCTTCAAGAATTAAACGATCATCGGTATATGGATTAGCAAAACCCACCACGCCCGTAAGACCTGCTGGTGCATTAGCAGCATCCCCTCCACCCCAGCTAACAACGCTGCCATCGCTTTTTAATGCAGCAAACGCCGACTGATTAGAAAAGATCTGGCTAACGCCCGTAAGCCCTGCGGGAGCAATGCCGCCGTAGCTGCTATCGCCCCAGCTAACAACGCTTCCATCACTTTTTAATGCTGCAAAAGCACTCTCAGTAGAGAAGATCTGGATAACGCCTGTAAGGCCTGCTGGGGCTGTTATTGATCCGCCTGTTACATTTAATCCCCAGCTAACAACGCTGCCATCGCTTTTTAATGCTGCAAAAGCATCTTCATTAGAAAAGATCTGGCTAACGCCCGAAAGGCCTGCTGGGGCGCCTACGCCATCGGTACCCCAAGTAACAACGCTGCCATCACTTTTTAATGCTGCAAAAGCATCGCCAGTCAAAAATATTTGGCTAACGCCCGTAAGCGCTGGTATTGAAGCACCGCCCCAGCTAACAACGCTGCCATCACTTTTTAATGCTGCAAAAGAACCTGCACTAGAAGATATCTGAATAACTTCTGTGAGGCCCGCTGGCGCCTCAACGTTAATCTCATCACCCCAGCAAATAACACTGCCATCACTTTTTAATGCTGCAAAAGCACTACCAGTAGAAAATATCTGGCTAACACCCGTGAGACCTGCTGGTGCACTGCCGCCATAGTCTTTACTACCCCAGCTAACAACGCTGCCATCGCTTTTTAATGCTGCAAAGGCTTGATCGGTAGAAAATACCTGGCTAACGCCAGTAAGCCCCACTGGGGCCTCACCACCCGTATTGGTATTGCCCCAGCTAACAACGCTGCCATCGCTTTTTAATGCCGTAAAGGCACCTGGATTAGAAAATATTTGAATAACGCCCGTGAGGCCTACTGGTGCTGTCATCGCTCCGCCATCCAAATCTTTGCTGCCCCAACTAACAACGCTGCCATCGTTCTTTAATGCTGCAACAGCACCTGCACTAGTAAATATCTGAATAACGCCTGAGAGCCCTGCAGGCGCGTTGCCGCCATAGCGGTTTTCACCCCAACTAACAACGCTGCCATCGCTCTTTAATGCTGCAAAAGCGGCTAAGTTCCTTTTCTCACCGCTGCTTGCACCTGGAATACGAACCCCCTTAGGTATTACAACCATCCCTTCTGCTGTAATTGTTGCTGTTGCAAATTGTTTACCTGTAGTTATGCCATATGAACTATCTGGATTAATGCGAGCAATGATCGTTTCATATGGATCAATTAATGCCCCATCAGCTAATGCAGGTAAAGAAAGCGTTGCAGTGCTGCTGCCTGCAGCAAAAGAAACACTGCCGCTTGTATTTCCTGTGTAATCACTACCTGCTTTTGCTGTTCCAAATAACTGATAATTAACGCTCAGTGCTGCAGCTGTTGAACCTGTGCGGGTAAATGTGAATACAACCGGGCTGCCATCAGCTTCCTTGCCGTTTGCTGTTGCAACAACTGAAATCTGGGGTGGAGGTGTTACTGAAGTATCAGAAATACTCACGGATGCAGTTGATCCAACCTGCAGAGTGCGGGCAACATCAGAATAAAGTTTTATAGATAATGATTCAGCACCTTCTGTTGTTAGATCACTTGCAAGCGTATGGGTAAAGGTAAATTTACCAGTGGCATCTGTTATGCCTTCTCCTGTAAGGGCACCTGCAGAGAAATCAGCAGTTGTAATTCCAGTGCCGATTAAGGCGTAATATAACTTGGTGCCAGCTGCAACACTAGTAGTAGCAACGGTACTTGTAAGAACTGCACCTTCATTGATTGTTGTTGCTGATTGGGTAAGGGTATAGTTCTTTGTATTTCCACTGGATCCATCATTATTGAATTTGGTAATAAACGCATCACCAGATCCGTTATTGCTTTGACCATCGATACTGCCGAATGTATCTCCCGCAATATAGATAGATCCATCGTTTGCAGTGCTTAGTGAGAATGCACTGATACGGGATCCTCCCCCTAACAGTTTTGTCCATACCTTAGATCCATCACTATTGAATTTAGCAATAAATGCATCATAATCACCCTTATTGCCTTGACCATCTATTCTGCCATTTGTAAATCCCGCAATATAGATAGATCCATCACTTGCAGTGATTACTGATTTCGCAACGTCACTGGATTCTCCCCCTAACAGTTTTGTCCATACCTTTGTCCCATCACTATTGAATTTAGTAATAAATGCATCAGTAGAACCGTTATTGCTTTGACCATCAAGACTATTATCTGTATATCCCGCAATATAGATAGATCCATCGATAGCAGTACTTACTGAATTTGCAAGGTCTCTGGATATCCCACCTAACAGTGTTGTCCATACATTGGATCCATCACTATTAAATTTAGTAATAAATGCATCACCAAATCCTTTATTGCTTTGACCATTGATACTGCCCAATGTATATCCCACAATATAGATAGATCCATCTTTAGTAGTGCTTATTGAATATGCACTGTCACTGGATACCCCACCCAATAGTTTTGTCCATACCTTGGATCCATCATTATTGAATTTGGTAATAAACGCATCACCAAATCCGTTATTGTTTTGACCATCAAGACTACTGTTTGTATATCCCACAATATAGATAGATCCATCGTTAGTAGTGCTTATTGAATATGCACTGTCACTGGATACCCCACCCAATAGTTTTGTCCATACCTTGGATCCATCATTATTGAATTTGGTAATAAACGCATCACCAGATCCGTTATTGTTTTGACCATCAAGACTACTGTTTGTATATCCCGCAATATAGATAGATCCATCGATAGCAGTACTTACTGAATTTGCGTAGTCATCGGATCCGCCACCTAACAGTTTTGTCCATGCCTTGGATCCATCACTATTGAATTTCGAAATAAATGCATCAGCAGATCCGTTATTGGTTTGATCATCGATACTGCTCTTTGTATATCCTGCAATATAGATAGATCCATCACTAGCAGTGCTTACTGATGTTGCATAGTCATCGGAAATACCACCTAACAGTCTTGTCCATGCGATTGATGGTGCTTCTCCCACAAATCAAAACCCCTCAAGAAATGGCAGTGGTGCAGTGCATCTTTATAGTTTACACGTTATTAAGCATATCGTTAGATTCTTGCAGATATTGCATAAACCAACAAGGGCAGTGGATCGCACTATTTCCTTGCTTTAAATGCAATATCTGTATTTTTACTGCTTTGTTGAACCAGATCACCCCCATAACTCCAATCCAAGACCTGCCAACAGGTGCCTTTGATGCTGATTCCAATGGTTCTGATGCCACTGCTGAGTAGTGGAGCAAATCACCATCAGCAGTTGGGATCGTCAAACGCCCTGTTACTACAACACCAACACCAACTAATCCAGGCGGGTTTGTATGTTCACAAATGTAGTTTAGATTTATCTAAACAGGACGTATGGCATCAATATTTGCGGCAACGGCAGCAAAATCTACGGTAGTACCAAAATATGGTGAATCAGGACTGATTGCTTTATTTGTGAGTGCGGCACCTGCAAACGCAGCACCAAATAGATGGCGTATTACCATTAAACCATCACCAAGAGCAGTGGTTTTACCATCTTTATCTACATCAAGTGTGCCAGTAGAAATACCAGATTCAATAAATTGATGGATTTCAGCAGTTGTTCTTGTGGCTGTTGGTGATATGGCTTTATTAGTTAGTGCATCACCAGCAAAGGCAGCACCAAATAATTTTCTTATTAGCATCAAGCCGTCACCTAATGCTGTTACCTTGCCGTCGCCATCTATATCGAGATTAAAAGATGAATTTGTGGGCACTAATTGCCCTGATATGTCATAGTTTTGACTGATGCTTCTTGCTGGAAGACCAGGAAGTGCTGGACTAGTAGTTAATACTGTAAATGAATCAGTGCCTTTATATTCTGTATTTGGTGTGTATAGGAACTTGCCAGTGATATCATTAATATATATAGAACCAAACTGGGGAAGTTTGTCGATGCTATAATTGAGATTACGAGGCTTCACTAGAAGCTCTGTTGCATTAATTACTACAACAGGTTCAGTAATATCTTGAAATAAAGATCCACTATTTGGAGCCCCCCAAGTAGTGCTATTACCTCCTGAAGCGGTATTTCGCTTTGGCGCACTTGCAACCAAATCAATTATCTCGATGCCATTTGAAACTGCTCCAAAAACTGAATAGCCCAGTGAAGCGCTAAAATCATTAGCTGTTTTAGGCTGGTCATCTAAAAATTTATTATCAACTAGATTAATGAAAAATTGATTAGTAGCACTATGCGGATCGTTTGTACGCGCCATTGAAAGCATTCCTCTAGTGTTACTTAAATTACTTATCTGTGTCCCCTCTAAAGGAATAGGATCATTAGTAAGGGCTGGAGCAAAGCCGATTGATTGTGGTTTTGATATATCGTATCCACCACCCTGTACCATAAATCCATCAATTACTCTATGGAATATTGTGTTATCATAATATCCCTCTCGAGCATATCTCATTAAATTAAGACCGGTTATAGGAGCCTTGTCAATTGCAAGTTGCAAAGAAACACTAGCCGTATTACCAGCAAATGCAGACAGCTTTTTTTCAGCACCAACTGTGGTGGTGTAATTATTATCATTAAGATTTAGAACTATTTCAGGCCTGCTTAAACCAAATGAATTGATTTCTCCTTTTACTTGATTATTTTCAATAGTGAAATAGTTAATCGGCGGCTTGGATGGGGCTGGTGAAATATTCATTCTGAGTTCAACTGGCACTATATTATTAACTGAATCAAGTGCGGAAATGATAATATTATCTTTCAAGCCAGTCTGCCAGGAATATAGGCTTGGCAATTCTGGATATGGTTCATAAGTAGCCTTGCCATCTTGTGCAATGGTGAGATAGCCTGTTAAGCCAGAGTATTTATTTGGAATAAAACCAGAGAAAATCTGATCATTAAGATCAAGATTAAAAGAGGTAGAAGTTAACTTAGAAGAATTATCCAGTGGCGAAATATCTAGTTGATATGAATTCATTTGGGGGCCACTAAAATGAATTAAAGCATCCTGAAAGCCAACAGGTACGGATTCTTGCCACGTACCACTGCTACTACCAACAATTATTGAATTACCAAAATTATCGGATACAATTGACTCTGGAATATCTATGCCGTTAGAGCCGCTTGATATAACATCAAAGTTAAGGAGTTCGCCATCTTTTGTTAATTTAATTTTGTGAATATCAAGACCATTACCTGTAAGAACGATAAGTTGACCATTAGAAATAGATAATGAAGGTGAAACATCAGATAGTGGGGAATCAATAAATTGCTTTAACCAGAGTTGGTTGCCTGTAGTATCAAAGGCTGCCACAAATACATCTGTGTCTGTGCGAACTGGATCTCTTGCGCTGCCACTGGGTAGATTACTAATTGACGAGAACAGGCCATTTGTAGTGCCCGCAACATATATTGCATTGTCGTTGCAAATAACAGAAGTTAGATTATTTGAAGTACTGCCATTACTGTTTAAAAATCGCTCCCATAATGGTTCGCCTAGTTGATTAAATGCAGATAAATATGCTTCCGGGTTACCAGATGATGATGTAAATTTACCAACAACTATAATAGAGCCAGCGAGTGATCCAGTTTTAACAATATCAACTGCTTCGATAATATCATCCCCGCTATTGCCAATGAGCCTAGTGATGTATTCCGTGGGTGTTATTATTAAAAGAAGGCCATCAGCATTGCCTTTATCTAAGCCACTAGCAGCTGCATTGGATTTAGTTGCACCGCTAATTAAGCCATCCCCGCGACTATAGCCAACTAAAATAATATTGTTTGATGGTGAAATTTTTAAATCATTAAATTGCTCATCGGTTGGATTAATTGAATTGCCAATAGTCTTTTTGCTTTCAAAAATTTCGAAATCAACCAAATCACCAGCTTTAAAAGCAGGAGAGTTATTGGAACTGTTGATATCAATGTTAGCAAATATTGCAATGAAGGCATCTCTGTCTGTTCCAGAAGCTGATGAGATAAAGCCAGCTGCATAAGCATAGGCACCCGATTGAGTAACTGCTAAAAATGCATCATCATAAATAGTGCCAAAATCTGATTGCCATATAGTTTTACCCCTGAGATCTTTAAGAGATAGATAGAGATCAGATGCACCTAAACTACCACCTGCAATTGCCCCATAACCGGATACAAGTATATTTTTTTGATCAGTTAAGGTTATGTCACTAAATACATCAACAGCCTTTGAACCTGTGGTGTATGCAAACGGTAGGTTTTTGATGGAACTCATAATTTTGATTTCAACCCATTAAACTTAAATGATAAAACGCTCTAAAGTTGTTTGCATAAGATGATCTTATGGATAGCTGTTATATGGCTGATAGAGTTTTGGCCTTAATTGCAATCACAACATCATCAAAGTCTTTATCCCCACCACCGGATATATCTTCTAGGCCAATTACATTAGTGCCGAGAACCTTGAAGTGAGAAATCAGATCAGGATTGGCCGCAGTAAAGGCAAAATAAGTATCCACACCACTTACGATTGCATAAGGCGCAATCATTCCAGTCTCATTTATTTTGATCTCGGTATTTGAATTTTGAAGATTCCCGATACTTAAATCCTTCAGATTGGTAACTTTGTTTGAAAGTGCAGCTTTCGTATATCCACCATCTCCTGGTAAGAATACATTGCCTGAGATGGAATCTCTTACAGAACCATCAAGACCTAAGATCTTATAGAAGCCAATGCTGGAGTTATAAGAAGCTTCCCTAGCCAAGAAAAGATCTGCTGTTACTTCCATTCCTGCAAGAGCGGAAAAATCAAGTATTGGTAAATCTGCTTGATTCACACCAATCAATGAGCCTAATCCTGCAAAGGAACCGGTAATTTCAAGGCTGAAATTGATACCAGAACTTGATGCCGCAGATGCCTTAGTGGTGCTGGAATCAATTGTTGTTGATAGGAATTTAAAACTGCTCCCAAGAGCTGCAACACTTGATTTACCTGCAGCTAATTCCTTGAATGAGCTATCTGTTGTTTCAAAGAAACGTATAGATTGACCATTCACAAGAGCAATTGACTTATCAAATGAGAAGGAACTAAGGTTTGGAACATCTGAAGATTCAAGACCAGCAAATAAGATTTGAGCACGTGCTGTAAGCCCAGCAAAACCAATTGAATCTATTGTTTCACCTTTATCTAGTATCACATATCCAATTTCATTCACTGTGGCGGCCCTTGATGTGAGTTTTGCTTTAACGATTAATGCTGCTGGTAAATCACTTAGAGGATCTGTAATCAAAAGTGAATCTTTGAAGTTGGCAAGAACTGCTGACACATTCACGGTTGCTGCAGTTGAAGGATCAAGAATTTTGCCATTCTTTAACCCGTCTTTATCACCACGACCGCCATCAACAAATGCAAGTGTTACAAGATCTGGTTTGCCATCAAAATTAGTGTCGTAGAAATTGGCACCAGTTTTGCTTACTGGATCATATGTAAATGGGGATGCAACGCCGGCTGAATCAACAGAGTAGTAGGACAAGGGTGTTTGTTTTTCTGCTGCACCAGTGCCAGTTGATAGAGCAATACCATCAGATACCAAATCAATGCCAATGGCAATAGATGCAGTGGTTTGATTTTCTGATGGTTTTGTTGGATTAGGTGATAAGGCAATTGTGAAATTCACCAATGTTGGGCTTAGTTCTACCTTATTTGCCTTTAGTGCATCAACGGCCTTTTTAGCATTTGGATTTGTTGTTGCATTAAGGGTTTTAAATCCACCATCTAGGTTTGCATTTTCAAGACGAACATCTGCCGTAACTTTAATGCCTTTGCTATTAATAAAACCGGCTTGAACTGGTTTTTCAGCAGTTGTGACTGAAGCAGATTTACCGAAGTAATCGGTATAAGAGGCAGTTGCACGAATCCGTTTGCCAACCAAATCATCCGTTAGATCGAGTGTTCTAGTAGTTTGAGCTGCAATGATTTCTTTGTTCGCATACCATGTATATGTAAAGGTTGAGTTTATATATGGGCTGCTTGGCTCAAGTTCAACACCGGCTGTGAGGGTAGATGACGGAATATAATTACCAGTGATGCTGATTTTGGGTTCTTTAACAATAGGAACATAGCCACCAGCAACTGTTATATTTTCTTGGAGTCCTTCGCCGTCAGTGTAAGAAACCTGAACCCTAATTTGTTTTGTTTGTTCTGCGGAAGTAAGGGTGTAGGAATCAGCATTAGTTCCAATATT
>Ga0247839_1006895_pt1 | contig 12803 bp, 10 predicted proteins | sample LaCruzMarch2015__6_FD_192405 | JGI IMG/M metagenome (GOLD analysis project Ga0247839, IMG submission 192405) | Freshwater microbial communities from meromictic Lake La Cruz, Castile-La Mancha, Spain - LaCruzMarch2015_16m | ecosystem: Environmental > Aquatic > Freshwater > Lake | place: Spain...
ATTCTCCGACAAAGTGCGTCTTCTGCGGGAATTCGCAGACAGCCCGAGGGATGTCGCCGATCCGATCGGGATGGGCCGTGACGCCTACCTCCGGTGCCGCGACCAAATCAAGGAGGCGCTTCCCGGCCTCCTTCGCTCCATTCAAAACAAAATGACTGAAACCACCGAAAACCCAGCCCTCGATACCCACTCCGCCCTCGCCGTCTCCGATCCCGAAATCGCCCGGGCGATCTCCGCCGAACGCCACCGGCAGTTCGAACATGTGGAGTTGATCGCCAGCGAAAATTTCACAAGCGCAGCGGTGATGCAGGCGCAGGGTTCCTGCCTCACAAACAAATACGCTGAGGGCTATCCGGGCCGCCGCTGGTATGGCGGTTGTGAGTTTGTTGATGAGGTTGAGAGGCTGGCGCTGGCGCGGGCAAAGGAGCTTTTTGGTGCCGACCACGCCAACGTGCAGCCGCACAGCGGAAGCCAGGCCAACATGGCGGTTTATTTCAGCGTGCTGAAACCCGGAGACCGCATCCTGACCATGGACCTCGCCCACGGCGGACACCTTACCCACGGGCACAAGGCGAATTTTTCCGGCAAGCTCTATGAGGTGCACCACTACGGCGTCGCCCGGGAAACCGGCCGGATTGATTATGATGCCCTGGCCGAACAGGCTCTTGCGATCAGACCGAGGATGATCACGGCTGGTGCGAGCGCTTACTCGAGGGTGATCGACTTCGAACGACTGCGCACCATCGCAGATTCGGTGGAAGCCTACCTTTTCGTCGATATGGCCCATATCGCGGGATTGGTCGCGGCGGGGGTGCATCCCACGCCGGTCCCGCACGCCCACTTCGTAACGACCACCACCCACAAAAGCCTCCGCGGACCGCGGGCCGGGTTGGTGCTCTGCAAGGAGGAGTTCGCAAAGAAAATCGACTCCCAGGTTTTTCCGGGCGTGCAGGGCGGACCACTCATGCACGTGATTGCCGCAAAGGCGGTTTGTTTTGGCGAGGCGCTTCGCCCGGAATTCCGCACCTACGCCGAACAAATCGTCAAGAACGCGAAGAGCCTTGCCGCACGACTCTCACAACTCGGCTACGGCATCGTCTCAGGCGGCACCGACAACCATGTCATGCTCGTGGATTTGCGTCCGCGGGGACTCAACGGAGTCGAGGCTCAGGAAGCCCTCGAGAAGTCGGCTATCACGGTGAACAAGAACGCGATCCCCTTCGATACCGAGCCGATCACCAAAACCGGCGGAATCCGCCTCGGTACACCCGCGGTAACAACCCGCGGGATGGCCGAGGAGGACATGATGGAAATTGCCGACTTCATGCATGAGGCTCTCGAATCGCGGGCCGACACAGCGGCAATCGGGGACCTCCGGCGCAGAGTAACGGCCTTTACGGCGCGGTTTCCCCTGCCTTGATCACTGCCGGGTCTGCCCGGAATTCCTGAATGTAACAAATGCCGATCAGCGCCCACACAATCGTCGTGCGGTCGAGCATATGGCGCATGTCCACGAAATCCCCGAGTTCGACAACCCTTGCGATCTCGCGCTCCAGCATGAGAGGCTTTTCGCCGAGTGCCTGGGGCGTGAAAAAGACGCCGTGGTTGTGAAGCATCCCGCGTGAACTCGGAGCATTGGCCGGATTGAGATAAAAAGTTGCACCCAGCCGGTCCCGATCGAAACAGGACAAGTCCGCATCGAGGTCGAGCCCGACCCCGCAAATCAAGCCCGTGACGTCTTTGTGCCGCGGCTTCTCGTCAAATTCGAACCAGGAGGCAAAGTTGGAGACGTCGGTGATGGACTTTCCGTTCGCGGGGGCATTGGTATCAATAGGCGAGCGCACGACGCCGCTACCGTAAACCTCCCCCATCTCGGCCCGCATCGCGAGACCGAGCGCCCCGCGGAAATCTCCGCGGCGCTGGCGCGCCAGGTCGAAGAGTGCCCGGTAAATCTCAAACAGAGTGGCACCCCCGGGGGCGGTGGCTTCGAACTCCACATACTCGTTGAAGCGGCCTGCCAGCGAAACGTTAAAGCCGGTGCGGATCACGACCTCGGCGCTGTCCTGCTTGGGTACCAGATAGTCGGGAGTGTCGTTGCCGTCGGTCGGGAGCCAGACCATTGTGCCACCAATAGTCATCATCTCACCCAAATGATTGAGCACATCCTTGTCGCTCGATCCGAGAGCACCCAGGCCAATAGAGTATTCCTTCGAGGAAAACCGCTTCGAACGCAGCAGGCCGGCGTTGATGCGGGAGTGCAGCACGTCCTCGACGTTCCCGAGCACCTCGACCGCTGTGGGTTCGCTCTCGCCGGGATGAAAAGTGAACTTCCCGCAGGAAAGCTCCGCCGCATTGGGAACCGGCTGGGCATCCTCAAGAGCCTCATTCACCGTTCCGTGAATCTGAAAAACCTCCGCCAACCCCGAGATCCGGATGACTTCGGTGCAGTAATGCTGAGGAGCGGCGAGGATGAGCCGGAGCCCGCGCGATTGAAGCGATTTGTGAAGCGAGAGAAAAATCCGCACGCCTGCGCTGCTGAGATAGTCCATCTGCGAGAGATCAAGAATCGCCGTCTTGGCCGACTGCAATGGCTTGAGCAGAGGGGAGGCCTCCGCAGCCCCTGCGGCATCCAAACGCCCCACAATCACAGCAACCATCGTGCCGGCGTCGTCCACATTTTTTACGGTCACTTTCATGAATACGACTGTGGTCTTCAGCTCCGGCACTGTCAACAGCTGGTGCCTGCTGAACCGGATGTGATTTAAAGTGGTTCAATAAAAACTGTAGCCGCGCCCGTGAGGGCGTGGAGGGAGAGACTTAATTGAAGGGCGGCGGCCACCGTCTCACGACGGCGGCTACGACATTTTTTAATTCGCTCTAATCTCACCCCTCTCCCTCCACGCCCTCACGGGCGCGGCTACGATCCTTCTGAAACCGCTCAAGCCCGACCGTTCGCTTGCGGGTTCCGTGCCGGTTGTCTAAAGTGCCCGGGTGCGGCTTCATAAGGCGGACTTCCGGCGGACTTTGTTCATGGCCCTGCTGATTGCAGCAGGGCTCTTCACCTTTCATACCGCCATCCTGTTTGAACTCATGCGTCTTCTGCCGGCCTTCAGCAAGCTCGCCGGGGAATTGGGGGGCCCACATGCAGCGGGCATCGGAACCGTGATGCTTTGCTTTATTGTGCTCTTCATTGCACACTTCGGGGAAGCGTCGGGGTGGGGCCTCTTCTTCTGGCGGAAGAAGCTTGCGACATCGTTCCCGGAAGGCGTCTATTTCGCCGCTTCCTCGATCACTGCTCTGGGATACGGGGACGTCGTGCTCCCGCCCCCGTGGAGGGTGCTGGGAGCCCTGGTCGCGATCAACGGGTTGTTGATGTTCGGCTGTTCGACGGCGTTCCTCTTCCTTGTCATCCAGAACGTCTGGAAAGACTTCGGCTGAGGCCTTACTCGGTGATGATGTCCTTGTAGGTCTTGCCGGCCGGAATCATCGGCAACACGTGCTCGGTGTAAGGAGTCATGACATCGAGCACGCAGGCCTCTTTGGAGTCGAGCAGACGCTGTATGGCTGCGCGCAGATCCTTCTTGTGAATGACGCGTTCGCAGGGCACGCCGAAGCCTTTGCAGAGCTGCACGTAATCCGGATAGATGCGTTTGAGATCCTTCGGGTCGCCGAGGAAGGTATGCCCGCGGTTGCCTCCGTGGAAACGGTCCTCCCATTGAACCACCATCCCCAGATGCTGGTTGTTGAGAATGATTGCCTTGGCAGCAATCCCCTCGATGTGGGCGGTTGCAAGCTCCTGGATGTTCATCAGGAAGGATCCATCGCCGTCGATGTCAACAACCTGGCGGTCGGGAAATGCAATCTTTGCACCCATCGCTGCGGGATAGCCGAAGCCCATCGAACCGAGACCGGCCGAGGTAATGAACGAGCGCGGGGTCTTGAAAGAATAGTACTGCCCGGCCCACATCTGGTGCTGGCCCACCCCGGTGGTGATGATGGCGTCGCCCCCGGTCATTTCATGCAACAGACTGATCACATGTTGGGGCTGAATCGCATCCTCGGTGTCCTTGTACGAAAGAGGATGATTTTTCTTCCATTTGGCGATCTGCGCATACCATTCCGGATACTTCGTGTAGCGCTTGCGCTCCTGACGCCTCCCCATTTTCTCGAGGATGGCATTTGCTTTGCCGAGGGCATAGCGGAGGTCGCTTAAGATGGGCAGCCGCACAAACTTGTTTTTGTTCAGCTCCGAGTTGTCGATGTCGATGTGAACGATCGTCCCGTGTTCGCAGAACTTCTCGACCTTGCCGGTCACCCGGTCATCAAACCGAACTCCGATGGCAAGCAGGAGATCCGCCTCGTTGGCAGCGTTATTGGCATAAACCGTGCCGTGCATTCCAAGCCAGCGCAGCGAAAGCTCGTGGTCCTCGGGAAATCCGCCAACGCCCATGATGGTGGTCGTCACGGGGATCTGGGTGCGCTCGGCAAACTCCCGGAGCTCGGCCGAGGCATTGCCTGTGATCACGCCGCCGCCACAATAAATTACCGGCCTCTTCGCGTTGGCGATGAGCCCGAGCATCTCGTTGATAGCAATCTCGTCGGCGCGCTTGTCGGGGCGGTAGCCGCGCAGGGAGATCTTCGACGGAAAAACAGGCTGGGTGGTTTGATTTTGGATGTTTTTCGGAACATCGATCAAAACCGGGCCCGGTCTGCCGCTCTCCGCGATATAAAACGCCTCCTTCACGATGCGGGGGATCTCGTTGATGTCCCACACGAGGTAGCTGTGCTTGACCACGGGAAGCGTCATGCCGAACACGTCGGTCTCCTGGAAAGCACCGCGCCCGATCATTTCCTGGGGCACCTGACCGGTGATGGCCACAAGGGGAGTGCTGTCCATCCACGCATCGGCGATGCCCGTGAGCAAATTGGTGGCACCCGGCCCCGAAGTGGCCATACAAACACCCGCCTTGCCCGTGGCACGCGCATATCCCTCGGCGGCAAACACCCCACCCTGCTCATGGCGGGGCAGAATCACCCGCATCTTTTTCGACTTGGTCAGAGCCTGATGAATGGGCATCGAAGCTCCGCCGGGATAGGCAAAAATCACTTCCACTCCCTCACGCTCGAGACAGGCAACAAGGATTTCCGCTCCGTTCATGACTCGACCCCGCTCGTTGGCGGGTTTCTTGGCGGTGCGGGTTGATGGCTTTTTCGTTTTCATGGCAAGAGCCGGATAACCTATCCCCGACGGGACGTGGCTTCAAGAGCATTCGTCACCCGAATATTGTGCCCCCGGCAGGCTCTCGAGGCGGTTGATTCTTTACCGCAATGGATCATGCAAAGGAAGGTGAAGGTTCCGGTTCAGTCCGACAGGCTGCGAGCGGGACGAATTCGGCTTGGACAGAACGCAGTGGAAAAGCTAAAAGACACGCCGTGCAGAAGACCGCTCTCGCCGCCGTTGCCCATCCCGACGACATCGAATTTATGATGGCCGGGACGATGTTGCTTCTGAAAGAGCGGGGCTGGGACATCCACTTTTGGAATCTGGCGGACGGGTACCTTGGCACCATCGATTATGGCAGGGAGGAGATCATCCGGATCCGCGCGGAGGAAGCGGTGCAATCAGCGAATGCTGCGGGGGCTGTTGCGCACCCGGCCCTCTTCGGCGACCTCGGGATTTTTTACGATGCCCCTTCGCTGGCCGTGACGGCTTCTGTCCTCCGCCTTGTGCGCCCATCGCTGATCCTCACGCATTCACCCTCCGACTACATGGAGGATCACCAAAATGTCTGCCGCCTGATTGTAACCGCAGCTTTCTCGCGGGGAATGCCGAATTATATCACCACCCCGCCGCTCGCCCCGTGGTCCGACCCGGTGCGGATCTATCATTCCCTGCCGCATGGATTGCGCGATGGGCTTGGCCGCGTTGTGGAGCCCGACCTGTTCGTTGACATCTCGGCAACCATACAAAAAAAGAAAGACCTTCTGGCCTGCCATGAGAGCCAGAAAAACTGGCTGGATGCCAGCCAGGGAATGGGAGCCTATTTGGAGGAAATGGAGGGACTCTGCGGCGCAATGGGAACCATGTCGGGACAGTTCACGCATGCGGAAGCATTCCTTCGCCACAACCATCTGGGATTTTGCCCGCCTGATTTCGATCCCCTGCCCGCGGCGATCTCAGGCCTCTCCATCCCAAACCCAAAATCATAAAACTATGCCAAGACCACTCAGCAAACTGGCCCCCGATTGGTGGGACTACACAACACTGGACCCTGGAATTCTAGCCGATGCCGCGAGGCTCGACGAAAAAAAACTGCGCGGGCTCGCAAGGCCCGGGTTTCAGATTTCTTTTTATGACACCATCGAGGAGTTCTATGCCGCCGAGGCGCTGGAATACATCGAGGCATGGAAGCTGAGCACTCCGGACAACCCGGCGGGAATCTGCGGGCCGATCGGGCCGACCGAGCAACTACCTCTCGTCGCCCGGATGGTCAATGCGCTCGGGCTCGACCTCGGAAAACATGATGCCCACTTCTGGGGAATGGACGAATGGGTGATCGACGGAAAGCCGGTTTCCGGGACCCACCCGCTGTCGTTCGCCAAATGCGACCGTGCCATGTGCTTCGACCGCATCGAAAAAAAACTCCGCATCCCTGAAAAGAATCTCCACTTTCCCGTCGGGGATCTTGATGCCTACAGCCGCAGCTACGACGCGATCCGCTGCGTGATCATGCAGGGCGGGCAGGGGGAAATCAAACATTGGGCCTTCAACGACCCCCTCCCCCGCAAAGGCAAATACAAGGATGCTCCGCCAAGCCCCGCGGAATACCGGAAGTTGAAAACCCGGGAGGTTAAGCTGCACCCTGTGACAATTACTCAGAACGCCAGAACCAGCGGCGGCGGCAACGTGACCCTCGTTCCCACGGAGGCTGCCACCGTCGGCCCGGTGGAGACATGGAAAGCCGACCGGGTCTCCATCTGGCATCCCGGCCACCACGACAACCCGTTTGGCATGCGCCTGACTGCACTCATGATCTCCAAGCGGCTGGCGGACTCCTCCGTACCGATGTCCCTCCTCGCCGACCACCCCGACGTGCGATTCCATTACCTGCGGAGCGGCTTCGGCAGTGTCGACGTCGAGATGCACTAGCGGGGCACCGCGTAAGGATATGCGTGCGGTGAAGGGGGGTTGCGCGGATCAGACATGGGACGGGCCTCCCCGGTGCCCCGCTGAAAATTTTCCTGCGGAAAATTGCGGAACTGTTCATCTCTAAATCACACCGACTTCCTTGCTTGCCCTTTCTCAGCCCTAATTCCTGCTTCCCTACCTTAAGCCCAATCTGCTAGAGCAGCTCAAACCTGAATTCCCCTTTCTGCAATGCTCGGATTTCGCTACATCAAGGTCCCGCCAACCACCCACCTCATCCAATACTCCGGAGGGTCCGTCAAACGGGAGGGGCCGGGGCTCTCCGGCTTCTTTTTCTCCCCGTTTGCCACCCTCGTCGCCGTTCCCGTCGGCACCTGCGACGCCCCGTTCATTTTTGAGGAACTCTCCTCGGACTTCCAGGAACTGACGGTCCAGGGCCAGGTCACTTACCAGATCAGCAACCCGAAACAAATTGCCACCCAGCTCGATTTCTCTCTGGATAAAAACGGGACCAACTACGCCTCCGACGACCCCCAAAAGCTCCCCCAGCGCGTCATCAACATCGTAAAAATCCTCACAAGCAAACACCTCATGGCCCTCCCGCTGAGAGAAGCCATCACCGCCCGCGAGTCCGTCACCCAAAGCGTCGGCCAATCCCTCCTCTCCCACCCCGAACTCAGCACCCTTGGTGTCGCAGTCCTTGGTCTTTCCATCCTTGCAATCAAAGCGAACCCGGAAACCTCCAGCGCGCTCGAGGCCGAAACCAAAGAGGCTCTCCTTGCCAAGGCCGACAACGCCATCTTCCAACGCAGAAATGCCGCAGTCGACCACGAGCGCACCATCCGCGAAAATGAGCTGCGATCCGAAATCACCGTAGAAGAAAAGAAAAAGGAACTCGTCGACCTCTCTGCCGCCAACTCCCGGAAAGAGGCCGACGCCAAAGCCTACTCCATCGACGCCCTTCTCAAAGCCATCTCGGGAATCGACCCCTCACTCCTTTCCGCCATTGCCCATACAGGAATGTCTCCCGACCAACTCATTGCCGAGGCTTTCGGGGACATCGCCGCCAAGGCCGATAAAATCGGCCAGCTCAACATCTCCCCGGACCTTCTTCAAAACCTCCTCGGCAACAGAAAGAAATAGCCGGCTCGCGCCCCCACAACCGGCTCGCCCATGCAACGCCTCAGCGAACGGAAAATCGTTCTCGTCACCAGGGCGACCCGCATCGATGAACTCGTCGCCCGGTTCAATACGGAAAATCAGGCGCGCTTCTACATCGAGTCCCTCGGCGATGACTACGACGACTACCAACGCGAACACACCTGCTACCAGGAGGCACTGAAACTCTGCACCATCTCCCTCGCCGCCGCTGGCAGACTCCACCGCATCGACCGCTCCTTCCTCCCAAATTACGTCTTTGGAAATGAGGATCTCGTAGTGGTTCTGGGCCAGGATGGCACCGTCGCCAATACCCTCAAATACCTTGACTCCCAGCCCGTCGTTGGAGTCAACCCCGACCCCGCGCGCTGGGATGGAGTGCTCCTGCCCTTTTCCCCGAAAGGACTCCAATCGGCCCTGCCCGAAATTATCCAAAACCGCCGCCCCCACCGTGAGGTCACCATGGCACAAGCCAAACTCAACACGGGAAGCCAACTCTTCGCTGTAAACGATTTTTTCATCGGGCCCAAATCCCACGTTTCTGCCCGCTACCTCATCCGCTCGGGAACTCTTTCCGAGGAACAATCCTCCAGCGGCATCATCGTATCCACCGGGCTCGGCTCGACAGGCTGGTTCAAGAGCCTTCTTACTGGTGCCGACGGGGTCTCGGCCGGGGTCACGGAGACTGCCACCGGTTCGGTGATCGTCGACGGATTTTCCTGGGAATCGGACTACCTCTACTTCACGGTCCGCGAGCCGTTCCCCGGCAAAAGCTCACAGGCCGGAGTCATCTTCGGAAAAGTCACACGCACCTCCCCGCTCATAATCACATCCCGCATGGCAGGACATGGTGTGATCTTCAGCGACGGCATCGAAAAAGACTTTCTTGCCTTCAATTCGGGCACCGAGGCCACAATCTCCCTTGCCGACAAAAAGGGCCGCATCGTTCAATGACCACCGGCGCTGTCTCAACGGATTGAATTTTCCACCGCAGAATTTTCTAATCCGGGAGCGGCGGAGGCTGTTCTGACAGGCCCCCTTGCCAACACACCACCCCTGGCTCCGACACCCGCCGGATTAGAAGGGTTGACTCGCCGCTCCGGTGGCAGTTAACCTCCCGCCCCTTGAAAGAACGTCCCGGAACCCCCGGGCGGACCACGAAAAATTATCAACACAGACTCCATGGAACTCGCAGACCGCACCAAAGAAATCACCCCCTCACTCACTCTCGCCATCGACAGCAAGGCCAAAGCGCTACGCGCCGAAGGTGTTGACGTCTGCAGCTTCGGAGCCGGCGAGCCGGACATGGACACCCCGGAGCACATCAAGGCCGCTGCGGTTGCCGCCCTCGCTGCAGGCCAGACAAAATACACCCCCAGCTCGGGAACTCCCGAACTCCGCAAGGCGATCAGCGAAAAATTTTCAAGTGACAATGGCCTGGAATACAAACCCGGCCAGGTGATCGTGAGTGCCGGAGCCAAGCAATCCTGCTTCAATGCCATCGCCGCCACCTGCGGCCCCGGGGACGAAGTCGTGATCCCGGCCCCTTACTGGTTGAGCTATCCTGAGATGGTCCGCCTGGTCGGTGCGACCCCGGTGTTCGTTCAGACGTCCGAAGCCAACGGATGGAAACTCACTGCGAAGGAATTTGAAGACGCGATGACTCCGTGCACAAAAATGGTCATCGTCAATTCGCCCGGCAATCCGACCGGCTCGGTCTACACAAAGGATGAGTTGCGGGCCATCAGTGAAGTCGCGGCCGAGGAGGACATCTTCATCCTCTCCGATGAAATCTACGAGAAGCTTGTTTATGATGGTGCCGAACACGTCAGCATCGCATCGCTCACTCCGGAGGCCTACGACCTGACAATCACCGTCAACGGCTTCAGCAAGGCCTTCGCAATGACCGGCTGGAGGCTCGGATATCTCGGGGCACCCGAGGAAATCGCGAGGGCCATCGACTCGATTCAAAGCCACTCGACCTCCAACCCGTGTTCGTTCGCCCAGGCCGGCGGCCTTGCCGCTCTTACCGGCGACCAGCAATGCGTGGCCGACATGCGCGATGAGTTTGATATCCGGCGCCAATACGCCTGCGAACGGATCGCGGCAATTCAGGGAGTGAAAGCCGTGACCCCGCTCGGCGCGTTTTATGTGCTGGCGGATATCAGTCATTTGGGCCTCAAGTCCCAGAACTTCGCCGACCGCCTTCTGAGCAAAGCCAACGTGGCCGTCGTCCCCGGCATTGCCTTCGGAAACGACAAAACGATCCGTCTGAGCTACGCGACCAGCCTCGATATCATCAAGACCGGTCTCGACCGGTTAGAAGAATTCTGCAAATCGCTCTGATTCAAACCAGCTTCGCCCCCAGGGCGAGGATGGTCTGAAAATGCGGGGCCCGCTTCTCGCGGGAGACAATCGACGTGAGGATTCCACCGAAACCGGCTTCGTGAAGCAATTTCCGGAGTTCGATTTCGGAGAACCCGAGCCATACGTGAGCGTAAAGGTCTCTTGCCTGCTCGTAGGAATGGCTTGCAAGGTCAAGAATGAGGACCCTCCCCCCCGGGCGCAGAATCCGCCAGGCTGAGGCAATGGCCCGTGCGGGTGAGGCTGCATGGTGCAGGGCCTGGCTGAAAAGAGCCAGATCGACCGAACCATCTGCCAGCGGGGGATCTTCGATATCCCCGAGCCGGAACTCGAGGTTGAGGAACCCGTTTTCTCTGGCGACCTCCTCGCCGAACTCGACCATCCTGGGAGCATTGTCGATCGCAATCACCTTCTTCGCCGTGCGGGCGAGAAGCTGGGAAAGGGTTCCCTCCCCGGCACCAAGGTCTGCGATGACCAGCGGAGGTTGCAGCGCGATCAGACCGTGCGCGAGAGCCTGCCACGAACGTCCCGGGATATAAGTGCGTCCAAACTTTCCGGCCAAACGGTCAAAGTAGGCGGCCGCCTTGTCCTTCCGCCGGGCAAGGGCAAGGGCGAGGGCAGCCGGATCATCGGATGCCTCGGCAAGCTCGCCGGCCGCCGCTTCGAGCAAAGACCCCAGAGCCGCGGGCAGCCTCCCTTTGGATGAATAAAAAATGTTTTTCCCGACCCGCCGGTCGGAAACCAGTCCCTCACGGCGCAACAGTCCGAGGCTGGCCGAGATCCGGGACTGCCCCATGCCGAGAATGTCCTGCAACTCCGCGACCGTAAGCTCCTCCCCGCTCAGAAGCAGGAGTATCCTGAGCCGGGTCGGATCCGACGCCGCACGGAATGCACGCAGAAATGTTGCCATGGGAAAGGAGACTCGCACGGGAAACCGCGAGAAATCCAATGGATAATCCCGGCGGCGGCTGGTATTTCTTTATCCCAATGAAACGAATTGCCAAAAGATGAGCGAAATCTCCGAAATCCGAACACGTATCGATGCCATCGATTCCGAGCTCCTGCACCTGCTGAATGAGCGGGCCTCACTGGCAAAAGAGATCGGCGCTCTCAAGCACCGCGAGGGGCTTCCCATCTATTCGCCGGAACGTGAGGAACGCGTCCTGCGCGGATTGCTGGAACGGAGCCCCGGCCCTCTGGGCCCGGAATCCATCCGCGCCATTTATCGCGAGATCATGTCCGCCTCTCTCGCCATTGAAAAAAATATTTGTATCGCCTGCCTTGGGCCCTCGGGCTCGGCAACCCACCAGGCAGCCCGCGAGAAATTCGGTTCCAGCGTGCGTTACGCGATTTTGGGCGACGTGGTGGATGTCTTCGATCAGGTCAAGGCCGATGAGGCGGATTGCGGCGTCGTTCCGATCGAACTGCCCGGGCAGGGTGGCGTGAGTGCGACGCTCGACGCACTGGCCGAAAGCGACCTCTCGGTCTGCGCACAGATCGTGGTGGCCGGAGAACCCGGCGACGAGCAACGCACCGCATCCCGGATGCTGGTACTGGGACGTCAGGCGAATGCCCCTTCGGGCGACGATTGCACGATGCTCCTGCTGCGCATCGAAGACAAACCGGGTGCACTGGTCTCGGCGCTTGAGCCGTTCAAGGAACATGCGATCAACCTCGACCACTTCGCGAGCCGGCCGGCTCCCAAGGGAAGCAAGGACGTCTTCTTTTTCGTTGAAGCCATGGGACACAGCAAAGACCTGCAGGTCTCCGATGTCTTCCGCGATCTCTCGATGCGGTGCCGTGCCGTGAAAATGCTGGGCAGCTACCCCCGCCAGGGTTTGGATTAACCGAAGATGGACTCGCCGGCGACCAGCTCGGCATATTCCTGCCGGCGACGGATCGTCCAGTGGCGGTCACCATCCACAAGGACCTCCGGCGCGAGGCGGCGGGTGTTGTAGTTGGAGGCCATCACGCTGCCATAGGCACCGCAGCTCATCACGGCGATCCGGTCCCCTTCGGAAAGGGGAGGCAGAGGGCGGTCCTTGGCAAAAAAGTCGCCGCTCTCACAAACAGGACCCACGACGTCGCATGGGCGCATTGCAGCGTCCGGTTGCTCACGAAGGGGCACGATCTC
>Ga0247839_1006898_pt1 | contig 12798 bp, 13 predicted proteins | sample LaCruzMarch2015__6_FD_192405 | JGI IMG/M metagenome (GOLD analysis project Ga0247839, IMG submission 192405) | Freshwater microbial communities from meromictic Lake La Cruz, Castile-La Mancha, Spain - LaCruzMarch2015_16m | ecosystem: Environmental > Aquatic > Freshwater > Lake | place: Spain...
ATGGTGGTGTATATTGTGCGCTTGACCTGCTTTGGACCTGTTTATATGCCCCTTAGTTATGTTAAAGTAAAGCCTTAGCAAGCGCCTATTCAACGACCTGACACACTTATTTGACTGTATTGTGTCATGCTGATGCATGACGACCAATGGTCTGTCCACTTTATTTCGACCTTGACGGTCTGCAGGTGTAGTTAACGGAAATAGATCCGTTAACTCGTGAAAAAAAAATTCATTCTGGATTACACGATCCGCTAACTTGACACGTTCCTGATGCAGGCTGAATTGGGGCAAATCTTAATCGCGTTTCTGGATGAAAGGCTGACAGATGCTTTTGAGCTGATGAGGCGGCACGACGTGAATCCAAACACATTTGATGGAAGGCCGTTGATGCATGTACTTGCTATGTGTGGAAAACTGTTGGGTGCATGCACTGTGTTGCGTGAGGAGTTTGGGGCTGATCCTGATCTTGTGGACGAGAATGGATACACGCCACTCTCTCTTGCTTTATTGTGTAGTAAAGGTGAAGATCATGCAGACGTCAGCAGTGTGGCGCAGCGGATCGCTCAAGTGATTGGTGCTCGTCTTGACTTGCCACAGACATTGTTTGCAGTTGCAAGGGATGGCGTACGACATGCCACTTCAGTCGATGAGTTTATCAAAAACGGACTCAATGTTGCTAGCACCGTCCCAATGATACATCTGTTCAATAAGCAAGGGGTGTATATACAATTTGCTCAGGAGTTACTTGACCGTTATCCTGAGCGCCAGAGCCCGCTGGAGCGCAATAAGGACGGACGTACACTGTTTGAGTGCAAGGGTGTGAAGCCAGAGCTCCTTGAGTTGCTTCGAGACGCCATGGAGGAGCCACAACAGCGTGCTGTGACAATCATGATGGGGCTGCACCAGCGCCTTGGAAGTGATTCACCGCTGCGCATATTGGACATCGAGATGCTGCGCTCGTTCATTCTTCCCCTCACTACCACAGCCAGGCACACTACGATTGCAGATTTTCGCAGGATCAAGCTGGACGCTCTCATCAATGCGGAAGGTCTGACGTCCATTGATAAAGAGATGCAGGATGAATACCTGAATAGGGCTGGGATGTTTGTGCCTATGCGGTTTCGACGGTCGCATTTTTTGAATATCAACAGGGAGATATTTGACGAAGAAAGCTACAATGCTGACAAAGCAGACAGGGATACCTGCATGCGGCTCGAGTGGCGTGGCGTCTTGTTCGACGAGCCATACACGCCTGAGTATGAAGCTCGAGCCCGCGAGGCTGATGGTTTTCTTTCGTCTGAGTGGAAGTGAATCGACCCCTTGTGCTTGAACCGTTGTAAAATTTGTTGCAGGGACCACTATAAAAGCCAGTTTGATCTGATTTGATTTCCAAACCCACGTTTACTCAACACCGTTGCTATGTCTTCCACAAACTCCATATCCTTCGACGAGCTCGTCAAGGGTCGTGAGTCCACTGTCAGATTTACTGTTGACATGCTGCTCTATGCAGTTGAGCTTGTTATGGTGATGACTGGTAGTGATCGTCATGACTCAGCTCAATCAATCAGACGATTGACTGAAGAGATCTTTCCACAGGTTTGCATTCCTTGTAGGGTTCTGTTGATACAGACAAGAAAACAATTCGTTTTCTTATGTTATTTATTAGTCAATTCACTGATACTTTGGATGTCTTGTCAGAATAAGTTCATTGTGAGGCGGCAATCCACCAGAGGTGGCCATCCAACCAAGCTGATATCTTTCCAAGACGCCATCGAGCTAATTATGGTGCTCCCTGGAAAAGTGGCAAGGGAGAGTCGTATACAGTTTGCAGATGTTATCAAGCGATTCATCAAAGGTGATGAGAGCATGCATGCTGAGTTGGAACAAAACAAAGCACAGGGTGTGCCAAAAACCTGTGAATTGCTTTTCAAATCTGTTGTAGGCAAGAAAACAGAACCTTCCATACCACGTACCAGATACATTTATGCAACTTACTCTGAAGCATTCAAGGGGCAAGTCAAGATTGGAAGGGCAACAAATGTGAAAGCTAGGATCTCGTCTGGAAACACCATGTGTGCTCCAAAACCCCACAAGATCATTGCTGTGGCCCCTACATTTGACTATAAGCGAGATGAAGCCATGGCCCATAACTATTTTGCAGCTTTCAGGACGTTTGGAGAGTTCTTTGCCATTTCCCATTTAGATGCTGCATCCTTCCTTGCTGATCAGATCACCTCGTTGTATCATCGGGAGTTGAACGCTTTTATGCGAGATCTCAGTGAATCTGAAGTTGATGAGCCAGAAACATATGAATCACTTTGTGATGAACTGGAGAAGGAGTTGGTGGCTGAAAAGATGAAGGTTGAAGTATTGACGCGCCAGCGCGCAGACTCTGACAGGCGCATCCAGCAGCTGGAAGCGGGTCAGGCTGATCTCAAGACGGGGCAGGCTGATCTAAAGACTGCGCAGGCAGTTCTCCAGGCTGATCTCAAGGCTGGGCAGGCTGATCTCAAGGCTGATCTCAAGGCTGGACAGGCTGTTCTCCAGGCTGACATCAAAGCAGGCCAGCTGGAGATGATGGCATTCCTCAGGAACACTCGGCCCAGCGTGTAGCGAGCTTCCGTTCACAGCACGCCATCAGCGCTGCATCTGAATGAATTCCGTCGTCTTATGAGCACCTATAAAAGAAGACATAATGTGAACAGTTAATATGCAAGTGTTAGAATTTGAAGAAGTTGTTGATGTGATACAACGATTTTGTCAGCAAATTCCAGTGTATTGTTCAATTGAATTTTCAGTTGATCTTGAGTTTAATCATGCAATGTTAGAATGCAGCAAATCATATACTGCTTCTAAGATTTCACTGGATGTTTGTAAAGATGAAAACAGTAACTGGTTATTTGATCATACAATTGTAGCTGGAGATGTCGTTAAAGCTTTGCATGCGAAACTTAAGGCAGTGTTTGAAGTATTATTTCAGCCACTTGAATTACGTGTTGGTATGTTTTACAATGATGCAGTATTCAAAACAAGAACATCTTTCAATGATCTTTTGAAAAATATTTACATGTATGAAAGATGTACAATCAAAATCAAACCTAATACTGACAATAACACAATACAGCTTACAGCTTCATCACCTGTTGGTATCCGTGAAAATATAGTAATTAATATTAGATGTGTGCCACCTAACTATGAAATTAGTGGAATGAACAGCTCCTTGTCGGAAATCGATTCTACCATATTGAATGAACTCAAATACTTCCAGTGGGATATTTATGGTGTGATGAAAGCATTACATAATGAAGACGCTTCTTCAAATTGGATTATTTCACTTGATAAACACAATGACAGATTATATGTTACAAATAAACACACAAGTTTTGATGTATTCAGTATTCTTTTCAGGAATATTGGGTCTCTCCTCCCAGGTGCAGTACGCACTGTCATCATTAATGGCGAAAGGAAAATATATAATAATTATCTTGAATTGCGTGCCATATTACTTGATGCAAAGATTATAACTGATTCTCGATCACATGGACGAAGTGCATTGAGAGGGGTATATCCTCAACAATCTATCATGACATCTGACACATCAATGCAATCATCAGCACAGCTCTGGGGTGCCATACACAGACTGTCTGTTTTACTGGAAAACAAACTGTGAATCAGAAATTGGAATATGACAAAATTGTTGTACATATACAAGCAACCATTTAATTGTTGCTGGTACACGTGTCAGTCCAGAATGAATTCCGTCGTTTTCTCGCAGCTTGCGATGTTTTCTATGGGACAGTACCTGTTCAAGCCAGACGATTTTGCGTTTTTCCAAACACACATGTGTGCTGGCAGCCTGTTTGACATGATGCTGCAGTCCGAGAATGTGAGGATCCATTGTGTCATGTTGAATGATGTGGTCTTTCTGAGCGTGACGGTTATGCGCCTGACGGGCGAGGTCGACTTAGGCGTGCGAATGCTGCTGCGAGACATATCGATTTGCAATAAGCATCTGCGCATCGTGCAGCGTGCTATCAGACGCGTCCATTGGACGCGGTGTTGTTCTCGACGGCTTGCATTGGCCATGGCGCTGCATCCCCGGCTGGGTGATGGCAGTCTGTTTGGTCTGTTAGGAGTTGATATAGTGTGTCACGTTTCCCTGAAATGACGTTGCGGATCGGCCATGCCGATGCTGTTGTCTACCCTACGCTGGAGATGTTTTCAGTTGGCGCTCACCTGTTCAAGCCAGATGACTACCAGTTCTTTCATGTCAGCGCGCGCCGCCACAGCTTCTTCGACATCATGTTGGCGGCAGAGCGGGTGCAGGTAGAAGCGGCTGTGTTGGATTCAGGGTTCTACATCAGCATCACTGTGCGAATGACCAGCGAGACCAGTATGGGGATTGGGATGCTTCTGGATGCCGTCCCTATGTGCAACATGTACCTGCGCATCATCCAGCGCGCCATCAGACGCTTTCACCGGGCCAGGATGTCTGCACGTCGGCTTGCCTTAGCAATGGCGCTTCACCCTAGGCTTGGGGCGTGCAGCCTGCTCGGCGAGCTAGGACAAGATATCTTGTCTCTGTTGAAATAAAACGAACGCCATTTGCCTCTTTCGCTGTGGCCTATGTGTGCCATCATGATGCGATCGCTCCTATTACTGTTGCCGTGCATATCTGCATTGGTATATTTTGACTACAATGGCTTTCGCTATCAGTTGGCCAACACGGCTGTTACTGAGACGGTTGACTTTACCGGGGATGATTGTGCTGCATCCCCGTGCATCGCATTTGCCGTCCCTGCTTCGTGTGGTATATCCTTTGTAACCACTGATCTGCCAGTCGTGGCGCAGGCCAAAAACTGGGGCACTTCATTTCTAGCCGCAGTGGACGGGTTCTATGCGGTCACTAACTGGATGCTGTCTCCTGGATCGTTCTCAATTGTAGATGCCTCATCCAATCCTGGGTCCGTGGCATTGAACGACGCTGGATGGCAGGCGCGAATCATCATGCAGTGCAGAATCCCATGCCCAGCAGGCTCTATTTTGCTGGGGTCTACATGCATTCCATGCAGCGTTGGGCGATGGTCCTTCGCTGGCAGTACGGTGTGTCAGGCATGCACCAATGGGCCAACTGGCAGTGTGTATACGAGCGTTGGTGTGTCCACGAGCAACTGTTCCTTCATCTGTGGCGCTGGATCATACACGCAGCCGCTGCCGAGCCCTCACTTGCTCATTGGTGACCAGTATTCCATCGAAGGAGGGCCTGTTGTGTACAGCCCTAGGAGTTCCGAAATAACCTTTGGGCGCAGTTTCATGGTCTATGCTTCTCCCACCATTGTCTACACTGGGACGGCGGCTGTCAATCGTGTGGACCTGTCCAATGGCACGTATATTACTGTGGCCGGGTCCTCCTCACGTGGGACACTCGATGGCATCGGCACGGCTGCGGCATTCAATTCTATCGTGGGTGGAGGGTTGTGGCTCAACTACATGCTGGCTTTGGATGGCATGAACTGCAATCTTCGGCAGATTGACCTGGCCACCCGAACAGTGGTCACCGTGCTGGGAGGCGCGTGTGGCTTTGCAGAGGGCACCGGCCTTGCAGCGCGGATTCGATATCCGACAGATATTGTTATTTCACAGGATGTTGCCTACATCGCCGACGCTGGCAACTACCGCATCAGGGCGGTGGCGCTGACTACCATGAGCACGACCACCCTCGTTGGCAATGGCGTCGGTGGCAACACGGATGGCGTTGGGACGGCCGCGTCGGTCGACCCAAGGTATCTGGCGCTCAGTGCAGATCAGACCATCCTATTCGTCAAGACGGTCTCGTTGGTTCGACTCATCAGACTGTCGAGCGGCCAGATCTCCACCGTCCCTGCCTCTCTTGGATCAAGTCCGTACCAGATCGCGGCCAGCACGCTGAATCCCAACATCGTCTACTTTGCCACCAGCCTCTCTGTCTCGATGCTGTTCGTCTCCTCTGGACAGGTCAGTCAGCTCCCTTTTCATGCTGGCTTCATATCCCTCGTCAACGAGACCTTGGCTGGCACCATGTGCGTCGCGTGCACTGTATGCTCCGTCGGTCAGTTTGGTGTATGCAACTCCTCTGCATCGGTCTGTGTTCCATGCCCGCTAGGACAGTCCTCGGTGTCTCCTGGGGCCACATCATGCGTCCCGTGTGCTGCAGGGCGATACGGGCTTTCCACGGGGGTGTGTGTCGCGTGTCCAATTGGATCCTACTCGGCTCCTGGCGCCACTGCCTGCATCAACTGCTCTGCAGGCATGTTTTTGTCTGCAGGGATCTGCAGGAGCTGTGGGGGTGGCACCTATTCTATCGGCGGCACCACCTCGTGTTTAGCTTGCAGCAATCTCATTGGCAATGCCACCTACTCGGCCGACCCCGGGACCAATTCCACCAGCTGTTCGTTTGTTTGCCGGCCAGGCTTCAACTACGTGCAGGTGTACGGGGTGTGTTCTCCGTGCGCCATTGGACAGTGGTCGCTGGCAGGTGCTACCGTTTGTTCTGATTGCCTTGTCTTGCCAGACAATGCCACTTTCTCAGGGGTTGGCACAAATGCCACCAACTGTCCATTTGCATGCGACGCCGGCTTTCGACGGGCTGCTGGGTGCATCCCATGTCCAGCCGGGACTCGCATGCTTGCAGGCGCGTGCATCTCGTGCCCTGCAGCTTCCTTCTCTTCCGCGGCAGCCACCGTCTGTGCAGCATGTACCTCTGGGTATTACTCATTGGTCGCAGCATCTGCGTGTACCTCCTGTCCCAACCAAAGCCCGTATAGCATCTTCATCGGGCGCAGCACTTCGTCTAATTGTCCGTTCTACTGCGCCGCTGGGGCCTATATGTTCCGCTCCACTGCCTGCCTTCCATGCGTCAACGGCACCTACTCTGTCACTGGTTCCACTGTTTGCGCCAACTGCTCGACTGGGACTTGGTCTAATGCAGCGAGCACAGCGTGCATCGCCTGCTCGTCGCTGCAGCTCACCGCTTTCGTCAATGGGACTGGTTTGATCGACTTTCCTTATGTTTCAAAGGCTGGATGGGCCGTCTCATCTGTGACTTGCATTCAGTAAACATTCAATCACGCTGATGCAAATCGCGGACCAGCATCTTGACGTCGTATACGGTGGACTGAGACATTATGCATCGTTTGGCATGTCGCCCGCATACGGGTATCGGTACCAGTCTGAGATGCTCGATGTCCAGTACCTTCTTGATGACGTCGACCGCCTTGTTGTCGCATGCGGAGCACTGTGTCAGGGAAGCAGGCTTGGGTACAGGACGGCATCGCGCGCATCGATCAAATGCTCCAGTCCAGACGGTGGACCGCAGGCAGTAGTGACATAGGTGGTAGCTTGTGTCCCGAATACGGAGTAGTCGTCCAAATAAATTGATGCGCGTCGCCGGTCTGCTGCATTGTGAGCATAGGATGTTCTTTGCATTTGGTTTGAGGAGGCAGTGGAACGCGAATTTCTGTGTCAGGGCCGAGTTCTTGGTTCCAAGCGCGCATGGGAGGCATATGTAGACGTGTACAAAGGCATCTTGTGTGTGCGAACAGGACCCTTTTGTAAAAAGCAGCGCCTTCTGCATGTCCAGTATCACGTTTGGCATGGGGTAGATCGCGATGTTGTTCCAGAAGCATTCAACCGTCTGTAACTCAACGAAGGACAGGGATGGATTCACAAGACGTATCTGGGCAATCATGTTGTATGAGGTCACTGGCATCAGCGGCATCGTCATGAGAATTTCCATAAAGTCCTCGCGCGCCAGCGTGGCTGTGATGAAGGATGGGATGCGCTGACATGGCATTGATGTGTGGCCCAATTTGAAGTTGCATGTCTTGAGATGTCGTAGCAAAATGGGAAGCTGTCGTCCTGCCATCGTATTCAACTCGCTCCACCATTCCACGGGAGACTCGTTGTTTAGATTCATGGCCGCGATTCGGAACGTTTCGCAAACCTGATTGAGGCTGCAGCGCGCCTGAGGGGTCCGCACCAGCAGATGACATTCAACTGGGCAGAAGTCGGGTAACACGTTGGCCAGATACTCTGCCATCGCGAATACCATGAGCGCCTCGTGTCTGAAGAGAAACGTCATCTGTTTGTCCGCATCGCTGCAAAGCAGCGCCCGCACCTGGCCAGCCACCCGTGCCCGTTGGCTGAACGTGGCGTGCTGCAGGTTGAATGGATACAGTCCCAGCAACAGGCCGTGCAGCAGATTGATCAGCGCACATCGATGGGTTGTTGGGGCCTGCGTAGGGATGCGTCGGTTCACATGTCGCTTGACCTGCAAGCAGAAGGGTGCCATGAACATTGCCACTAGGCTGCCAGACCAGTTGCTGGCCGCCACACTCTCGCGTAGGAATCGAGTCAGGTCGGGTAGGTTGTGGTAATGGTATGTGTCCTCACGTCGCAGCACCAGCAGTTTGGACGGTTTGCTGCTTGATACATAGTAAGCCAATAGATGGGCGTCGATCTGCGGCCGGGCCAGCACTGGATCAGCCGCCATCATTTGGTGCAGACGCTCTACGCGTTCTGGCACGGTAGGGTCGTCGCCCTCACTCCATGGTACACCTCCTACCTTTAGGCGTCCAATACAGTTCCGAGTGAGGGCGGCCGAAAACACGCATCAGACCGTTGCACCATGTACCGCACCGTCGCCCGTACCTAGCAGGGGCGCGTCATTAGTAATTCCAATATTCAGCATGCAAAGCATATTATCAAACCTGCACAGTGTAGTTGTTCCTTCCGTGCACCGGGCTGGGAAACGGCATGCAGTGTACTGGTCCGTGTGGTGGCATCGTCAGCACAAAGTCTGCCGCGTACTCATTATCTACTGAGCACAGGACCCCATATCGTTGTATCACCCCCGTGTGCACCGCTGGCGGCCTGTATAGCATGTCGTAGTACATCTTCTGTGTGTGTTTCCTGCTGCACAGCACGCACATCTGTGGTGTAGCGGGTAGCGGACCGGGCAGTCTGAGCTCTACTCCGACGAACTGGTTCTCTCGATCGACGAATCTGCATTCACATTCGGATCCCATCACACACTTGCGATCCCCTTGGTATACACACTCCCGCATGAACGACTCCTCATATGCCTTGGTCACCACTGGGACGTGGCATTGTGTCGCAGGCGCCCCTCCAAACAGGGTCTCCAGAATCTTTTGGTATGGTACGTTGCTCAGGATCGTGTCCAGGCTCACAGTCTCGTTTTGATGGTGTTGCTCTTTTGAGTCCAATATTGACTGGCATATACTGCTGCACATATCTTCGAGCGACGTTGGCTCTAGCTGTTCCTGTACCCATCGCGACTTCTTGCGTGACGTATCTCCGCGGTTTCGGTTTGTGCGCTGTCGCTTGCGTGAGTTCCATGCGGCTGGTACCTGCATCTGGATTGGAACGGTTCGCGTGGTCTCATATGACACTGATGACCCGATATTTATTTCAATCGAATTATGAAACGGTGCGATATGAATGCAGGCGACCCTTCAAGATGGAAACGACTTTGGCGTCTTTGAGCATAACGGTCTTGCGTTTGGCAAGCTGGGCCGATATGGCCATCTGCTTGAACCAAGTGGCAATAAACCTCTCTGCCTCAGAACGAAGCAAGGCCTTGCACGCCTTGCTGCTGTGCATGCTGGTGTGAAAGGTTGCCAGCACATCCCGCATGACACGGTCGAAGGCCGCCGTTGGAATTTCCTTGGGCTGGTTTTTGGCCACCCTCTTGCAACCGGTGAATTCTTTGAGCGCGATAGAGTCCTGCATCATCACCGTGACCCGGTCGTTTTCATTTGCCAACGACCCCATGGTGTCGAAATATGCGTGCATATGGTCATCTGCCATCAGCTGCATGACCTTTACAGCCGATTTGCTGACACGATGGATCGTGTTTTCTCGCATCATGCGACCAATAAGACCCAATGAAATCAACGGCTTTGGGCTTGCCTGCAGGCACTTCATCGTTTTCTGTAGGTTGATATTGTACGGATTCATTTTCATCATTGTCATATTGGAAGTTCGCTTGTTTTTCCCTGCATGTATCATTTGAGATAATGTGCTATGTTCAGTATCTTCTTATATATGTTCTTTTCCCATCACAAGGCATTTTCCATAAAGAACATCGTCATGCAGTCCATCAAAGTCCTTGGCCTTTGCCTCTTGGTCTGCAAGGATGTGGCGTGCTGCCAGCCAGCCTCGGACCTGCGCGCGTATCGGAGGGGTAGAGGCGTCGAATGGCAGGAAGCGCACCTGGTCTAGTGCTGCAGGGCAGTAGGACATCATGTATCTACGGGTGAAGTTGGTCATGGTCCCCCATGCGTCCCCGCTCTTCAGCGTGGTTTCATACTCTATCTGCAGCTTCATTTGTAGCCTCTGTCGTACTGCATTCTCTGAGGCCACGTCTCTAAGTGCCGCCGTGTTCATCAGGAACGCCAGCATGTCGTGTGAGTTGATCACAATAGGCTCGTTGTTTCTGTTTACACCCGCAACGGGCAGCGGTGGGCATGGGAACGCAATCATCGCCATCGCGCGCATCTCGCGGGAAGTATCCATGGCATGATTGCAGGTGACTTGCTTCCTGTGGTGGAGATGGTCTCTTTTTGTTTGTTGTATAAATGGTGTCAGTTGGCCTCTGTGCAATGACCTTTATAGCGGGTGTAACAGCCGTTGAAGCATTCAAAGCATCAATGAATGGCTTCAATAGATTTTGTACTTCTTTTATTGCAACTATTCAAAGTGAACCTGACATATCCATTACACTCTCTGTGTCAGCTACAATTGGTGCTGTATTCAACAAAAAAAAGAGTGTTACGTTTCAGTGGAGCACTGGACGTTGGACCTTGAATAGTGTTAAGGTAAACCCTTCAGATATTTCAACTGTCTTACTCTCTGAGTTCGCATGGTTTCAAGGTACAACATTGAAGGTAGTCCATTCACTTGAAGAAAGATGTACAGCTCATGATCTGACGATTGTGTATGAAGAACCTACCGAGCCAGATGTTTATACAATATATGTTAAAGTGTATCAAGCAACACATCTGCGATTTAAAGTGCAAGTCAAACAAAATATCTCAATGAGATCAGTTGATTTCAATACAGTAATATATGATGCTAATGATTCGCATATAGATCTCTCAACACTGGGGGGCTTCTTGACTACAACAGATCAGTTTTTTCAAACGCCTGACTTTGTATTACGCATGCCACGCATGTCAGCAGGTCGACAGGAAACCAGCCAACTATGGCATGCAGTAGGCAAGCTGGCAACACTTGTTGACAAGCTGGTATAAATGAGGCATGTGTTCTCATCTGCTTGCGATGCTCAGATTCCAACACTGGATTCTGTTGCAATGTCTGGCGGGTAGCCTCTGCCAAGTGGCGGTTGATTTTGAGCTAATTCGTTACAATGACGAGACCCTCACGCGAGATCAGCTTGTGAGTGCATTTGATGCGTTGGGTCTGCATAATCCTTCGCTGTACCATCTACGGACCATGGATCTCGACGCTGTTCTCTTGCATGGTCAGTGTCAACCTGGTTGGTACTGGTCAGCAAGCCAGTGCATCGCGTGCCAATGCCTGGTCCGCCTCCCATCAGCCGAGCTTTCCGTGTGGTTTGAGCTGCTATGACAGCGCGTGTAGGAACACGCAGTACAGCGTCAGGCATATGCATACGACGAATGATATGTGCACAAACGGCAATATGAGCTCTGGTTCGTCTGCATGCATGAACAGGATTGTTATCAGCATCAGCAGCATTGATGTGATGACCGCTGGCGCCAGCACGTATTTAGACATCGTCGCTCTATACGTTGGTTGTCACATCTGATGTGATATGGCCTTTTATTTTGTCGTTATAGACGCAAGTTCATGCACAATAAATTGCAGAATCAGAGCGCTCGCCTTGAGGGTCACGATGGTGTCATACATGGACAGATGCCGGATGTAATCCAACATGGAAGAAATAATCACATTCACGAGCAGCAATATTGTGATCTGTGATGGCCAAGCATTTGGCCCTGGCCATACCTGTAATGCGCGTGCTAGCAAACATAGAAACACACACCATAACAACTCGTCCGACGTGATGGAGTTCTGTAGAGTGGATGCTATACGTACTAGAAGGTATCCCTCTGTACCTGATGCCAGTTGTACTGGAATGAAATGGAGGATGGTCATGAGCATGATGAAAAATAGGATAGATGCGTCTGGTTGCATGGACTCGATGTCTACGAATATGTCGATGACCACGCTCGCGATGGACATGGAGCATATCTCCAGGACCACGCGGTATATCGGGGAACGGTCTGTCTTGTTCAGCTGCAGGCTGATCCATTGTGATATCAATGCGCCAATCGTTAGGATGGTTGCGCGTGCATCACGCCATTCCAGGACAAATGAGAGCACATCTGCGTACATGTACATGATCGACGACACAATGAGCATGCCTTCCTGTGATGATTTGAGCGCTGGCGGTATGACTGCGACCATTGACAGCATACCTACGCCTACAATGAGCCCCATCATGTAATCGTGGCCCATGCTCACGAGGGGACGAAATTCCTCTAGAAGCAGCAGCACTCCTATTCGAATGGATAGCGTCCTAAGCACATGCGCTGGGCTCATCATGTGTGACATGATGATCACTAGGCTGTAAATTACACATGTTTCAAGCGAGTTCAGAGAACTCTTCAGCTGCACGCTGAGGAATCGAACTAAGATGAGGGTGGTTGAGATCTGTACCTGCTCCATGACACGACGGCCTGAGTCCATTTTGCA
>Ga0247839_1006902_pt1 | contig 12786 bp, 19 predicted proteins | sample LaCruzMarch2015__6_FD_192405 | JGI IMG/M metagenome (GOLD analysis project Ga0247839, IMG submission 192405) | Freshwater microbial communities from meromictic Lake La Cruz, Castile-La Mancha, Spain - LaCruzMarch2015_16m | ecosystem: Environmental > Aquatic > Freshwater > Lake | place: Spain...
ATCAACACCACTGGCCTGGTTTTACTCCGCTATAGTGGCCTCGTTTTACTCCGGCGTTGACATTGAGGCACCGGACTGCGACGAAGCCTTCGCCGATGTCGAAGGAAAGGCCCGTGAGGGCAAGCGCCTCAGACACACGGCAACCGGCATGGGCGAGCACCATGCAGAAGGTGCGGACATCGGGCCTTGGATGATCTGACGCAGCTTCGAGGAAGCGTCGGCGCTCTTCAGTCGTCAGGTACTTGCGATGACCGGCCGGCGTGAAAAGGCTGAGGGTTCCGAGTGTGTTGTGCTGCACGTCATGCTCCTGCCGCTTGTCTCTGGACGAGCGTCAGGACGCGACGAAATTACCTATTCTGTCGAGTAGGCTGGAGGACTGCCGTCCTGTTGCCGAAATCAGATCGGATGAGGTAATCTGACCATGTGCGAGAGCGCCGTAAGGCCAACGGCTGCGCGCTCTTGCGAGGGGGGTCAACACTATAGGTAATTCTGTCGAGTGCGGGAGGAATACTGACGTGGTGGGCGTTGATGATAGTCATGGGGTTGCGTGTCCATTTTGCGGCACAACCGTTCGTCGTGGTTTTGATACTTGCTCGTCTTGCGGGGCGAGCTATCAGAACGATCCCAAGATGTTTGGAACAATGATTGTGGTATTTCTTGTTTTTGGCTGGATCATACCGGCATCTGTGGTTGGGGGGCTGGTCTACGTATTGGGAGGCGAAGGGAAAACATTGGCCGGTTATTTGGCCGGTGGCTTGTATATTCTAGCGCTAATTTTTTGGGTCCGCTTGGCGTGGCGCGTTGCCAATACTCGCACATGGAACCGCAGGAGCGAAAATCGATAGAGGGATCGCATGATAGGTAAGGATCACGACGGAGCCTGCGGGTTTTGCGGGACGGCTGTTCGCCAGGGCTTCAATACATGCTCGTCGTGCGGCGCAGACTACCGGCGTGTGATGAGCACGGGCCAAGCCGCGTTGGTTATTTGCTTGGTAGCGATCTTCGGTCTTCTGCTTGCTGCCGCAATCGCAGTGCCGCTAGCGGGAGTCTTGCTGGCGGCTACGGGACTGCTCGCGCACTGGGCGGGCGCCCCTGAAAATGCTTTGAGGGGCTCGGATGAAGTCTTCTACATTGCGACCTTTTTGATCAGCTATGCTACATTCTGCATCGTGGCTACTAGGCGCAGTTTGCGAGCCAGAAAGATGTTCATGTGGTTTCGCGTGCAGAATTAGGCGCGGATTGGTTCCGCCTCCACGTCTCCGCCTGCTTTTTCTTCGAAGATAGAGAAGCAGCATTTGACCTTGGAGGCGGAGAAGTCGCCGGGGAGTCGACAAACTTGAGAGTTTTCGGGTTCAACAAAAGGGGCTGGGATGCGCAGTACGGATTGGCTGGATTGTAGAGATTTTGCGAATGGCAGGACGTACGAAATACGGCAGAACAAGTATGCTCCACTCAGACTCTGGCTGTTCTTGGTCGGAGGCATGATCGCGTGCATTGCCTTGGCAGGCATATCTGTCTTTTTCGGCGGCAGTCGCCCAGACTCCTTGTTTGGTGCGCTCGGAATCATTCCAGGTTTTGGTGTTGTATTATTTGGATTTGCCGCTTTCGGTGGAGCGTTTTTTCTGCTGCCTGCTACGTTGCTTAGAAAAAATATGTCATCTTTTGGCATCGACGGTAACGGCATAACTCTCAAGACGAAGTTGAAACAGAGCTATCCTGACAGGATAGCCTTTGGCGAAATCTCCCATATTCACTACGGGGTGAGCGGGAAGCCATCGGGCGATCAAACGATCGTGGTGGGCGGCGGATTAGCAGGGGCTACGGCGGGCGCCAGCAACGATATCGGAAATCTCATTCGACGCCAGTTGGCGAAAACGGGCTGGGGAGTGTGGCTTAATGTGAGAGGTCGCGATGTGTACCTTGCGAACGCACTCACGGAGGCTCAGGCACTGTACTTGTATGACGATCTCGGCAACTATGTTCGCCGACAATAGTGAACTCACAGGAGTCATCGGAATAGAGCGCCATGCCTCCGCCCGCTTCTTTTGGAAGATAGCGCTCCAGGTGTTTGACCTTGGAGACGACGAACATGAAGCAGAAGGGGATCACGCGGCGGGAAGCCGTCTTGCTCACGACGGGCGCGGTCGCGGCGGCGGCGCTGCCTGCATCAGGGGGTCTGTCGGCTACATCATCGGTCCCGAAGCCAGTCGCCGAGCCCGTCGAAATCGACTTCATCAGCAGGCTCGTCGCACACCAACAGGAACCCGCGTGGGATCTGTGGCAGGCGACGGAAAAAGTGTTTGCGCCACTTCGAACGCGAGCGCGCGATCTGGCCACCAGCCGCGATATGAACGAACTGCTGGCCTTCCGTCTCGGCGAGGAAATCATCGCCTTCGACATGGCGAGCCGACGGATTGCGCGCTTGGCTCTGATGACGTCGTGGTCCGAACCACGTGGTGAGCGCGAGACAGCGATCAAGGCCCGCGCGGAATCCTGCCGTGCATACATGCTGGATGCCGAGACCTATCAAGTCTGGATGACGCTGAGCCGCCACATCGGCCGCTTGCGGAACGAGGGTGTGCGGGCCAAGGGACAGGTTGCTCTGCGGATGAAACAGGAGCGCCGTCAGCACGAGATTTCGAGGGCCTTCGAACGGCAGTACGGCCAGGGGACGATGACGTGAGCGGGAACGACGGCAGCGTCGAGATCACCATCAAGCTCGACCGCAAGCTGCACGCGGCCATGCAGGCGTTTTTCAAGGGGCAGGGTGGCGGCTTCTTCGAGGGCTATCAGGACTTCTTCCAATTGGTGGCGGAAGCTATCTGCCGCCGCGACGGCAGGCCCCGCGATTACAGAACCTTCCTCGAAGTCCTTGACTGGTGCGCGGACCAGAAGGGCGTCAGCCTGGAGACGCTTCTCTACAGCCGCGCGCCGAGCGAGCACGACCGTCTTCAGCTTTACTCGATGCTGCTCGGGCTCGACCGCCTCTCGCTCGTCAATGACTACGAGCAGGCCGAATGGCGCGAGCGGAAGCTGTCGGGGTTCGCGCATGCCCTCGCGAAGCGCCTCGCCCGCGATCTGGAGCGCGACACGGCGACCATGATCATTGAGGAGAAGACGCCGCTCGATCGCGAGGTTCGCGCCGAAGCGCTCCACTGGCTCGACATCGAACTGGCGGCGCTAGGGAAACGGTGACTGCCCGTCGAACGTCGGTGCAGTTTTCATAGCTTGTTGCGAAAGTCAGGATATTCGCGCCACGGTGCGGCCCTCAACAAAATCAGCCTGTTAGTAAGTCGCGAAAGTGCGGTGCGAATGTCGGCGGCGTCTGGCATGCTCGTTCCATGCTCATCGGCTATGCTCGCGTGTCCACCATCCACCAGAACCTCGACCGTCAGCTCGGTGCACTTCGAGCGGCGGGTTGCGAGGTCGTGTTCGCTGAGAAGGCGTCGGGGAAAGACGTGAAGGGGCGACCTGAGCTTGAACGCGCGATCGACGCACTCGGGCATAGCGACGTGCTCGTGCTCGCAGAGTGGGACCGCGCAACGCGATCCATGCACGACGGCATCACCATCATGCAGAAGGTTCACGCGCGCGGCGCAGCGATCAGGGTTCTTGACAAGCCGCACCTCGACCTCACGACCAAGATCGGCCAGGGCTTCCTCGCCTTCCTGTCGGCGCTCGCCGAAGATGAACGGGAGCGGATCGTGAAGCGGGCCGCCGACGGCCGCCGCGCGGCGGCACGGAATGGCAAGAAGATGGGGCGCAGGCCGAAGCTCAACGAACGGCAGCAGGCGAGCGCTCGACGGATGCTGGCCGAAGGCCTGCCTCTGCGCGAGGTTGCACGTGAGATGAACGTGCATCATTCAACGATTGCAAGACTACAATAGGTAGTCGGATGCGTTTTACCGCTTGGGGCTTCCAGTGAAGTTCAATGGCTATAATACGCATGCGACGCTGTGTCAGTGATTGATCCGATGTGAGTCGCACATCGGCTGAAGTCCCATTCATTTTCTGAATGGCCTGAACACAACTCACAGGATTGCCGGATTGGGTAATTGATCCAGACGGAGTTTTCCGCCCAGACTAAATGCGGGTAGTGGATCAGAATGTTTTCCTGGCGATCACAGAACATGCAGCTCATATCGCAATACCTCGCGTTTCTCTGTGGATTGCGTTCTCCGCGACCATTGATGGTCGCGGAGCATTGCTTCTGGGAAGGTATATGCGGGCTTACAACTTGGTGACGGTTCCATCGCCGTTCCAGATCGCAATGCCAGAGCTGCCATTGCTGTCGTGCCAAGTGCCCTGTCCGCCAGCGACTGGCGTGCCAGAGAAAACAACCCACTCATTCATGGTGATGCCTCCGAACTTGAAGGACCGATTGCTCAGTCGAGGCGGCAACATGCCGTCCCTTCATGGCACATCTTGTAGCAGTTGGCTGGATGCGTGTCAACGAACCTAGCGACGCTGTCTAAGCGCTCTGGACCTCGCGTTACCAGCCAGTCGATGCAACCGCTCGATAGAAGCCAAGTCCATTCCTTCAATGGCTTCGAGCTCCATCGTTGCGCGGTCGGTGCGGGTCGGCAGCTTCATGTCGTCTTCTGGATGCCTGCTAGGTCGAATCCAACTGATATAGGCTTGATACAGACCAGGGTCGGCGCGACGGATCGAAGGCAATGTTAGCTCTCCAGCCTCGATCTCCTTTCGGTATTCGTCTCGGATGAACTGCGCGGGGCTCCGTCCCTGCCGCGCCGTCTTGTCGGACCATTGCGGGCGGTTGCTCGGAATCGAAAGCTTCGCGGACGCGGCAACAGAAAATTCCGATAACGCCGACATAATACGAGCGCTTGCTTTGCCTGCATTTTCAGGATTTCGTTTTAAGTACGTCTTGATCCTTTCGGTCAATTCGTCGAGTTCTGGATCGGGCGCCACATAATGAGTATAAACACTCGATTGCCGCTCTGCAATTTTCTCAATTTTTGGCGCTTCAGAATATTCAAATAGGAAATCAGGGTTATTTAGAGGATTCTCTAGGGAATCGCTGTCTAGCCCGCGAACCTCAAACAGGTCGAATGCGCTATCGACAGCTATTGGCTTGCCACCCTTTACGCGGACCCGAAACAGCGCCTGCCAACCCGATTGAGCGAGCGGCCTCGTCCGAACATGCAGGTCGTGAATGATTTTTGCGTCCCCAAGAACAAGGTCGGCCGCGTCACCGCCGGCCGTCGTCAACGCCGAGATGTTGACTAGACGATGATCCCGCATCGGCAGGCTGGTGAGCAGGAAGCACTCGTCGATTGAGCTGCGGCCTTCGATGAGCAAGCCCGCGCGTGTCTCGGGTCTCCGCGAGTTTTGCTTTACGTTCGTGAGATCGAAGCGGACGGGAAGGTCGATGCCGAGAACCGAGGCTGAGGTGGCCGTGCCAAACAATGCCGCCGCGTGGCGGCTCGCAATCGGGCCTCCGACGATGACAGCGCTACCCAGGAGGTCATCGGCAGCAAGGTCTGGCGTATCGCCAGCGATCCGTCCTGCCGTCCTTTCCACGAGCGTGCGCAAGATGAAGGTGTGCGTTGGATGCTGTTCGTTGGGAAAGCTCGGGTGACGGCCAAGGATCGCGGAAAGTGGCGCGTGCTGCCCGAGAAGTGCCGCCAAAACCTCTTGAGGGCTAACGCCCGAGCGGCGATGGTTTCGCAGCTCAATCACGTTGTCGAATGCTCGGCGCGACAGCGTAATGGCCAAGTCGGCTTCCTGCTGTCGGTATGCGAGTTCGAGGCGCGGCGTCATGGCACTTTTCAAGTTGATGTTTCTTACGAAGCTGTGGGGAAGGCTTCATCGATATCCCCTACAGCACGCGCACGGCTTCCCGCTCGATCTGCGACTTCATGAGGGGGTGGAGGGCGTCGCGGGTACCGAGCTGGACCTTGAGCCCAAGCTCGCGGGACAGCATCTCCTCCAACTCGACCAGTTCCACGAAGCCGAGCCGTTCGGGGTCGAAGTCCACGAACACGTCGAGGTCGCTATCGGGACGCTCTTCGCCGCGTGCCCGTGAGCCGTAGATATAGAGCGCATTCACGCCCGAGTCCCTCACGGCTTCGGCGCGCCCCTTGATGCGGGCAATGATGTCGTCGAGTCCTATGGGCTTATCGGGTCGGCCTTCCATGTCGGCGGCAAGCAAGGCGTCCACACCTTCCGTCAGCAGCGCTTCGCGAAAGGCTGGATCGCGTCCTGCGCGCGCCTTCACGGTGTCCTTGAATGAACGGGTCAGGGGCATCGAGGTCTCACGAGTTCGGCGTCAGCGCCTTGCGCACGACATCGGGAGCCGTTGCGATGACCTTGAGGTAGGCGCGCGCGGCCTGATCTGGCTCGGCGCGGCCCTGCTCCCAATCGCGCAGCGTGCCGAGCGGGATATGGAATCGTGCCGCGAATTCCTCTTGGCTCAGCCCGAGCGCACGCCGCAGCGTCTTGGCGCGCGGGACGCGCTTCATCCGCTTCCAGCATTCCTCGGTCAGAGGCAGATTGTCGGGGTCGCTCATCGCTGCCGCATGCCGCTCCTCAGGCGTCATGGCATCGAAGTCCGTCCAATCCGTTTGGGGCCGCTCAGGCTTTGTCACTGTTGTCTTCGTGGTAGAGTCTTTGCTCATAGGGTTCTGCTCCTCTCGCGGAGATAATTCGGATGACATCGCCTCTCAAGGTATAGGCAACGGACATCAACTTGCCGTCGACCATCCCAAGCAATCTGAAGCGCGGTTCACCATAGTTTTGGCGATTGTCGTCGCTTTCGACCGAGAACGGGTCGTCAAACGATTGCCGTGCGGTCTCGAAGCTGACCTTGTGCTTGGCAAGGTTCGCCGCCGCCTTGGCATCATCCCACTCGAAGTTGTCATCATTCATAATACTACTGTTTACCCGTAGTTTGTCAAGTTGTCCAGACGCTCCGCATACAGTCAAGCCGTGGCAGGCTCGGCAAGCATCGACGATCGCCGTACTTTGACGGCCGCGACAAGAGCAGCCTCCCACGCCCCGAGCGCCGCGCGCATTTCGTCGCCGTACTCGAAGCGGTTATAGACGCCAGCCACACCCGCGAAGGTGCCGCCTGCATGGTTCAGGATGCGCTCGACGATATGCGGCGGGGTTCCGAGGCTGGCGCAGCCCGTCGCCATCGAGCGCCGCAGGTCGTGCAGGGTCCAGTCACGGACCCTCGCCATGGCGTCCAGCTCCTTCTTGGCCTTGGACCAGCCCGAGAAAGTCGCCTCTGCGTTGCCGCGCGCGGGGAAGGCAAAGCGGTCGGAAAGGTGCGGCATGGTCTTGATGAGGTCGAGCGCGATGGGCGCGAGCGGCAGAGCATGCGCCCGGCCGTTCTTGCTACGCGCGGCAGGGATGGTCCACACGGCCGCGCCAAGGTCGAACTCGGACCACGCCATGCCCGACACCTCGCCGCGCCGTTGGCCGGTCAGAATGAGGAGCTTTACGATTATCCCGAACGGGTAGCCCATGCGGTCGGCGGCCTCGTACACGGCCGCAAGCTCCGCGAGCGATAGCGCCCTTGCCCGGTTTCTTGCCCGTACAGGCGGTTTGAGGGTCGCCATGGGGCTTGCCTCCAACAACCCCCGCTCGACGCACCATGCGAAGAATTTTCGGGCATGGGAGTGGGCGTGACGGGCGGCACTCGGCCGCCCCTTGGCGATCAGCCCGTCCGTGATCGCAAGCACGTCGGCCCGCGAGAGACTGGCAAGCGTGCGGTGCTTCCATGCCTTCGAGAAGGTCGCCGTCATGTTGCGGCGGGTCTCGGCGGCGGTGCTGCCCTTGTTCTGCTGGTCGCAGTAGGTCGTGAAAAAGCGTTCGAGCGCGTCGGGGAACAGCGTATCGGCCTCCGTGACCTCTTCGGCCTGCGGGTCCGCGCCCGCTTCGAGCGTGGTCAGGGCGTCGGAAGCCATCTGCCGCGCATCGGCGAGCGAAAGGATCGGATAGCGCCCGAGGGTCCATCTGCGCGGATGGCCCTGGTAGCGGTAGAGGAGAACGAAAGAGCGCGCGCCCTTCGAGGAGATGCGCACTCCGAATCCGGGGATGGTGCTGTCCCAGAGTTCGGACTGGCCAGAGACAGGCGGCGCGGCGCGCTTGATGGCGATGTCGGTCAGGCGGGTCTTGGCGGGCATGGGTCGGTCCCAGGTAGCAAAATGCGCGCTCGGTCGGCCTCTCGGGGCCGTCACCTCCAGTCGCGGACTGGTGGCCATGGAGCGAATTCTTAGGTAGCACTGTAGGTAGCAAAATGGGCGGTTTTGGGGAGGTGCACGTCGTTACGCCAAGAGACATTGAAACACGTAAATTCAATATGTTATGCGTGATTTGCGAGACGCAGCGCAACCCCATGAAACGCCAATATTCCAGTCTGGGGGACTGGGGGTCGTGGGTTCAAATCCCGCCGCTCCGACCAATTAAATCAGAGACTTAAGCCTGAGCCCCGAGGCAACGAAAACAAGCTAGGCAACACCTAGGCAACACTTCTCCCGGGTTGCGATCATAGCTGTCCTTGCGGCCCGCCTCTGTCAGACCCTCTTCATCCCCGTGTTGTCTGCCCGAACGCTTCAATTCCATTTGCACGGCCGGCTGTTGCGTGGCTCCGACAGACGTTGCGTGGTCGACCGGCCAGTCTCCCACCCGACCAGAGAGAATTATATGCAATTATATATCTTTTGCTGATTTTGATATAGCATTGCGCATCGATAGTTGACTGGGTGGCGTGTTCGATGTAGTTTTCTATATCAGTGATATAGAAAGTCACATCGTGACCGCTTTAACCGAACCGATCGCCGAAGCCTTGAAGGCGGCGCGGACCCGTAAGGGCCTCAGTCAAAGAGCCCTCAGCGCCCTATCGGGCGTGCCGCAGGCGCATATCTCAAAGATCGAGCAGAATGCCGTCGATCTGCGTCTGACCAGCTTGCTCGCACTCGCCCATGCTCTCGATCTTGACTTGGCGCTCGTGCCTAAAAGGGCCATGCCGGCCGTGCAGTCGATCACCCGGGCTACGTCCAGCAGGATCTCCGGAGCCACCAGCAAGGAGTGGGCCCGCACGCTGCAGGCCCTGCAGCGTATCCAGCAAACGCTCAAGACACCCGAACTCGACAGGCTGCAAGGCCAGCTCTCTCACATATCGCGGATGCTCTCGGCCAACATCGAGCCCGACACGCTGCGCACCCTGCGAAAGAGCATCGAAGCACTTCGCGACACGAGTAGCACCAAGGCCCTCCAGGACGTGATCAGGCAGGGCCAAGCTCTGCGCAATGCCATCGTCCACAATGTGGATCTGAAGGCCATAGTGCCTGCGCGCCCCGCCTACCGGCTTGATGAGGATGACGATGGCTGACGTCTCCGTCCTCGAGGTTCTGCTCTATGGCGAGCCAATAGGCACGCTGACGCGTGTGGGCGGAGACCGCACGCTCTTCAGCTTCAACGACGCTTATGCTGCCAACGAGCAGCGCCCGACGCTTGGCCTCGGGTTCAAGGACGAGACAGGTGGCCTCATCACCGAGTTCCGACCGGTGCAAAGCAAGGTCATGCCCTTCTTCTCAAACCTTCTCCCCGAAGGTCCCTTGAGAAGCTATCTCGCCGAACGCGCAGGCGTGAACGAGAAGCGCGAGTTTTTCCTGCTCTGGGTCCTCGGTCGCGACCTGCCGGGTGCCGTGGCCGTCCGCCCTTCGGATGGCGAAGCGTGGCCCGCCGACGCAGACGACGATGCGGATGATATGGCCGAGGTGAAAGCTAACGCTCTTCGATTTTCGCTCGCTGGCGTGCAGCTGAAGTTCTCTGCGGTGCGCGATAAAAAGGGCGGCCTGACCGTGCCTGCATCAGGCACGGGCGGCGCGTTCATCGTGAAGCTTCCATCGAGCACCTATGAGGGCGTTCCCGAGAACGAGTTCTCAATGATGACGCTGGCCCGCATGGTCGGCATCGACGTCCCGCCCATCGATCTCGTCGATGTCGCGAGCATCGCGAACCTGCCGGACGGGATCGACAAGATTGGACCCAAGGCGTTCGTCATCGAACGCTTCGACCGGCTGCCTGATGGCCAGCTGATCCACATCGAGGATTTTGCCCAAGTGTTCGGAGTTTACCCAGAGGACAAGTACAGGAGCGCCAACATGCGGAACATTGCCAAGGTTCTTGCGGCAGAGAGCGATCTCGATGACGTGGCCGAGCTTGTGCGGCGCATGACCTTCAACGCTCTCATCGGCAACGGTGACATGCATCTGAAGAACTGGTCACTGATCTATCCCGACCGGATCAACGCCGCCCTCGCCCCTGCCTACGACTTCGTCTCGACCATTCCCTACATCAAGAATGAGAGCGCGGCGCTCAACGTGAGCCGCAGCAAGGGGTTCGATACCTTCTCCATCGACGAGCTGACGCACTTCGCAGGCAAGGCCGCGCTTCCCGAGGCGCTCGTGCTCGACACGGCCCGAGAGACGGTCGCCCGGTTCCGCGAGGTCTGGGCCAAGGAGAAGACGAACCTCCCTATGGCCAAGGCGGTCACCGACGCCATCGACGCCCATATCCCACGCGTGCCGATTGCGAGCGGACGATGAGGCTGACGATCCCTGCGACAGGGCGCTGAGATCAATGGAATCGAACCAGGAAGCAGTCGTTGGTTTACATGTAGATTAGACAGTGAAATAACACTGCATGAACTTTCCTTCTCAGGGAGAACTACATGTCTCGGAGCAAGAAGCCCCTCAAAACGATCGAAACAGGGCCACCCCCCGCTCAAGACGCCACGCGAATTGCCGAACCAAATCCAGATACTTCGAGTCGTTTGGCCCGGGCCGCATGGGGGTTCTCCCGAACTGTTCCCACCCCGAAAGTCACCGAGCCGTTGAAAGAGGCTTCAGACTACTTCGCGTCGTTCCAGATCCGCCATGATCTCTCGCGCTCTCAGGTCCATCAGGTGCTCGCCCGGCTTGCTACAGCCTATTCCACCGAGTTCGAGGATCTGTTTCCTCTGCCGAAGGTTGCACCAGAGACGTGGACGGACCGCGATCTCAACAAGCGCGAGACGCCACCAGACTTCATCAGGCGCGTCTACGCCCCCTGGGTTGGCAAGGGCCTGTCGCGCAAGGACCTCAAGCAACTCGACCCCAGTCTCTACCGCGCACTCTCTGTCTGGCTCACACGCCACCCCGAAGATCAGATGGCCAAGAGCCTGCCGACCCAAAGCGATATCCTCAACGACCTGATCGATCGCCTGACCGACGAGTTCTCCCTAGAGGACCTCCGCAAGCTCGGATACGCCATCGATGCGCGTCTCAAGCGGCAGCGTGACGCATAGTGTCTTCGTGAAGTTTATAATGGACATTGACTTCAAGTCGCGTTATGACAATATGCGAGGCGGCTGAACGCGGCCTCGTCCCGACCTTCTGACAACCCGTCCACGATCCTTGGTGCACCCCCATGCGCCATGAAGGAGGAGCCATGTCGACTCTCACGCCGAACGATCCAGTCGCGCATATGCGGATACTGACCATGAAGCAGGTCTGCGAAATCACCACCTACACGGCCCAACACATCTATCGCCTTATCCGCGCGGGGAAGTTTCCCCGCCCCATACGGTTGGGTCTCAACCGCATCGGGTTCTGGCAGCGCGACATCGAGAAGTGGCTCGAGGAAAAGCAATTTGCTCTGCCGCCCTCCGAAGAATTCGAAGAGCACGCCAGCCCGTAAGCGTTTGCCGCGCCTTCATCCGTGAATGGCGCGGCTATGCCTCGATCAGAAGAAAGACCACAGCCATGGCCGACGACAGCAAGAAGTCCTCACTCGCTACTCCGACCGTTCCCGATGGTCCGCTGTTCAACCAGCTCGCCGGCATGGATGAGGCGCGACGCTGGGGCGAGGCCCTCGCCGACGACATCAAACTTTATCTCGAAGGTCAGCTTGCGTGGGACGACATCGATGCCGGTATCGTCGTCCATGGGCCGCCAGGCACGGGCAAGACCACGTTCGCGCGCGCTCTTGCGGCCACGACCAAGCTGCCGCTTATCGCAACGACGTACGGCGACTGGAGTATGGCTGGCGCTTTCGTGAGCGACATCATCATCGCTATGAAGAAGACCTTCGCGCACGCGCGAGAACATACACCCTGCATCATCGCCATCGACGAACTCGACAGCCTTCCCTCGCGCAACATCCTGACGTCCGAAAGAGGAATCGGGACGCAGATGATCGTAAATGCCCTGCTGGCCGAACTCGACGGGTTGAGCAAGCGCGAAGGCATCATCGTGGTTGCAACTTGCAACCACCCAGACCGGCTCGACCCGGCCCTCATAAGGCCTGGCCGGCTCGGCAAGTCGATCCGCATCGGATTGCCCGGTCTCGACGCGATCCCGCAGATCCTCTCGTTCCATCTCAAGTCTGATGCCCCGCGCATGGGCGACTTGAACGGAATCGCCGTGATGTGCCTCGGCATGACCGGTGCAGCGATCGAACAACTCGTGCGCGAGGCAAGGCAGCATGCGCGACGTAAGCGCCGGCCGCTGCAGGCCGCTGACTTAGTTGCCATCATCCACGCAAGGAGTGCGGGCCTCAGCCCCGAGCAACAGAAGGTCGTCGCGATCCACGAAGCTGGTCACGCCCTTGCCGCACACAAGGTTCTCGAGAGCACGGAGATCATTCTGTCAACGCCGGAGTAAAACGAGGCCACTATAGCGGAGTAAAACCAGGCCAGTGGTGTTGATGGACGGACAAGCAAGAACGGCCCCCTCGAGGGGGCCGTTCTTGCTTGCCGGCGCGAAGTTTTCT
>Ga0247839_1006918_pt1 | contig 12752 bp, 13 predicted proteins | sample LaCruzMarch2015__6_FD_192405 | JGI IMG/M metagenome (GOLD analysis project Ga0247839, IMG submission 192405) | Freshwater microbial communities from meromictic Lake La Cruz, Castile-La Mancha, Spain - LaCruzMarch2015_16m | ecosystem: Environmental > Aquatic > Freshwater > Lake | place: Spain...
AGTAGTTATTTTTTTTTATTCTTTTTATTTTTTTTATTTTCTTGAAAACTTTTACATGCATGTAAAGTGTTTTGTGTGGTCGTAAACTATTTGTCAATATGGCACAATCGTAATTGTCATTTGCCCCTGGCACTCGCATATCCACACGCCGATGTATAAAAGCGGTGTGGAAATAGTATTGTATCTTCTTCACCACCGGTAGTTCTCATAAGTAATAAAGCCAAACAAAGCCCCCCGAATTAACAACTTAATAGCCCTCAACACAACCACTTTACTTTCACAATGGCTCCCATCTACACCGCCAAGACTTTTGAGCCCGCTGCTATTTGCTTCGGCCCCGTCGAGAAGAACAAGATGGGTGGCAAGTTTATCCCCATCGTCGATAAGAATGGTACTAAGACCAAGGTCACCCTACAGTTCCCTGCGATGAACCTTCCTTTCGGCATCTCTGCTTACCGCGACCGCCCAGAGAACGATCCCATGTCTTACAGCGTTGACTTGTCTTTCCGCGGGTATGAGACCAACGAGAACACTCTGCTGCTCTTCAACAAGCTCACCGAGTTTGACCACCACCTGATTGACGCCGCTTACACAAATAGTGTGGCTTGGTTCGGCAAGCAAAAGAGCCGTGAGCTGCTTGAGGACACCTATCGCAAGCTTACAAAGGCTGACCCATCCGGTAAGTATGCCCCTGTGACCAAGACCAAGATTTCCATCAGGAATGGCAAGCCAAATGTGCAGGTATTTGACACTGACAAGAGCATCATTTCCGTGGAAGATGTGCCTCGTGGCGCTACCGTCAAGGTGATTGCCGAAATCGCCAGTGTATGGTTCATCGGTTCCGGTACTAGCTGGGGCGTGACTTTCCAGGCTCTTCAGCTGCTGGTGAACGAGAAGCCATCAAAGATGGAGAACTTCGCATTCCTAAATGATGATGATGGTGAAGATGACGAGACACCCGCCAGCAATGATATTATGTTTGACAGCGAATGATTTTTTTTAATTTAAAATAATATTTGTAAAAGTAAATGCCATTAACTCAACACATCGTGAATATAGACTCCACGTTCAGAGATACGTCAGCATATCCATCACCGGCGCAATATCAGATCACATTGCCCAGCAGATACAGAAACATACACGAAGCTCGTCTCTTACAAATGGATTTCCCGGACGTTCTGCCACAGAGAAAATACGTATACGTCAGAATAAACGAACTGAATTTTATAGATGACGTTGGCCCTGGTGGTGTGAATTCTTACTTTGCGAAAGTCCCATTATTCAGCGAACGTGGAAATATTTTCTTTATAGATTCTCTGAACTTCAGTATTCCTGAGAACATATTGCAGAATCCTATAGCATCGTTGGACAAACTAAGCATATCAATGACCGACTCACTCGGCAATTTGATACCGATTCCCGATGCAGGTAATGATCACACGATGATGATACAATTGACATGCGGTGATTACGTAAACAACGGTGGTGGGTCTACTATTCTGACTCACGGGCGTATCATGGGCGGAACTCGATGAATTTAAAATAAAATAATATTCATAGATAATAAATAATGTTAACCAAGCATACTATAAATATTGACTCCGCGGGAAGAGATACGGCGATATATCCAACTCCGGATCAGTACCAGATGCCCCTGCCTTCTAGATACAGGAATGTGTGGGAAGCGAGACTCCTCAATATAACTTTTCCAGAATTCGTTCCCTCGAGAAGAAATGTGTTCATAAAAATCGATAATTTTAATCAAGTTGACGGAACTTCTAATTCCAGTGGTATTAATTTCTGCTTTGCCAAACTCCCCCTTTTTTTATCAATTTCCAATAATTTCTATATTGACTCACTCGGTGTCAGTATTCCTCCGACCATTTTTCAGAATCCGCTCGCATCCATCGACAAACTAAACATATCTTTCACGGATTCTCGTGGAAATATTATACCAATTACCGCGGGGAACGACCACTCTATGCTATTGGAGTTGACGTGCGGCGATTACATCAACAACGGCGGCGGGTCTACTATCATGACTCATGGGCGTATTCTCGGAGGGTCGCGATGATTGTCATTTGATTGTCATTTGACCCTGTCAATAAAAAGTCTATAAATGCGTTGTTATCGTTTTTTCAATGTAAAAAAATATATTGAAAAAAATATGAGTAACGCAATTCGTCCCGGATACTATGTGTACGAGCGTTCCTTCCACGAGAAACTCGTCCCTTCCCATCTGAAGAACGGGGGTACATCCACAGTGCCCCTTCGCTTCGAGAAGAAGGCCGCCATGGATATGTCTAAAATCCTAAACATTTCAATGGCGGTTCATGGAAGATTTACAGGAGCGCTGGAGATGCGCGGTGATGATATCGTAGTTTCCGAAGACATCAAGAAATATACAGAAGACGAATCTGTTACAATCGATTTCGAATATTTTGCAATCATGACCATAGACGAATAGCTTAATATTTTGCATGGCTTTATGTGGTAAACGTAAAACCGCATATGGACGAACTACCGGCAGAGTAACAACTTAACACTTTGTAACAATGTAAAATACACTCTTTCAAAATGAAGCAAAACAAGGATATTGCCAAGGAAAAGGAGAACAACGCCAGCGTTTACTATGAGGAAGAAGAAATTGAGGAATACTCTCTTGTCGAGGATGATCCTGAAATCTGGTTTGACTTTTTAAGTGAGGAAATCGCGACTGCGTACCACGTGCTACAAGAGTTCATCGCGTCTCAGGGTCTGCCTCTATTGGATAACTGTCAATTTCCAGATTTCGTAGACTTCTGTTACAGGTTTTCTTCTGGTAGGAAGCCTGCGTGCTAATTATCAAAATCTATTCCAAACTTACATTGAAGGCGTTTTTTCAACTCCGGGGTTAGTTCTACCAGTTCCGAACCGATCCAAATTGTATCACATCCTTTGTTGTTGGGAAATCTGCAGCGAAGCCCTGCTTTGTCCTTGGTTCCGAAAAATGGGAAACGCTTGTCGAAAGAAGGATCCTGTGCGATGGTCGAATAGTATATTTTCATGAAATCATTTGGCGCATTATAATCTGAAAATCCTTCACGCTTCCTTGTAATAAACACAATAATGCCGATTATGGCAATGATAACAAGAGCGATGATCACGTAGTTCATTTGTATATTAATAAAATATATTATATTATTATACATATAAGCATGTCGTCCGAAGAACTTGTTCGCAGCACGGGCGGTCCGTTCCCAATGAATGCCACGTTGAGAAGCGTTTTCGAGGAAGACCGGTACTCCCCCCTAGATTCGGCAGAACTTCGCCTGGCTCCTAGTTCCAACTCTGTAGACCCCAAGGCCAAGAGATGCTTCACGGAGGCAGAGTTAGCTCAGAAATGCCCTACCCTCTTGTACGAAAAGAAACCTGACCCCGTCAAACCAACCGACGACAAGTGTCCCGGTTATTTCCCTGTGGATTTCGGAGATGGATATGTAAAGGATTTTGGAGATACTGACAATAACGGAGGATTTACTCCTGCCATTCCTTCCGTCAGAATAGAAGAATACCAGTTCCCTACCACTCCTTCACGCAGGACGCTCTCTACAAAAGGAAACACGGAAACTACCATCAAGCAAGGCACTCTTGTAATCAAAATGTTGCCACGCGTCGCCCAGGCAGTTCAAAGTATCAAGTGGAACGGAAAGGAATATCTCAAAACCCCCATGTTCACCACGGCAGCGGTCGATGTTCCTAAGGGTGTCTCTGATAAAGTAACTCGTGTAGGAGAAACCAATTCCGTGGCCAAGAGTACTTCCAAGGTAATAGCCATTGCCGCCAGTGCCACATCCGCATTCACACGAGTTCAGGCTGCATACACCCTCCCCCCTGGCACCGTCCTTGATGGAAAACGGGTGAGTCAAACTTCCACTCTCAGCATGACCAACATAACCAAGAACATCTCTATCGCATCCAACATGGTTGCTCGTTATACTTCCGGCGTATCCTTGCAAAACCCCTTTGTGAGCGGACGCTTTAATATACCTATGTTCACTCTGGATCCCGAGTTCAAAAAGATTTATGTTTACAGAAAGAGCAAAAACGCATGGGAAATCCCTACGCAAGCTCAGCTAGCTCTTGACAACGCCGACGTCCTGGCAATCATCTTTACAAACACCAGCCAAACCCATGCGATGGGCGTCAGGCCAATCGGGTTCCCCAAGCCCAAGAAATTCGGTTCTACGTTCAACAATAAGCTGACGACTAATATCGTAAGAAGCGCGACCGGCGTGACTGTTGCTACGACTTTGACCGTTGGAACCAGGGGTGGAAACGCCAACAAGGTGTATGCCCCCGCCGGTATTTACACGGTCGTGCAAGACAACATATTCGGGACGCACAAGTATGTATACGACCTGCTGAACAAGATATACACCAAGGACACCGGCAAATGTCCCCCATGCAAGCCCATTACACCTGCGAAAACTCGCACCGTGGATGGCTCCGTCGTAAAGGTTATCAGTCCCAACGAAGTCCAGGTCAAGTACACGAAACCAGACAAGAAGGTTGTTATTGCGAAGGTCACCAAGAGTGTTCACAACATGAAGTTAGGAGAAATTATCAATGTGGTTCTCGCATTTGACGCGCCATACGCCTTTAAATCGATCAGCAAGAAGCCCGCGTCTAAACCCGCGGTCCCCGAGAAGATAACCGTCGATGGAACCGTGTTGAAGGTCATTAACAGATCTCAGGTGGAGATTCGATTCACTAAGCCGAACAAAGAGGTAGTCACGAGGTCTGTGGACAAAGATGACCACATGATGGTTGTCGGGGAGAAAATCAACGTGGTTCTGCAGAAGGGAGGACTATATCCCCTGATCTCTATCTCTAAGAAAACTGCCCCCAAGCCCGGGCCTGCAGGGATTCGCACGGTGGATGCAAGGATCCTCAAAGTGATTAACGCCAACCAAGTGCAGATCAGGTTCACAAACCCCCTCAAGAAAGTCATCACGGTCAACGTCACCAAGAATGCACACAACATGAAGGTAAACGAGATCATAAACGCTAACTTGAAGAGCGTATCCCCATACACAGTTGTGAGTATCGCCAAGAAGACTGCCCCCGTGCCTAAGCCCGCGCCTAAGCCCGCGCCTTCTTCCGCAAACCGCATCATCGCGGGCAAAGTAACGCAAGTTCTGAGCGCCGATCGGGTGAAGATTCAATACAAGGACCCGGCCAACAAACTCATCACTTACACCATCACCAAGAAGGCACACAACATGAAGGCCGGGGAGATAATCAATATCACTATTAAAAAGGTAGCACCTTTCAAATTCGTTGCCATCTCTAAGAAAGCAGCTCCCAAGCCCGCACCCAAACCTTCCCCCAAGCCCGCGCCTTCTTCCGCAAACCGCATCGTCGCAGGCAAAGTAACACAAGTTCTCGGCGCTGACCGGGTTAAGATTCAATACAAGGACCCGGCCAACAAACTCATCACTTACACCATCACTAAGAAGGCACACAACATGAAGGCCGGGGAGATGATCAATATCACTATTAAAAAGGTAGCACCTTTCAAATTAGTTGCCATCTCCAAGAAGACAGCTCCCAAGCCCGCACCCAAACCTGCCCCCAAGCCCGCACCTAAACCTGCCGCCAATCGCGTTGTAGCCGGGACCGTGACCAAGGTTATCAATGCCAACCAAGTGCGGATCAAGTTCACGAAACCGGATAAGAAGGTCGTTGTCATGAATGTCACCAAGAAAGCACACGGTATGAAGCTCGCCGAGTCTATCAACGTTGGTCTTAAAAATGTAGCCCCTTACGCATTCATTACCATCTCTAAAAAACCCGCTCCCAAACCCGCTCCCAAACCCGCACCAAAACCCGCACCAAAACCCGCACCAAAACCCGCACCCAAACCCGCACCCAAACCCGCACCAAAACCCGCACCCAAACCCGCACCCGCAATCGGAACCGTGTGATTCTCGCTCGTGTTACTAAAGTGGTCGGTCCCAACAATGTAGCAATTCGTTTCACCGATCCTGCTAAGAAGGCTTGCAGCTGTTGCCTGATTTATGACCGTTTATTACCAGTTATATCCAAATGTGTCATTTGGCATCGATATAATTGTCATTTGGCGTCAATAAGCCCGGCACTTTCTATTGCCAAGAAATGATTAATTAATCCAATCCATTGTTTCACCGAATGCGTCTTCTGAGAAGAGGTCCTCTCCGCCGATCACAGGCTTACACGTGTTCTCAAACACCAGAGAAGACTTCTCCATCGCTTCCTTTACGAAGATATCGTCAGTAATATTTTCGTACAGGTTCCTAAGAGTATCAACCTCCGCGAGCATGCGCTGCTCGTACAAATAAATTTTGTGGTGGAGAGCATAGTTGTTCTTCAGATATGTCTGCTCCTCCCTGGTATAACGATTCTCAAAATGATCGCAATCCCAGTGTCCGATAATTCCAACTGGAATTATAGATCTCTGATATTCGCAATAGGCAATCTCTTCAAATGCAAGATCCATAAGATATTCCAGATCGGCGAGGGAAGCAGTCATGATTTCAAGAAGTGCTTGGTTGTTTGTGTTTATTTGGTAGTTACAAGACTCGTGTGTTCTATTTATGGTAAAATTGATTCCTGGATCAAATGACATTTCTCCGGGTCAAATGACCAAAAGACAAACATTATCAATTATACACAACTGAAATTCTTTCCTTTCCCAAAATTTTTATTGACACACCATGTTCCTACATACTTCGTGTAATTTATATTATCATATTTTCTGTCGGCATCTCTCGGATCTTTTATAAACTTTCCAGATGCATCGAGCACCGTCAGTTCGGCAAGGCCTCGTTTATGCCCCCATAATCCAGCAGCGCGAATGAGAATAGGATCTCCCTTGGCAGGTTTGTTCGTCGGAGAGTTCATCTGGTTCTTGTCGACGCCGATATTTTTGGCGAGAGAATTAACGTTCTTTTGTCCATCGCTTTCGATGAGGACATCTCCCATCTGGCGATACCAGTGATAGTCGGTGCCGGGATCCGCAAATGCCATTATTTTGTAAAATCCCTGCTTACACTTGACACACGGAGATGCTGCATATCCGCCGTTCGTCTTTGTGGCGAGATCTGATGTCACTCTTTCTTTCAATATCTTCGAATCGGTGAGATCGTCGTGAGATTTAAGAGTCTTTGATATTTCTCCAGGTTGTAGTTTTCTGTTTTCCGATGCTTTAAACCAATCTATAGCAAACCCATAACAATTATTATTTCTTTTTCCCCATTTTTCCGAACCATACACCGAGTTTGTAAATGGTTCTTCAGCTCCCGACAGAGGAAGACCCCCCTTCACGAGTTTCGCCACCGATCCATCCGAAGACCGAGGGATGTTGTTAGTCTTGTTCATTTTTACATATATGTAATATTTTTAATTATCATAAATGTGGTACTTGTTGGGTCAGGCAATGGAGGTTTCCACCTCCGAGTAGTAATTCACGAGAGTAAAAACCAATTACTTGTCGTTCGGGGAAGATTCGCTTGAATTGCTCCTCGGCCAGCTTGTCATGTTTAGCATCACCAAATGTCGGAAAAATGATAGCGCCGTTGGGCATAATGAAATTCACGTAAGAAGCCGCCAGACGATCGCCAGCCACGCGTGCAACTGCTTCTCCCGAGTTTACCACTCCACTGGCTTCTTCCTCCATGATATACATGTCGTCAGGGATATGCATCTTATGAACAATCAACCGACGACCTTTCGCGTCTTTTATATTGATCAGGTGATCATACGCCGCATTTGAACGTTTATACTGCGGATGCTCCTTGTCGTCCGTCCACGCGAGGATGATCTCCCCGGGTCTTGCAAAAGCCGCCATGTTATCGATATGCCCGTTGGTTTCGTCATCGACAATGCCGTGCTCGAGCCAAATTACCTTTTCAACGTTCAAGTATTTCTTCAGGTTTTCTTCGAGCTCCGCGCCTGTGAAATGAGAGTTTCTGCCCTCGTCGCGAAGACATTCTATAGTCGTCATACATGTTCCCTCGCCGTCGACATGAATGGAACCTCCCTCAAGAATAAACGAAGGCTTGTACACTTGCACTCCATGAATTTTGCACATGAATTCTGCTATCTTTTCATCGTTCTTCCAAGAAGAATACAGACCGTTTACAGTTCCTCCCCATGAATTAAATTTCCACGACACCCCTCGGATTTCTTTCCCGTTTGTCACGAACGTGGCACCGGTGTCCCGCACCCATGCATCATCCGTTTCTCCGACCACGATGCTCACGGTTTCATCCACATTCGAAAGCGCGGCTCGCATACACCTTCGTGGGACTATCATGATGACTCTCTCAAACTTGCTCACCAAGTTCGCGAGAACAGACATCGTTTTCTGAGCTTCTTTGGCGTTGTTCCGCCAATTGTCGGCTTTATGAGGAAATGCCATCCACGTCAGAGCGTGAGGTTCGAACTCCCCCGGCATCCTAAAATTATCTTCCTTCGGAGTAGACATCATTTTGATATGATATATAAAATTATATCATGTTTGTTTTAATGTATCAACTAGTCCATATAATGTTTAATCGCACATATTGTCAGAATAAAACATTTAAGTCGCATAAGAGTGTTTTTTTAAAAATGTCAACTCTTGAATATTATTGCGAAGATGGATCTTATGTCAATTTCAACAAATATACAATTGACACAGACGGTGTAGTCAGGAACAAGGCGAAAGCTTCCGAAAATATGACACATTCTATTTAGAAACACATGTCTTATTGAAATGTCAGTTTGTCGATACAAAATAATCATCTGGAGATAATACACTTTACGTGTATATCGACATGTTAATTATTTAATATTAATCGTTGTAATATATACAAATGGCGCCCAAAACAGTCTACAACCCTGTGTCTGCTCCGGCCGATATTAGAGCAAAGTCTGCAGAGATGCTCAAAGAAATCGTCGGAGATCCAGACATCGCCAGGCTTCTCGAGAGGGCCACATGGAACCATGCGGTGATGTTCTGCAAGAGAAAAGATCAGGCACTGAATTGGGATAATTCCGCGTTTAGGTATGCATACACCCAGAAGGTGCTAGGTGTCCGGTACGTCGCACGAGAACGCCCGGAGGTCCTCGAGAAATACAAAGAGCTGGACCCTACCCTCAAGTCGTTTGTGAATGCAAAGCCACATGAGCTATGGCCTGAAAAATGGGCACAAGCTTTCGAGGACGCAGCTCGTAAGGCACTTCGCTTCACAGATGCGTCTGCGATGGACCCGAAGCTCATGCCAGATGGAATATTGAAATGCAGATGCGGAAGTATGAAGACGAGCTATTATGAAATGCAAACCCGCAGCGCAGATGAACCTAAACGTCATGGGTTGAAAAGCATCGCGCCACGCACATCTGGACCCTGTGCGTGGAAAAATCGCTTAGACTTCCAGACACTGATGATGGTGTATGTCAGTTGCTAGTGATCTTTATGATTGCGACATCGTCAAATTGCGGGAAACTCCTTAGAGCTTCAAGTACCAAGGATGTGGACGAAAGTCTCATCTGGCCGAGAATAGACCTCGGGTATGGTAAAAATCTTGAAGATTGGGCAATCCGCAGCCAAGTCCCTAAAAACTATTCGTTCATGGGAAAGGTTCAACGACTAAACGGCGATGGGTCTCTATGAGGCTTAAGATATAGTCTACTCCCTTCAAATATCGCGAAAGCGAGGGTATGCAAACAAAGATGACAGTGTTTGCTAAATGTCACACTTGCTCAAAACGATGGAAGCAGTGACATATTGTCAATAAGATGTATTAATTTAAAGCAAAATCGTGTAAACACAAAATAATGACGAAGAGATGTGAGATTGTCGTCATATTGACACATTGTGCTATAAAAGTATCGTGACATCATATCGTCAAAATGCGTTATAAAAGACATCAAACATATGTAAAAACCAATAAAGATATACAATGACTTTCGAAAGTACTTTATCCCATCCTCTGGATGCTTTCCAGATGCAAGGAATTGAAAGTATGAAGAGTGATCATTCTATTATGGTGGCAGCTCCCACTGGTTCTGGAAAGACAATTTTCGCCGAATATTCATGGTATCTCTCTCGCGAAGCAGGAACCAAAGTGATATATTCATCTCCTCTAAAGGCTATAAGCAATCAAAAATATCGTGATTTTTCACGGAAGTTTGGCGAAGACAACGTCGGGATTATCACCGGAGACGTTGTTGTGAATGAAAATGCGGATTTCCTGATTCTCACAACCGAAATTCTTCGCGCACTTGTATTTTCTCGCGACGGACGTTTGAATAACGTGAAGTGGGTCGTGTTCGACGAAATTCACTACATTAATGATCCATCGCGAGGTAGTGTTTATGAAGAAACTTTGATTTTGATGCCTGATACGATGAGAGCGGTGTTTCTGTCGGCGACAGTCCCCAATGCTAAAGAGTTCGCAAACTGGTTCGGTGGCTTGAAGAACCATCATGTCGACGTCGTTTTCACCGCGAAGCGTCCGGTCCCACTGAGTTTTCACGTCATTGACAACAACGAAATCAAGGACATCTCCGAGTTCGACAAGATCAAAAATGATGCCCCCACAGTGATTGACAAGAAGCTCGTGAAGCTTTTGCAGGACAATCAGATGACGCCGAGCATCTTTTTTTCTTGCAACAAGATCCGGATCGAAGCACTGGCGAATCGTCTGTCCAAGGAAGGCGACATTGTGTCCGTATACGAATCGAAGAACATCAAGAAGACATTCGAAGACCTGCTCCGAAAATTCAAAATCCCCGAAGAATACACATTCCATCAAAAATATATGGGATACGCCGTGGAAGGCATTGCTGTCCACCATGCTGGAATGCCGCCCTATGTGAAGGAGATCATCGAGATGTTGTTCTGCAAAGGAATGCTGCCGATTCTGATTTCTACTGAAACAATCGCGGTCGGAGTCAACGGCCCCGCACGGTCGGTGGTATTCGAAAGTCTCCACAAGTTCGACGGTTCCGAGCATCGGATGTTCAAGGAATCGGAGTTCGTCCAGATGGCTGGGCGGGCGGGGCGTCGTGGCTTTGATACAGAGGGCTCGGTGTTTGTTCTATACGATCCTACCGTGCCTAAGAATATGATGGCAAAACTCGTTGTTGGCAAGCCAGAGGCACTGCGGTCTTCGCTCAAAATGTCTGCAGGGTTCGTGCTGCGCTGCATGCAGAGAAACATCGACGTCGAGGATGTTATCAAAGGCACGTTTGACTCGTTCGTGGTCTTCAAACCAACCGACACAGATCTCGCACAGGGGCGTTTGTTTGAAAGCAAGTGCAGGCTGTGGTCTCAGCTTCTGTCTCGTGTGGACATCTGGAGATTCGTAAAGACAGGGATGAAATGCACAATGAAGTCTGGAGAAACCGGAGTTGTCAAGGAAGTGTCGTCGAATGGCGTATACAAGGTTCTGGTCGGAGATGATATCGTGTCCTCTGGAATCGCAGAGATAGACATGAAGCTAGACATGAAGATCAAGAACTTCGACAGTGCGTTGATTCTGTCGAAGCTGAAGAAGATTGGGCAAGTGACACGGCCAGATAAGTATGACGACATTATGGAATACATTCAATCGTCGAACATCAATGCCGGTTTGTTGGACGACTATCAAGAATACAAGAAGTGGCTGGAAAACGAGAACCTTTGCAACGCGACGGTGCTTACTCCTCTCGGAGAGATTGCTGCGAAGATCGGTTCAATTTGTCCTGCTCTTGGTGCCAAGCTTTTGGCCGGGGACATCGCAGACGAAGACATCGTGGCTGCCGTGTCATCATTTTCGGCGGCGCGAGATAACTCGTCGTCCGGAAAATCGTTCAAGATCCCTTTCGCGGACTACTGTCCCTTTTCGCTGGATTATGACCTCGTTGATGGCGCGAAGAAATGGTTCGCCGGGGGCTCGATCGAGGACATTTGCAAGGCAGGAAATTTGTTCGAGGGAAATCTGATATCATGCGTAACTCAGACCAGGAATGCCATCGCCGAGCTCATCACCGCCGGTGGACCTAATGAGAAACTACAAAATATCCATGAAAAGTTGAACCGCGGAGTTGTTCGTTTTGGATCGTTGTATCTGTAAGTACGTGGTCGAAATGTCAGTTTGTCGATACGAAGGATCATACATCGAAATAATCTGAAGGAAATCCCATTAACCATGCCACCCATTTGTAATTCAGATACCACCCCATCTTACCTCCTTCGCTGAAACTTACTTGCGCCGATAACATCTTCGAACTTCGTTCCGTTAATGTTCGTGGTGATTTAGAATGCCTCATCATGTACGTCGGAGTTGCCCAAAATGCCGCTATCGCTGGTTTGACCAATATTTTGGTAATATCACATCTAACCGCAAATGTTGACTCATTGTGTCTGGGAGAAATAACAATATTAAGAGGAGGAGTCTTCTGGTGTTTCAATGTGAATGTCGTTATCTTGCCATTGACGGAGAACCCGTTCTTTTCGTTGGTTTTTGTTTTTAAAGTAGATAAATTTACTAACGTTTCAAACGCATATCTCACCTGTTGTAAAACGACGGCGTTACCAAGGAACCCGAGTAAATTTCTGTTTTCTACTGAATATTTTTCCACTTGTCTCTCTGGCTCACCTGTCGTCCAATCAAACTTGTCGACCTCGGGGATATAAATTTTTGTATCGACAAATCGTTTAATCACCAAACAGAACCACCGATTGCGTTGGTGAAGAGCTC
>Ga0247839_1006919_pt1 | contig 12749 bp, 14 predicted proteins | sample LaCruzMarch2015__6_FD_192405 | JGI IMG/M metagenome (GOLD analysis project Ga0247839, IMG submission 192405) | Freshwater microbial communities from meromictic Lake La Cruz, Castile-La Mancha, Spain - LaCruzMarch2015_16m | ecosystem: Environmental > Aquatic > Freshwater > Lake | place: Spain...
TGTTTCAATTGGATTTTTAAGGGGATACTTCGCCGTAAAACGAGAGATAAAGCATGATAAATTGTAAGCGAAGATTATCCGCCTTAAAGACTTTTGCTTACTTTTGGTCACAAAAGTAATGAAAAAATACGACATGAAAAATAAAATAGATTATATAGTATATAAAAAGTATATAATAATTTGCAATTAAAATTATATATGTTATAATTCATGAAATAATAATTGAATAATAGTAGTATAGTATGAAAATATATAGTTTGTTTGATAAATTAATACATTTTGAAAATAATATATTAAATCTAGATATATGTAATAATGTATGATTTTTTGATATATCAGAAATATTAGAATTAATGTCATATATAATAAACAAATATCAATCAACAGAGATAAATTCTATTAATATATTATGAAATTGTGAAGTAGTTAAATATTTAGAAAGGATAAATTTCAAATCAAACTTAGAAAAAATATTTCAAATAAATAGCAATCTAGTAGAAAATAATTATACCTGAAACAATAATTTACTTCAAGAAATAAAAGTATTTTCAAATAAAAATGAATTTTATTCTATAAATGAAAAAATTCTTAAAATGCTTTCACTTATATGATTGAATGAAGATAGTTCTTATTTAGTTTTATCATCATTATGAGAAATTATAGATAATTCTTTTTTTCATAATTTATGAAGATGGGAACTAGAATTTTGACCAATTTGTTTATTTTTAGCTCAAAATTATCCAAACAAAAGAAAACTATCTTTTTCTATAACTGATCTTTGAATATGATTTAGAGGTACATTAAAAGTTAATTATCCTTGATTAATAGAAGAAAAAGAGTATATTGAAATAGCATTAAAACCTTGAATAACTTGAAGATATCAAAATAAATGATGAAATTGACTAGTTTATTTACAAAAAAATATATTTAATTGATTTAATTGAGAATTATTTATTAGAAGTAATGATACTTTAACTAAAGTTGAGAGTTTTTGAAAATTACAAGTATTACAAAATAAATTAGATATGACTTGAGTATCTATTAACTTCAATTTATTTTATTAAAAATAATTATATGAATAAAATTATCACATATAATATGTGAAAACTATGAAAATTTCTCATGTGAAGAGAAGAATGAGAAAATGCATATTATGTAATAAAAAGAGATGTTTTTGATATTTTAAATGATGATGAAATAGTTAAGTTTACACTTATATGACAAATAATTATGAATCCGTCATTTGCAGATGAGACTATTTGAAGATTATATAAAGAATATTCATGAAAAGTTTTTTTAGATAAAGATTTATGATATGCTGTAAGAAAAGTTTTTGAAACATTAGAAATAACAAATAATGTTACTTTTGAATATATTTAATTTTATATAACAAAAAAATCTAAATATATTATTGCAAAACTTGATTTTACATAATAATAAAAAACTTTTTCGATGTGTTTCAATTGGATTTTTAAGGGGATACTTCGCCGTAAAACGAGAGATAAAGCATGATAAATTGTAAGCGAAGATTATCCGCCTTAAAGACTTTTGCTTACTTTTGGTCACAAAAGTAATGAAAAAAGACTCTTCTTATAAAAGAAAAGTCTTAAAATTATATGAATAATTTTTTTATATTAGAAATAGATAATCATCAATAAATTATTATAGTTATTTATTTACAAATTCCTCAAATAATCTCTCAATCCATCTTTCCAATCTCTTAAAACTATATCACTATTATTTATAAGTTTACTAAAACCAGGTCTTTTAGCTTTTGTAGGGAAGTCAGCAGTTGTACAAGGATTTAAATGTATTTGTATAAATGTTTGACTAAAAATTTCTTTTGCAAAATCATACCAAGTAATACCATTTTTTTCTGTGTTATTTGAAAAATGCAATATTTTTCATCTATATTTTTCTATATTTTCTATTACTTTTCAAATAGCTTCACTTAAATCTTTAGCATTTGTAGGACTTCCAAACTGATCATTAACTACTTTCAAATTATCAAGTTTATTTCACAGATTTATCATTGTATTTACAAAATTTTTATATTCTTTTCATCCTCCATATAACCAACTAGTTCTTACAATTATTGTATTATTATTTTCTTCTAAAGATAATTTTTCTCATAAATATTTAGCCATTCAGTATTGATTTACTGGATTTTTTTCATCATATTCATTATATCATTTTTCACTATCACCATGAAATACATAATCACTAGAAATAGTTAAAAAATCTATATTGAATTTATTAGAAATTTTAGCTAAATTATAAACTCACAAAGCATTTACATCATAATTTTTCTTTGCTCATATATCCTCAGCATCATCTACTGCGGTATAGGCTGCAAAATTTAAAATTACTTCAGGTTTAATTTTTTCTAAATATTCTTCCAAAATTGTTATATCAGTAATATCTAAAACTTTATGATTAGCCAAGATTAATTCATATTTATTACTAAACAATTTTTCAAAATCACTTGCAAGCATCCCATTTGCTCATGTTACTAATATCTTTTTCATGTTTAATTTATTAATTAATACATTCAATCTTTCTTCCCTTTTCAAAGGAAGTACCTCGCAGAGGGCATGGGTTAAAACCATAGGATTAATTTGTAGTCCTGTTTCTAAAATGGATTCTTTTCAAAAAACTCTTCCAATGTAGGATGAAGTTTATCTTTATCAGAAAAAAATAATTCTTTTATATCATATTTTTTCTTTATGTTTTCGAAATCTATATCCAAACTCAAATCACTAAATATTATTCATCAATCAAATTCTGGAGAATAGTAATTATCACATTTATAAACAAATTCTGTATTATCTTCTAGTGTAAGAAATCAGTGTGCAAATCATTTAGGTATAAAAATTTGCTTTTTATTTTGCTCTGATAATTCTTCTATTATATATTCTCAATAAGTATTAGAATTTTTTCTTAAATCAATAGCAAAATCTAGAACACTACCACTTATTACTCTAACAAGTTTTGACTGAGTATTTTTTGTTTGAAAATGAAATCACCTAAACACTCATTTTTTTGATTTACTATGATTATCTTGAACAAATTCACAATTTATTCAAGCATTCAAAAATTCTTTTTTAGAATAAGTTTCCATAAAAAATCCTCTATCATCTCAAAAAACTTGTGGTTCTATAATTAAAACATCTGGGATTTTAGTTTTTGTAAATTTAAACATTTAATTATTATTAATATTAATTCTTTTTTCTTTTGTAGCCTCCTTCCTCTTTGACTAAAGGGGAAGAAATTAGGCCTTTAGGTCATCCTGTGGACAAGGATGGGGATTATTTTCTCTCAATCAACTTCAACAAATATTTTCAATAATTATTTTTTATCATAGGCAGAGCCAACTTTTCTAATTGTTCATCTGTTATATATCAATTTTTCCATGCTATTTCTTCAGGACAAGATATTTTTAATCCTTGTCTTTTTTCTATTATTTCTATGAAATTACTTGCTTCTAACATACTTTCATGAGTTCCAGTATCTAGCCAGGCATATCATCTATTCATTAATTCTACTTTTAGTTTACCTTGTTTTAAAAATTCTTCATTAATACTTGTTATTTCTAATTCTCATCTATGACTTGGTTTTACTTTTTTTGCTATTTCTATTACATCATTCGTGTAGAAATATAATCATATTACAGCATAAGTACTTTTAGGATTTTCAGGTTTTTCTTCTATAGATATTGCATTTTTATTTTTATCAAATTCTACTACTCCATATCTATGGGGATCACTTACTTCATATCAAAAGACTACTGATTTATTTTCTTTATCTACAGTTTTTATACATTTTTTTAATAATGTAGATAATCATTGTCAATAAAAAATATTATCACCTAAAATCAAACAAACATCATCTTTTCTAATAAATTTTTCTCAAATAATAAATGCTTGAGCTAATCAATCTGGATTTGGTTGTACAGCATATTCTAAACTAATTCACCATTTACTTCAATCTCATAATAATCTTTTAAAAGTTTCATTATCTTCGGGAGTTGTTATTATAAGAATTTCTTTTATTCCTGCTATTAACAAAGTAGAAATAGGGTAATAAATCATTGGTTTATCATAAATAGGCATAAGTTGTTTACTTAAAGCCTGTGTAACTGGATATAATCTAGTACCACTTCATCATGCTAGAATTATTCATTTCATAATCATTTTTTTAAATAATAATTTATTGTCATTACTATCCCATTTTCAAACCTAATCTTTGGTTCCCAACCAAGTTCATTTTTTATTTTTGTTGCATCAATTGCATACCTTACATCATGTCATTTTCTATCTTCTACAAAACTGATATAACTTTCATCTTTTCACATTTCTTTTAAGATTAATTTTGTTATTTCTAGATTTGTATATTCATTATTTCATCAAATATTATAAATTCATTTAATTTTAGATTTTGAGAATACTTCCCATATTGCATCGCAATGATCTTCAACATATAACCAATCACGAATATTGCTACCATCTCAATAAACAGTTACTTTATTATTATTTTGTAAGAGTTCTATAAAATGAGGAATTAATTTTTCTTTATCTTGATTAGGTCAATAATTATTACTACATCTAGTTATAGTATAATTTATTCAAAAAGTTCTACCATAAGCTTTGACATAAAAATCAGAACTTGCTTTTGAACAAGAATATGGGCTTGAAGGGTTCAATGGTGTTTCTTCTGTAAAAAATCATCCATTAGGGAGATCTCAATAAACCTCATCTGTACTTATGTGATGAAATCTATTTAATTTAAATTTTATATGTAAATCTAGTAAATTTTGAGTTCCTATTACATTTGTTTCAGTAAATATTGTAGGATTTTTTATACTATTATCTACATGAGATTCTGCTGCAAAATGTATAATATCAGTAGGTGAATATTTTATATATATTTCTTCAAGATCTTTTTTTGATCTGATATCTATTTTTTCAAAAAAATAGTTTTTTGAATTTCTTACATCTTTAGAAATATTTTCTAGCTTTCATGCATATGTAAGAGCATCTATATTTATCCAGTTTATATCAGGAAATTTTAAAACGAATTTATTTAGAAAATTACTTCAAATAAATCAAGCTCATCAAGTTATAATAATAGTTTTTTTATCTTGCATAATAAATATTACTTATTTATAAATTTTATTAATTATATATTTATTTTTAATAAATAAAAGAAAAATATATATTTTCAAAAATTATTAATTAAAATATTGTAAAAATTATTTTGCTATAATACATATTTTAATTAATATAAAAATAATTTTTTTTAGGTATAATAATATTAATTAATAAGATGAAAGACAAAATAATTATTCTACATGATACTTTTTTATATAAGTGAGGTGGAGAAAGATTCACATTAATGATGGCAAAATCACTTGATGCAGATTTAGCATCTGGTTTTTTTAGTAAATGAAGTCTTGATTTGAGGAAAGAGTGATTTAAATGAAAGATGATTTCTGTATCAAGTGAAATATTCAAAAAATGATTTAGACACATCAAATTAAAATGGGCTTTTTTGTTTAATACAAAGTTTTTATCACAATATGATACTGTGATATTTTCATGAGATTCTATATCTGCAGTAATTAACTGTAACAAAAATACTAATAAAATATATTATTGTCATACTCCACCTAGATATTTATACGATTTAAAGAGTACTTATTATAAAAAAGTACCACTATTTCTAAAGCCATTTTTTAATATATTAACATTTTTATTTAAAAAAATGTATGAGTTCAATATAACAAAAATGAATATAATTTTGACTAACTCAGAGAATACAAAAATTAGAATAAAAAAATTTCTATGAGTTGATTCTACAGTATTATATCCTCCAGTAGATTTGAAAGAATTTAAGTATTTAGATCAAAAAGATTATTATTTATCTTTTGCTAGATTAAGTGATGCTAAAAGAGTTGATAAAATAGTTGAGGCATTTATTAGGATGCCAGATAAAAAATTAGTAGTTATATATTGAGAAAATGATCCACAGAAAAATGAAATTTTTGAACTAGCTAAAAATAGCTCAAATATTCAGTTTATTACATTGCCTTGAAATATTTGATTTACAGATTATGTTTGAAATTGTATTGCTACTATTTATATACCAGTTGATGAAGATTTTTGAATGAGTTCTGTAGAAAGTATGTCTGCTTGAAAACCTGTTTTATGAGTAAATGAATGATGATTAAAAGAAACAATTATAGATAAAAAAACCTGATTACTTATATCTGATTGAACAAATATAGATGAAATAATAAATTGAGTTAATTACTTAACAAAAGAGGTGTGTTTATCTATGAGAGAAAATTGTGAAAATAGATCTAAGGATTTTAGTTTAGATAATTTTGAGAAACAATTAAAAGAATTAATAAAATAAAAAACACTCTTTTAGAGTGTTTTATTAAGGCTGTTTATTTACTAATGCTTTCTAATGCTTCTTTTTCTGTATCGACAGTAGGAATAATTGTTGTAATACCAACTAATTCTAATATATCTTTTACTCCATCTGTGCAGTTTGAAATATACATTTTTCAGTTAGAATCTTCTATATTAGAAAAAACATCAGCAATATATCCAATAGATTTAGAATTTATATATTTTAACCCTGATAAATTAAAAATAATGTTTTTACCTTCAAAAATACCAATTTCATCGTATATTGTTTTGAAAGTCTTATCGGCATTAGTTTCATCTAATTCTCATGTGAATTCGAAAATGAATACGCCATTTTCTTCTTTTTTATTTACTTCTATTAAAGTTTGCATAAAATTATTTAAATTAAGTTTATAAATTCATAAACTAATTATATACCAAAAAAAACAATTTAGCAAATTTTTAAATATTTTTTCAACTATTATGATATTAAATTACTTTATAAAAGATTTAGACTCTATTGATATATTGATTAATAAGCCATCAATAATATTTATAAAAGGTGAATTATGAGCTTGAAAAACCACAATATCGAAGCATATAATTAATAATATTTTAGGGAATAATTATAATATTATTTCACCTACATATACATATTATAATAAATATGAAGATATTTATCATTTTGATTTATATAGATTGAAATGATATGATGAATTTTTTGCTATATGATGAGAAGATGTACTAGATAATAACAATTGAATTATTATTATAGAGTGGCCTGAAGTTATAGAGAAATATTATAGTCCTGATATAGAAATAATTTTAAGAAAAACTGATAATGAAAATGAAAGAAAAATAGAGATTAATTATAAAAATTAATCTCTATTTTTGTATAACTAAAACTATATATTTTTATATAACTATAGTTATATATTTTAGTAATTAGTATAAATTCGTATAACTATAATTATATATTTTAATAGATATTGTAAATTTATATAACCATAGTTATATATTTTAGTAATTATTTCAAATTTATATAACTATAATTGTACATTTTAATAGGTATTGTAAATTTGTATAAGAATAATTATACATTATATTAATTTTTACTACTATTGTAATTTATATAAGCTAGGTTATATGTTTAATATATTATACTTATGTATAAGTGTAATTATATAAAAATATAGATACGATACAATTTTATATAAACGAATAAATACAAAAAATATTAATATATAAATTATTCACTTACTAAATAAATAACTGTAGCCTCCTTCATTTAGACATAATGGGGTGATATTATGCCCGAAGGTAGGTATCCTGTTAACAAGGATGCTTTATTTTCTATTAATTATTACACTAAATGTTTTAAGAACAATTTTTAAATCAAGTAACAGATTCCAATTTTCTATATAAAATATATCTAAACTTGTTTCTTTATTAAAATCATTATTTTCTCTTCAATTTACCTGTGCCATTCATGTAATTCACGGTTTTATTGTTAATAATCTTTTTTCATTTAAGGAATATCTACTTACTTCTCTTGGTTGATGAGGTCTTGGTCAAACCAAGCTCATATTTCATATAATTAGATTAAAAAACTGAGGTAATTCATCTATTGAGTATTTTTCTATAAAATTACCAATTTTTGTTTTTCTAGGATCATCTATTATTTTATACAATGGTCAGATTCTTGAACTATTATTTTTTATCAATTCTTCTTCATATTTCAATGCATTGTCGTATTCTGATTCTACATTATAGGCTTCTTTTATACAATATTCCCATTTCATATACCTAAACTTATACAATTTAAACACTTTTCAATTTTGTCAGATTCTTGTATTTTTATAGATTACAGGTCATTTAGGGTCTTCTTTTTTTATTAATATTGCAACAATTATGAATACAGGGGATAACAGAATTACTCATATTATTCAAAATAATATATCAAACAGTCTTTTTATTACTTTTCACCAATTATCAAGGGGGGTATTTTTTATTTCAATTACGGGGATACTATTTATTAGTGAAAGAGTTGTATTTGTTTTTGTTATATCAAATGAATTTGTTATGTACCTATATCTTATTCAAAATATTCTAGTTAATTCCCATAATGAAAATAAATCTTTTTTTCAATAATCACTATCTATATATAATATTTCATCACATTTTTTCTTTTCAAATAATCGTTGGACTTTATGTAATCATCAAATGTATTTTATTTCTTTAATATCTTTATCTTTTTGATTTGAATATCAAATTATTTTATATACTTTTGATTTATTTATATCATTAATTATTTCAGATATTTTATCTATATCTTTATTATTTATCAAAAGTAATCTTTTTTTAGATAATATTCATTTCTCTAATAGTATTTGTTCTATTTTATTTAGTATTATTCTTTCTATAATTATTGAAATAGTTCATATTATAAAAGCATATAAAACTATCAGCCTTGGTATTTCTATTTCATATATTATTCATTTTCAAAGAAATATTGCTACAAGGAAAAACATTAACCAATAAAAAGAATACCTAACAATTTCTAAATACTCTTTGATTTTAGAAGATGTTATTTTTATAGAGTATAGGGAATGTAGGGATAATACAAATATATATAATAAGGCTCAAAATATCGCAAAAATAAAAAGAGATTTATTATTTATAGTCTGAATAGGTAGATTTAATCATGGTGCTAAATCTATGATAAGTCTTATTTGTTTTGCTATGTAAAAAGAGCTGATTATTATTAAAAAATCAAGTGGAACTCTTATGACTCAAAAAATAATTTCATGTTTTTTCATTTTATTATTTACTTTATACTAATTTTAAATTATGTTATATAATATATTTTTCAAATTATATTGCAAATTTTGTGTTTATTTGTAATATAATTTTATTATATTATAACAATTATTTTTATGGATGATACAAAAAAAGATAGTAAAAAACTAAAAAAATCTTCTGATGAAGTTTTAAAGACAAAAACTAAAAAAAAGGAAGAAAATAATATTAAGTCTTCAGAAAAAATTTCTACTAAAAAGAAGAGAGTTAATAATGAATCAGTAATTTCAGAAAAAAGTGATGATTTAAATTTAACTACTTCAAAAGAAGATTTACCTAATAATGAAAATATTTCTTTACAAAAATCTTTCAAATTTCAATATATCAAAAATTGATTTTTAGATATTTGTCTTTTATATAAAAATTTCTTACAATGGTTTATTTCTAAAATATTGATATATTTTTGGTGAGTTTTAATATGATTATTATTATCAATACCTTTTTTAGTATTATATAGTATATTTTGAGGACAATCATTATCAGTTATTTATTCTAATTTTTTTAATTGATTTTCTATTAACTCAGCTGATTCTCTTTTTGTAAATATTCTATATTTATATGAATCAATTTGATATTTAATTTTACTTATATTAAGTTTGGATTTTGTAGGTATATTATTTATTTTATGATGATTTTTGTTTGTTATTATTTTCTTATATACAAACATATTATTAATAAATTTTAATAATAACATATTAGATAAACAAAAAATCATATATAAAAATAAAGAATATTTAAATTATAAAAAAGTCTTAAAGTTTTGTTATTTAACTTTTATTAATATTTTTATTCTATTACTTCCTGTTTTATTTTTCTGAATATTAATCTGAATTTTGTATTTATTTTCATGAGATATGAATAATATTCGTGAATTAGCTGAAAAATCTTTTTTAAATTATTTTTCTATTATTAGTCTTTTAATTTTTATTATTAGTTTAATTTTATTAGTTTATTTATTTTATAGAATAATCTTTTCTTATTTTATATTTATAGATAGTACCTATAATCATGAAAAAGCTAATGTTTTTTCTTATATTAAAGAATCATTTTTAATAACAAAAAAAATAAAGAATTTTTTTAAATTTATAACTTTATTTATAATATTTTGAATTTTGTTATTACCTTTAGAATTGATATGAGTATATATAAAGAATAATTTAATAGTTTTGACAGAATATACTTCTTTTGTAAAACTATCAGAAGAACAGAAAGATAAGATATCATCAGATCGCTTGTATTATTATCAATGATTAGAAGAGGATTTTAAATGATTAACTGATTTTGAAATACAAAAAAAATTAAGTACATATCAAATCTGGGAAGTTTTATATTCAATATTTAGTTTTATATTTATTTATTGAATATATTTAATGCTTTGCACTTGATTTTATAGAAGAGAGTTAAAAAAATAAAATTTCCCAGTTTCTGAAGAAATTGGAAATATATTATAATTTAGATTTATATGAAAATTTTAGTATTTTGAGATGTGTATGGTAGGATTTGAAGACAAGCATTAAAAAAAGAACTTCCTATTTTGAAAGAAAAATATAAACCAGATTTTGTAGTTGTGAATATAGAAAATGCTACAGCATGAAGATGACCAATTGAAAGCCATGTAATAGAATTAGAATCTTTATGAATAGATGTAATGACTTCGTGAGATCATATATTTGATAATTTGGTAAAAATAAATGATTATTTAGATAAACCTAATTCAAAACTTATTAGATGTGCGAACTTTATTGAATATTGAGAATATACTATTCCATGAAAATGATACAAAATAGTTGAAAATAATGGTAAAAGGTTATTAGTAATTCATTTGATTTGAGAAGTATTTATGAATTACAAGGTTAATAATCCTTTTGTTGTTGTGGAACAAATTCTTGAAAAAACAAAATGAGAAAAACTTGATTGAATAATAGTTGATTTCCATAAAGAAGCCACTTCAGAATGATATGGAATGTGATTTTTCTTGGATTGAAAAATAAGTTTCTTATTTTGAACACACACACATATTCAAACAAATGATGAACTTATTTTACCAAATGGAACTTGAATTATATCAGATGTTTGAATGAATTGACCCCTATATTCTGTCATATGAGCAGATTATAAAAGTGTTGAAAAAAGATTTTTGACATGAGTTTGAAAATGAAAAATAGAACAATGTTTGGATAAAAATTATGTAGTTAACTGAGTTTGTGTAGAAATTTGAGATGATATGAAATGTATTAATATTGAAAAAATTAGGGTAAGAGGGAAGATTTAGTGTGCAAATAAAAAAGTAAAATACTTAATTTTACTTTTTTATTTGCCTTTTTTTTCTTCTAATATTTTATCTAACATGTCTGCAATTTTTTTTCCTCATTCTAATACACCTTTTTGAGTATCTGTTTCTTTTGGAATTGGAAGTTCTTTATTATCATCAGATAGATCTGTTCTGTTTATTATTTCTTCTAAATCAAAGCCTTTACTTGGTTTATTATTCATTTTTTAATCATTAATTGCTAAAATTCTACTGACTCTTCCCTTTGTTGAATCAAAAGATGCTAGAGTAAGAGAACCTCTTTCTTTCCAACTATTATGGTTTTCTTCGTAATGTTTTCTATACATAGCCATTATGTCGATGATTCATATTTCCTTAATTGATTCAAAAAATTCTAATAAAAAATTTGCTAATACTTCTTTCTCAAAAGCTACTACAACTCTTTTAATTACTGTTTCGATAGGTAATCATTTATTTAGATTAAATTCAATACACCGTGCCACACTCCTTTTTTCATTTTTTTCTTCTAAATATTTAGAACTATTACTTACTGCTATATCTATTCATAAATATGATTCTTTTCAATTTTCATTGTATATTACTATCAAATCAACTCCTCATGATACATCATCACTTTCAGAAGTTATTAATGTTTCTATTGAAATATTATTGTCTTTTAATTTTGCAACTTTTTCTTCGAACAATTTTTGTACTAGCTCTCTTCAAATTTCTTCTACTATTTTTTTAAATATATAATACTTCTCTCATTTAATTGATTCAAATATTTCTCTCTTTCTATTAGTTAATAAATATTTTTCAGAGAAATATGATTTATTATTAGATTTGAACCATTTTACAATATTTGCTTCAGCTAGATTACTGGGAGGAATTCAATTCATATCTTTAGTTATAGTATCTTGAAAAAAATCTATGTATTCACGTAATTTAATAATTTTTTCATTTTCTGATAATCACATTGATATAGAGCGAACAAGGGATTTTTGTGATTTATTCCTTTGGATGGGGGAACTTGATATAGGCATTTTTATTTTTTATAAGTTATATGTAATAACAAGTTTAACATATAAATAGTTATAAATCAAAAATAACAGGCTCTTTTCTTTCCAACGTGAAAAAAACACGATTTTCAATACCAGTTTCTATTGTATTTAAAGCCTAAAATCAAGCAATAAAAAAGACCAAAAGTT
>Ga0247839_1006932_pt1 | contig 12734 bp, 7 predicted proteins | sample LaCruzMarch2015__6_FD_192405 | JGI IMG/M metagenome (GOLD analysis project Ga0247839, IMG submission 192405) | Freshwater microbial communities from meromictic Lake La Cruz, Castile-La Mancha, Spain - LaCruzMarch2015_16m | ecosystem: Environmental > Aquatic > Freshwater > Lake | place: Spain...
CTTGAACGCATTGGCCGAAGTCAGTGCTGTGGCAAATATCACAGGTGGCAATTTGATCACTGCTGCTGCCGTAAGTGCTGCGTCGGTGAGTGCTTCGGGCAACATCACTGGTGGTAATGTTTCAACCGCAGGCGTGATCACAGCCACTGGCAATATCACCGGCGGCAATATAATTTCTACTGCAGCCGTAAGTGCAGTCGGTGTGGTTGCCACAGCTAATGTGACCGGAGGCAATATCAACACAGCAGGAGTGATAACAGCCACTGGCAACATCGTTGGCAATTATTTCATTGGCAATGGTTCACAACTGACTGGTGTAACAGCCACCAGTATTGGTGTGCTGCCCAGTTTGAGTGTGACCGGTAACATTATTACAGGCAACTTGAACGCATTGGCCGAAGTCAGTGCTGTGGCAAATATCACTGGTAGTAATTTAATTACAGCAGGTGCTGTGAGTGCTGCTTCTGTCAGTGCAAGTGGCAATGTCACTGGCGGCAATGTTTCAACAGCAGGCGTGATCACTGCAAGTGGCAATGTCACTGGCGGCAATGTTTCAACAGCAGGCGTGATCACTGCCACAGGCAACATCACTGGTGGCAATGTAATTTCTATTGCAGCGGTCAGTGCAGTCGGTGTAGTTGCCACAGGCAATGTCACTGGTGGCAACATTTCAACCGCAGGAGTGATCACAGCCACTGGCAACATCACCAGCGGCAATGTCAACACAGTTATTGTCAGCGCCACAGGTGATGTAATTGGTGGAAATGTGTCAACGGCAGGGCTAATAACTGCTACAGGCAATATCACTGGTAGTAATTTAATTACAGCAGGTGCTGTGAGTGCTGCTTCTGTCAGTGCCAGTGGCAATATCACCAGCGGCAATGTCAACACTACAGGATTAATTTCAGTCGCAGGGAATGTCATAGGTGGCAATGTTTCAACAGCAGGATTAGTCACAGCCGCAGGAAACATTGTGTCTGGCGCAGTAATCAGTGCTGCCGGCAATATTAGTGCTGCCGGCAACATATCAGCAGCCAATTTTATCGGAAACTTGCTGGGCAACATAGCATTGGTCAGCAGCAGCAACAGTCAGGTGCTGTTCAACAGCAATGGCATTTTGGCCGGCGACACCGGTTTGATATTTGATTTTGCAGCCAATGCACTCACTGTGGGCGGCGCAATCGTGACCACCAATGGTGGATCACTTACTGTAGATGGTTCAGCTACCATCACTGGCAACATCAGCAGCTCTATTGGCAACATTGGCGGTGGCAACATTTTGGCAGCAACACTTTTGAGTTCTGCAGGAAATGTTGTGGGTGCCAACATCAACACAGGTGGCGTGGTCACGGCCACTGGCAACATCACAGGTGGCAACATCAACACGGGTGCCCAATTGGTGGCCACTGGCAACATCACAGGTGGCAATGTCAACACTGGTGCACAAGTGGTGGCTGCAGGCAACATCACTGGTGGCAACATTATAACAGCCGCACTAGTGCAAGGTCTGACTGTGAGTGCCACAGGCAATGTGATTGGTGGTAATGTTTCAACAGCAGGTGTAATTACAGCCACTGGCAACGTCACCGGTGGCAACTTGATTACCGGCGACCAAGTTATTGCTACAGGTAATGTAAGTGGTGGTAACATCAACACTGTAGGATTGGTCAGTGCAACTGGCAACGTAATTGGCGGCAATTTGTCAGGAACCAGCATTGTGGGCACATTGACCACAGCCGCACAAACCAACATTACCAGTGTAGGCACACTGGGCAGTCTGGCTGTGACAGCCAATATCACCGGTGGCAATTTGCTCACAGGTGGATTGATCTCGGCTACCGGCAATATCACTGGCGGTAATTTACTTGCCGCAGGATTGAGCCTGAGCGGCAATGTGATTTCCCCATTGAGTGTCACCGGCAATATCACAGCCAACAATATCACCGCTACAACCTCGATAAATATTGCAGGGGCGCAGGTAGCAACAATTGATGATGCCGCAGCATTGGCAATAGCATTAGGATAACAAATGGCAAATACTTTCACACGAAAAACTTCACAAAACGTTGGGGCAACAGCTGAGCAAATTGGTGCATACACTGTAGCTGCAAGCACAACCAGTATAGTAATTGGGTTGACCTGCACCAATACCACAGGCAGTGCAATCACAGCCAATGTGTTCCTGGCCAACGCCACTGCCAACACCTATATTGTGGCCAATGCGCCCATAAGTTCAGGAGCGTCGTTGATCTCCATTGGTGGGGATCAAAAGATTGTGATGATCACCGGAGACAAAATGTTTGTGCAAAGCAGTGCTGCCACCAGTCTTGATGCAGTAATGAGCATAATGGAAATTACCTAATGAGCTATCTTGGTCTTCAACCCAACACACCACTGCTGAACACCAGTACCCAAACGTTCAGTGGCAACAGTGTGGCCACTCAGTTTGCGCTGGCCAGATCGGTGGCATCAGCGTCAGATCTAGACGTGATGATTGGCAGCACACTTCAAAGACCTTTTGCAGATTACACAGCTGGCAACGTAAGTTTGCAATTCATTTCAGCACCCGCAACTGGTGTCAACAACATCACAGTGACCTATCGTGCTGGTGCACTGAACAGTCTTGACTTGACAGTGAGCACGTTCAATGCAGGCACTGCCGCAGCACCAGGCGTGGTCAGTCTGGCAGCCAACAACACAGGTCTTTACTGGGCCAATGCGTCATCATTGGTTGTGACTACCAGTGGATCGGACCGAGTGGCATTCAATGCCAACACAACTTCAACCAGCACCACGTCGGGCGCTTTGGTAGTATATGGCGGCGCCGGCATTGACGGTAATATTTTCATTCAAGGTTTTGCCAACATTACCAATCCCACCGAAAGCAGCAGTGTCACAACTGGTAGTTTGATCACAGCAGGTGGTGCCGGCATTGCAGGAAATCTAAATGTGGGAGGTGACATAACCTGTGTGGGAGACTTCACAGTGAATGGAACATTTACCACCACGGGCGTAGACAGTCTGGCTGTGACAGATCCGTTTATCTTTTTGGCCAATGCCAATCCTGGCGATACCTTTGACACTGGAATTATCTCACAGTTTTATGATGGTGCCAACACTCGTTACACAGGTTATTTCCGAGACATCACAGATGCCAAGTACAAGTTGTTTACAAACTTGCTTACCCAACCAACCACCACAGTAGATACCACTGATCCCAGTTTTCAATTTACAGATTTGATCCTGGCCAACTTGAGCGCCACAGGCAATGTAGCAGGCACATACTTCATTGGCAATGGTGCAGCACTGACCGGCATATCAACCACCACCAGCAATATTTTCAACGGCAATACCAGTGTGGCCATTGCCGCAGTCAACGCCAATGTCAACATAGTGGTCAACAACATACAAATTGCCAATGTGTGGTCAGGTGGCATCAGTGTTGTTGGCGCAGTCAGTGCGTCTACCACACTCAGTGCCACAGGCAATGTGACCGGTGGCAATGTTATCACAGTGGGGGTGATCACAGCCACTGGCAACATAACATCAGCTGGCAATGTGGCTGGTGGCAATGTGCTCACCGGCGGAGCCATGTCAGCAGCAGGCAACATCACTGGCGGCAACGTAATTGGTACCACAGCAGTCAGCACCGGTGGCAATGTGCAGGGTGGGAATATTAGAACTGCTGGATTGGTTTCGGCCACAGGCGATGTGTTGTGTGCCAATGTGTCAGCAGGCAATGTAAACACACCAGGTGTGGTAAGTGCCACCGGCAACATATTTGGCAACGAATTCACTGCTGTTGGCAACATCACTGGCAGTTATTTCCTGGGCAACGGCAGTCAGCTAACTGGTATCGACGCCACAAGCATACAAAACGGCACCAGCAATGTTAGAGTTGTGAGTAGTGGTGGCAATGTTTCTATCGGCATAGGTGGCACCGCAAACATAGCAGTGTTCAGCACCTTGGGTGCCAATGTCACTGGATGGATTGGCGCAACTGGCAACTTGAATGCTGCCGGCAACGTGGCATTTACAGGCACTGCACAAAACATCAACATTGGTACCAGTCAGACCACGGGCAATGTCACCGTGGGAGGCACAACACAAACTGGTACAATTTTAATCGGACAGAGTACAAACCCACAAACCATAAACATTGGTCATGGTGCTACAGGCACAGGCAACACAAAAACCATTCAAATTGGTGAAAATGGATTGGCCGGGTCGACCACACTGATCAACATTGGTCCTGTGAGTGCTACAACAGCCGCGGGCACAGCAACATTCAACACTGCCACAGTGGTGGCCATTGCCAACACTGGCGGCACAGCACTCAGCGTGGCAGGCAATGTTACTGGTGCCAACGTCCGCACTGGTGGACAAATGTCAGCTGCAGGCACAATTACTGGTGGTAATTTGGCCACAGGTGGCACAGCCAGTGCCACTGGCAACATCACAGGTGGCAACATAATCACAGCAGCAGCAGTATCGGCTGCTTCTGTCAGTGCCAGTGGCACAGTGATTGGTGCTGGCAATATCACTGGAGCTAACTTCAACACTGGCGGATTAGTTAGTGCCACTGGCAATGTCACAGGTGGCAATATTAATACTGCTGGATTGATCACAGTCACAGGCAACGTGCAGGCAGTGGGCAACGTGTCAGGTGGCAACATACTCACAGCCAACTTGGTACAAGGCGCCACACTCAGCGCTACAGGCAACGTGATTGCTGGCAACTTAAACGCCACTGGATTGAGTTTAAGTGGCAATGTTGTATCAGGTATTGCTACCACGGCCAACATCACTGGGGCCAACATCATTGCTACCACGGCAGTGAGTGCAGTGAGTATGGTAGCTACTGGCAATATCACTGGTGGCAATGTACTAGGCGGAGCCAATGTCAATGCCACCACACACACAGGCGCTACTGTTTCAGTTACCGGCAACATCACTGGTGGCAATGTACTAGGCGGAGCCAATGTCAATGCCACCACACACACAGGCGCTACTGTTTCAGTTACCGGCAACGTACAAGGTGGCAACTTAAGCACTGCAGGTTTGATATCCGCTACCGGCGCAATTACTGGTGCTGGCATAACTGGCACCAGTTTGACAGTGTCCACTGGTACAGTAACACTGGGCAACATTACCAATGGCAATGGCAACGGTGTGGGCAACATTGGTGCCACAGGCGGATTCTTCAACACTGTATTTGCCAAAGCAACATCGGCACAATACGCTGACTTGGCAGAATACTATGCAGCTGATGCTGAATACAAGCCAGGCACTGTGTTGAGTTTTGGCGGCAATCAAGAAGTCACAATGACCACAGGGATAAATGATGTGCGTGTGGCAGGAGTGGTTTCTACCAATCCTGCCTATGCCATGAACACTGCTATTGAGGCTGCTCACTCAGTGGCCTTGGCCCTGTCAGGCCGTGTGCCTACATTGGTAGTGGGCCCGGTGGCCAAAGGTGACATGATGGTGAGTGCAGGAGATGGCAGAGCAAAGGCCTGTGCTACACCTGTCATGGGTTCAGTGATTGGCAAAGCAGTGCAAGATCACCCAGGTGGTTCGGGCACAATTGAAATTGTTGTTGGAAGAATGTAAGGACAAGAAATGGCATACCTAGGCAACTCTCCGCAGATTGGTCAATACCGTAAAATGGACACATTGACCTTCAACGGTGTGACACAGACGTTTAACATCACCATAAGTGGAGTGCCATTCAATCCTCCCACAGCATTTGCCATGTTGGCAGTGCTGAACGGCAACCCATTGAATCCTGGTGTGGACTTTAGCATATCAGGATCTACCATTAGTTTTGCCTCAGCACCTGCGGCGTTTACTCCGTTCTTTGGCCTGATCTTTGGAGACACGCTATATACAGGTACGCCCAGCGATGCCACTGTGACCAACAGCAAAATTGCACAAGGCACAATCAATTACGACCGGTTCAGCGTTGACACACAAGCAACGTTGACCGCGAATCAAATCATATTTGGAGTTTAACTAAAATGGCAAGACAAAGATTATACGAGTACGTGTTCACACCAGGCACAGCAGGTCTAGGTACTGTGAAAGTACAAGGTCGCTACAACCTGGCAGACTTTTTGGCCATTTACGATACCACCACAAACAGCAGTATCTACAACTTTGGAGCACCCACACAAGGCGGCACTGCAACCTGGGCAGCTGGAGTCACTGCAGAGTTTCCCACAGCCTATGCTGGGGTGACCACACTGAATCTGGATCTAGACACCAGCGCACTCAGTGCCAATGATCAACTGGCTGTGTATGTAGAAAGTCAAAGTCTCAAAACTGAACCATGGGAGTTTGGCGAAGATGCTATTGGCCGAGAACGCATTAGTAATCCTGAAAGTTTGATTGACGCTGACTTTGAGTATGGATTACAAGCAACCAAGTGGCAAAATGTCAGTCTCACACAATATGTGCCAAATTTCTTTGAAGCAGCAGGCACAGACCTCACATTCAACACCAACGGCTATGCCACCATGCTGTCCAGTACCAATTTGCTGACCAGCAACGTGGACACATCTGTCAATGTGGTGAATCAAGGCACACCGCCTTGGATTGCCAACGACTATGCTCTTATCATCAGCCAAACACAGGGCAATACTGCACCTTTTGTAAGCAGCAGTTTGACGGCCAATGTCAACAGTTCAGCTGAACGCACATTCACAGTGGCATCAACCACTGGCGTGTCAGCACTGGACAACATTGTGTTGGTGGGTCTGCCCACCACAGGTGGCACAACCACAGCAGTGACCAACATTACCAGCACAGCCACCACCGCCATTAACGTCACAAATGCAGCAGCAGCAGGAATTGTGGCAGGTACCTACATCATTGTGGAAACCAACACTGCTGGCACTTATGAAGTGATGGCAGTGACTTCGGTAGTGACCAATGCACTTGTGGTGGTACGTCAGGTCAATCAAACCAATGGTGCGGGTGTAAATATTAACACAGGCAACGATGTGTTTGTGGTCAACACCATGGAAATTGCACAAGTGGATGAAGTCACCGATGCCACTACCTTGCAATTGCAACGCGGCTGGTACAACACCTCTGCTGCCAATGCCTATGCCACAGGTTCAATTTTCCAACGCCTCAGCAGCAATGTTGAAATTGTCAAACACACTGTGGTCAATACAGCTGTCAATGGAACTCAAACCATTGCTCGAGCACAGTTCAACACCGCAGCATTGACCACTGCCGGTGCCGGGTCACCATTCATTAGGCTCACCGGCTCATGGTACGGCGGATCAAACACCACACCCACAGTGGGTGTGAATGCCACAGATTCTGATCTTGTGGTGGACAATTTTGTCAGTGTGACCAACAGTGCCAGTAGCAACAGCGAAGGTGTGAGTCTGGTGAGTCTGGGCGAAACCAACAATTTTGCCTATTTTCCGCGCCGTGCTGCCAGTCTTGCACCAGGCTACCCGCTGAATCAAGTAGACACAGTGATTCGACAGGCGTTTGCCTACACCGGAGCTGATCTGGACGTGGTCGGCGGAGTCAGCGATGGTGGCAGTCCCAGCACCATAACCATAACCACAACCTATGCACATGGTCTAGTGCCTGGCACTGGTATCCTGGTCACCATTGGATCAGCCGGCGCCAATCCAACCCTGTGCGAAGGATCGTTTTTGATTTTGTCAGTGCCCACCTCCACAACATTTACCTATCAGGCCAAGTCCGGCGGTGCAGTGACGTCACCAGTGGGATTCACTGTGAATCTTCGCAGCAATGCTACATTTCAGGCACGCTCATTTGATGGTGGCGTGCTGATGGGTCCTAGCATGCCCAATCGTGGTGCTGCTGCTGTGCGACAGACCAAAAAATACTTTAGATATCAGTCAGGCAAGGGCATATTGTTTTCGTCAGGAACCATGCTCAAACCCACATATGATATAGCAGCCATTGATTCAGATGGTGACAATGTGAACGACAACATCAGCATTACCACTGATGTAGAACATGGACTCAATGCAGGTGCAGTGGTCACCATTTCTGGTGTGACCACATCCGGCTACAACAACACAGGTTATGTGGTCACCAGCATTACCAGCGATGTTACTTTTGTGGTACAGGCACAGAATCCCCTGGGAGGTGGCGACAGCACCCCGGTAGTGCTGGGTCAGCAACCACGTGTGAACATCACAGGCTGGCACGGGGCCAGTATACGTGCAGGCATTTTTGATGATCAAAACGGCTTGTTCTGGGAGCATGACGGACAGAGTTTGAATGTGGTACAGCGCACCAGCACTGGCCAACTGGCAGGATTTGTCAACATTGGAGTGGGCTCAAATCTTGTGACCGGCGATGGCGACTGCAGATTTCAAGACCAGGTCAACATTGGCGATGTGGTGGTCATACGCGGCATGAGTCACTATGTGACCGGCATTGTGAACAACAACCGTATGACTGTGACACCCACATTCCGGGGAGTCAGCAATCAAACACGAGTCAAAATGGGCTTACGAACAGAAATACGTGTGCGACAATCAGATTTTAACATTGATCGCATGGACGGCACAGGAGCATCAGGATTCACTGTGGATGCCAGCAAGATGCAGATGATCGGCCTGGAATATTCATGGTACGGTGCAGGCTATGTGACCTGGATGATGCGTGGCCAGGATGGCAGATTTATTCATGCACATCGCATTACCAACAACAATCGCAACAACGAAGCCTACATGCGGTCCGGCAATTTGCCGTCGCGATACGAAGCCATTGTGGAAACTGCTGTCAGTAGCCTGAATGGAGCCATCACTGACAGCGACACACAAATTGTGCTGCGAGATGCCACTGACTATCCCGCAGCGTCTGTGACATATCCGGTGTTTGTGATGATCGAAAGCGAAATCATCAAGTATTCTGGCAAGTCTGGCAACACACTCACAGGCTGCACTCGTGCTGCCACTTTTGTGCAGTTCGCAGAAGGTGCCAGTCGCAGCTACACCGGTGGTGTGGCAGCGGCTCATGCGGACAACACCGGGGTGATCTTGATATCTTGCACCTGTGTGCCTCAGGTCAATCACTGGGGCAGCAGTATCATCATGGACGGCAATTTTGATGGTGACGAAGGATTTTCATTCACCTACAATCGTCAAGGCTATGGCTTGCCGGGTGTTATTGGTGCAACACAAACAGCCTTTTTGATGCGCCTGGCACCCAGTGTCAGCAACGGCATTGTGGGCGATCTGGGACAGCGTGATCTAATCAATCGTGCTCAGTTGACCCTGAAAGATCTTGTGGTCAATGTGTCGGCCGGACGATACCTGGTCACAGGTATATTGAACCCCAGCAACGTGGATTCAGCCAACACAGTGTTCACTGGCTTGAACAATGCTGGTGGTGGTTTTCAGCCTAGTTTTTCACAGTTTGCAGTGGCTCCTGCATTCACAGGTGATGCCACTGGCGGCGTGCAGGCTGCACCACTGACCACCACAGGTGGTTTCACACGCTCAGGAACTAAGGTAAGTTTTGGTACTTTTGGCACGGTGAGTTTTGGCAATCTCACACCTGCTGTGGTCAGCAGTTCGGGTACCGGCGCCAACATCACAGTGGTACTAAATCGTGCAGGCACTGTGTACAGCAGCACCACCACAGCCATTACTATTCAAAATCCCGGCACAGGCTATGCTGTGGGCGATACACTAAAAATTCTGGGCAATGCACTGGGTGGCGTCAATACCACCAATGACTTGAATCTCAAGGTAGCCACAATTGCCACGGACATTGCTGGAGGAGAACGACTGTTTGCCATACCCATCAATGCCACAGGAACCAATCAGTTGGATCTTACCAATATCAAACAGATAGGTCAGAGTGCTGTGCCCGGCACAGGTACCTATCCCAATGGTCCTGAAGTGTTGGCTGTGACCATCACAGCCTTGACCGCACAGACCAATCCCCAGGGTGAGATCCAGTTGAGTTTTCAAGAAAGCCAGGCTTAACTGCTGGCAGCAAGATACCGCTCCACAGTGTCTATCTTGCTTTGTACTGCTTCAATGTTCACAGTTGACCACAGGCCTGGGTGCATGGGTCTGGGCCATTGACCTCGGTCAATCCAGGCATAGCCCATGTGCTCGTTGTTGAGTGAGGGAATGAACTCATCAGCCACAACACACACCCAGGTGTTGTATTCAAATTGTGAATCTGATGATGTGAATTTTTCCAGTGGAACCAGGCGTTGATATTCAGGCATTGATCCCAGTTCTTCAATGCACTCACGTTCCATGGCACCCAGTAATGTTTCACCTGTTTCTACCTTGCCACCAGGCAGTCCCCATGAACCGGGGTGTCTAGTATCATTGCGTAACAAATACAAATAGCGTCCTGTGGCACTGCTACGAAACCAAACTCCCACGGCTTTCACAGCACAATCCTCCAGCTGCCTCCTGCATACACGCCTTGATAACTCTTGACCCAGGCTTCGCCGGTCCAGCGATATTGAATGCCTGTGGTGATGTTGGTCACATACTGTGTGTTGTTGGTTTCTGTGGCAGCCCGAAATACCACACGCCAGTAGTTGTTTGAGTACTCAACAATGTCATTGGCCTGTGCCACTAGGCCGCGACCATTGGCACCTGTCCAATCTGTGGCTGGCACAGGATTGTCCAAGGACCCTGTATCTTCGGTCAGCAAATATCTCACTCCTTGCAACACAGAATCTTCTGGTCTTGGGCCAGTTGCCAAAGGATTGATAATGGCATTGATGGGATCAAGGGTGTTTTGTGGAGTGGTGTCAATGTCCACGTCAAACAACAAAAATCGGTCATCGTTGGGATCCAGAACAACAGTGCCCACAACTTCTGTGTCGTCTGGTTGTATCAGTCTGATTTGACTGATACCAGGACGCAGTGATCCATACAGGTCAATCACTGCTGGCCACAACAGGTTAGAATCTGTCACAATTTCTGTGGGTACAATGCTGTCATTGCTGGGTTCTTCAGCAACATACTTTTGTTGTAAACACTGCAGTTTGTTTCCAATCAACACAGTGGCGTAGTTGAAAGGAGTGATCACTTGTCTGGTGCCCATCAACAGGTCTTCATTGTCGATGGCATTGTTTAGGTCGCCTTGTGCATCGTACATTGACGCAATCACACGTTCGATCACACCCAGTTTTAACACCTTGGCAGGCGAAGATATCCAGATGGGCATGCTAAACGTCAGCGAGGCAACATCTATGGGATTGTCTGTGCCAATGGGTATGCTTCTACTGCTCCATTGAGTGCGGTCCAAGTACATCACACTCAAACTACTCCAGTCAATGTAGTTGTCTGTGCTTTGTATTTCTAGACTGGGATTGAACAAGGTCAGAACCTGTTCCAGCAACTGCAACTTTTGATTGGTATTACTGGTCCAAATATCCAGGTTGATTGTGAGTTTGAATGGCACAGGCATGAGTCGTTCGATGCTGAATGCATTGCCCTGTGTGGTTTCGTAGGTTTCAGTCACAGGATCATAAGTGCGTTGGCGCACATTGATTCTGCTCACAAAGTAAGGATCCTGCATGCGACTTTGCTCATAGTCTAGTCCAGTGATGTAAAAAGTCATCAAGGGAGTTGACGGCAGACTGTTGCGACTGTTTTCTTGTATGATGGTTTGAGCATTGCGACTGGCATCACCATAACGAACAGGCACACGTATTAAGGCGGCAGCATTTACTCCGTCAGTTTCGTTGCCGTACTCAATTTGAAATCCAGAAAAAATTCTGGTGAATTGCAATAAGAATCTGCGTATTTGAGCGTCATAAAAATATTGATTAATTTTAATTCTCCTTGTCCATATACACTCGTTTACCGTCTATGGTTTTCCAAGTTTTACCCCGTGTACCACTACGTTCAAGTTGAATTTGGCTTAGTTTTTCTTTGGCCTCTGCAGGCATGTGCCATAATCCTGATGTGCCTTTTCTTGGATGTGTTTTGCCCTTCATGGCACCACTATCACGTCGAGTCCAAGTATCTGTACCTTTTGCTCGTCTGCGGGCATGAGCCTGTTTCTGAGACTCTTTCATTTTTTCTTTAGACTTTTCACTGTGAGTTTTATTATTTCCAGCTTCTCTAATATTATACACTTCGGTTATTTTTCTATACTCATCTAACCAATGTTGTTCTTTTAGATTCAATTCATCAAGGGTGTCTGCTGAATCAATCACTTCCCAAACAAAGTTAGTAACGCCGTACAATCTCATGCTGTTGTATAAATGATTGTTCTGGCCATTACGGGTTTTAGCACAATGCTCATACCAACGCATCTTGGGATTTTTTTGTATAGTTTGACCAATGTACATTTTGTTATTGATAGTGTTGGTGATTCTGTATATGTGCATGCGTTTATTTATGGCTCACCATAAAAGAAGCTTTGAATTTGGGTTGCCCCCAGTTAAGTGCCAGGTGGCAAGAACCCACCTTGGTCGCCGTTGTCAGCACGCGGTCTAAGTATTTCACTGAGACTTTGACGACTTGGAATGTTGCCCAGGTCTTTGGTGCTGACAGTTGCAGTGTTATTTACGAAGCCGCTGCGCAGTGTTTTATTTGTTGGCCCGTTGTTGAGGTCAGTGCGCACCTTGTCGTCAACTTTGACCCAACGTACACCATCATAACGGAACAAGCGATTGGGTTTGTAGTCCAGTCGTAGCACATAAGAACCGGCCACTGGATTGGGCGGGAAGTTCACTGCAGGAGTAA
>Ga0247839_1006938_pt1 | contig 12725 bp, 11 predicted proteins | sample LaCruzMarch2015__6_FD_192405 | JGI IMG/M metagenome (GOLD analysis project Ga0247839, IMG submission 192405) | Freshwater microbial communities from meromictic Lake La Cruz, Castile-La Mancha, Spain - LaCruzMarch2015_16m | ecosystem: Environmental > Aquatic > Freshwater > Lake | place: Spain...
TTGATCAAAAGAAGCTGTGGCCGGTTTTCGCATCCATCATTTTCTTCGGACTGGGATCGGCGGCGAGACCGGGCGCGATGTTCATTTTGCCGGCGCTGGCGCTCTACGCCGGCATCCGGGTATGGACTGCACACACGGGCCGCTGGCGCATGGCTGTAGCCACTGGCGCAGTGCTTCTCGGACTGGCGGCGGTCGCCGGTTGCCTGGGAGCCAATCAGTTGGTGATGAAATCCCTTTCTCGCGGCGAGACAAAAGCATTCGGAAATTTCGCATTCACTCTTCACGGCCTGCTGAACGACACCAAGTGGAGCACGAGCGCCGAGCAGTTCGGCTGGGACACCTCGCTGGTGATGGAACACAACATCCGGCAGATCAAAGAGGCTCCGGAGAGCCTGATCCGCGGGATCGGCCGGGCGTATGGAGAGTCGCTGCGGAAGGGGTTTCTGTTCCGCTTCGGCGAGGAAAAGCGCCTGGCACACGCCGGCATGGCGCTCTTCGCCCTGGCTTCGCTGGGCTGTTGGTTCTGGAAGCCGCTCCGGGCGGATTCGGCATGGATCCTCCTTTCTTTTTTTGCGATCCTTGCGTCGATTCCATTTGCCCCCCCGTGGGATGCCGGTGAGCGCCCGTATGCCGTGACCGAGCCCGTTCAGATTTTTCTGGCAGCGGCAGGTGTTGCCATGTTGCTGGATCTGCTAAGCAGGCTGACGTTCCTTCCTGTCCCATCCGGGAATCCTCCCGAGCACTCGGCTCCGGCATACGCGCCCGTCTGGCTTGCCGCGGTATGCTTCCTTCTCGTTCTTCCGGCTCCTCTGCTGATCAGGCTCTCAGGCTACCGCAGTCCAGTCCCCCAAGAGTCGCCCGCCCTTTTTCCCGGTTCCCGAATTCAGATCGCCGGAGATGCCCCGACGCGCACCGGCACGATCTCCCGTGCACGATACCTCGACCGCCTCTCCGACTTCCAGGCATGCCGCCCGGAGGAATCCCGATTTTTCCTCCCGGAGTCGTCGGATTTTCTGATCGCGATCGACTGGACCAGTTTGGAACCAGTTGTTCTGCCCCAGGGGGTGCAAAAAAAATCACCTTAGAGTTCATATGAAATCCGCTCAGATTATCGGCATCGTTCTTGTTCGCAACGAGGACCTTTTCACCGGTCAGGCGGTGAAAAACATCACCTCCTTCTGCGACAAGATCATCCTTTGCGACCACCGGTCCACGGATGGAACAACAAAAATTCTGGAGGATCTCACTGCGGTGATCCCTCATGCCGAACTGCACAAGATCCGCGACCCAGCCGATTCCCACCTGCTGCTCAAAAAGTATGCGGGGACACCGGCCTGGGTATTTGGTGTTGATGGCGACGAGATCTATGATCCCGCCGGACTAGCGCGCCTGAGAACCCGCCTGCTCCGCGGGGAATTCTCGGATTCCTGGGCGGTCTTCGGAAATGTTCTCAACGTCACGGAGCTTGATCCAGCGGGCCGACATGCGGCCGGCCACCTCTCCCCCCCCTGCCGCAGCATGACAAAACTCTACAACTTCGCAGCGATTGACTCCTGGGATGGATTCTGCCCGGAACGTCTTCACGGCGGAACTCCGCGCTTCCGAAAGGGCTATTCCGCATTAAGCCGCTGCGCGCTGAATGAATCCGTGGCATGGGAAGACGCAGACTTCCGATGCCTTCACCTGTGCTTTCTGCGCCGCAGTTCGTCGGACACCGGGGAATCCGTCCGGGCCAACCTCATGGAAATTCAGGGAGGAAGCAGGTTTTCCCGCATCACAACCCGGATCGCCGCCATTTTGGGAATCTCAAAAAAACCAAAATGGAAGAATGAGCGCTACCGCAGGGGGCGGGTTGTCCGGGTCACCACGGAATGCTTTTTTCCTGCGTATCCTGCCGGACATCCCCGGTGAAGCCCCTCTGCAGAATACCTGGACCGCGGGACTCACGAGAACCCCCTGAGCCTGTCCCAAGCAATCGAGGTCCGCTGGGTTGCTTCATACAAGAATTTTCCGGAGCGGTGATTTGAAAAGTATGCCGCCGCTGCCCCCGGGATGATCTTCTCCAGAGCCTCTCTCCAGCGTGCAAGAGTGCTCCAAGGGGCAAACCGCCCGGAAGCCTCCCTTCCCGCAGCAACGATCCGGTGCCTGAAGTCCGGACTTTCATGGAGCGAACGAATGGCGTCATCAACCTCTCGAATACTCGTGCAGCGCAAAAAATCCACCCCATGTCGCCCGTCGGCTGAGAACGCCGAGTCGGAACCACCAATGAACGGCGCTCCCGCCAGCCACGCGTTATAGAGCTTGGTTGCGGGCTTTCTGAGGAATGGGCGCTGTCCGAACTCCCGCACGGCCAGAACGCAGTCGGTCTGGGAATAGTCGTGCCAGTCCGCGGAACCGGCGATCTGGAACGAGATTCCCAGACGCGATTTCAAGTTTTCGGCAAACGAGGGATCCCGCAACTCCGGCGCGAGGTTCGGGGGGTCTCCGTAGAAAACCAGATTCTCGAAACGATCCCCGCGCCCCGGGTCGCGGGGGATCAGCCCGGGCTGCGGCCAATGCGGCAGAAATAGCGAACGCGGAAGTCGCTGCGCGTGAACCTCGTTCTGGACGACATGAAAGTGACATGCAGGATGGGGAAGTCCGTCGGCGACGACCCCGACCAGAAAGGTTCCCGAAGGTGCCCGGTATCCCGCCGGCAGATTGCCGGTCAAGGCGATGACAATGCCGGAATCCGGAATTTTCGAGCTGAGCGACACGTCGGCACCCGCGCTCCTCAGGTGGCCGCAGGTCAGGAGAATCCAGTTCTGTGCGGTGGATGCCTTTCCGGGAAGCTCGAACTTTCTCGGGTTTCCGGCCAGCCAGAACGGCATCTCTTCTTCCGGAGGCAGGCAACTTTCCGGCATGTAAAAGTGGATTTGCACGGAAAACCTAGCTAAAGACACTTGGGGTGGTTGTAAACCAGTAAGACGGCGGGAAGGCCCGCCAGTTTGCGCCACCCGGGATTCGCGGAATGAAATTTTTCTCATCCACACCGACAGCGACCGTCGCCTTCAACATGAGGTGGAGGCGCGGGCCGTATGGAGGCGGCAACCAGTGGATCGGCCAGGTCGGACCGTATCTGGAACGCTGCGGATTCCGCATGCTGACGAAGCTTGAGGGAGGAGTGGATTGCGTTCTCGGAACTCACACCGGACTTGGGGGAGGGCTGGTTTTTTCCTACGATGACGTTCTGCGTGCGAAGGCAAAAAAACCGCACCTCAAATGCATCCAGAGGATCAACGACAACGACGTCCGCAAGGGAACGGACAAGATGGATGCGCACCTGGCGGCCTGCAACCGTGCCGCCGACCACACGGTTTTTGTTTCTGCATGGCTGCGCGATTATCATGCCGCGCGGTGGTTTGATGTCTCCCGTCCGCACTCGGTGATCCACAACGGGGCGGACCCGGCGGTGTTTCATCCGTTCGGCGCACGCGTCTGGAAGCCGGGCGAACCGCTTCGCATTGTGACCCACCATTGGTCGGACAACCCGGCCAAGGGATTTCCTGTTTATGAAGCGATGGATGCGGCGATCGCGGAGGGAAAACTCCGGGGTGTCGAACTCCGGATCGTTGGCCGCTGGCCGGAAAATATCCGATGGCGGGCTGCGAGGACGTTTCCCGCCTGTTCCGGACACCGGCTCGCGACGGTTCTCCGGGAGTGCCATGTGGCGGTCACCGCATCGCGATACGAACCCGGTGCGATGCATCCCGTCGAGGCCATGCAGTGCGGGCTCCCTCTTCTCTACACCAGCGACACCGGCGGAACCGTTGAGCTCGGCGAGCGCTTCGGAGTTCTTCTTGGAGAAGATTTTCAATCCGCTGTGGACGAGATGTGTGCCCGCTACTCCGGACTCAGAAACCATATCCTGCAGGAGGCTCCGTCCGGCGACACCATGTGCGCGGCCTACCGCAGGATTGTCCAACAGCTCGTTTGCTCGGATTGAAACCGCACGTCCATTTTTTCGGAGGCCAGGGGATCGGGTGGGCACTGGATGAGGATTTGACCCGCGCCCGTGAGGCCGTTGCCGGCATGGTTCATGCCGGCACCTTCGCGCGATCCCCGATCATCCACTCCGCCTGGTGGCCACCACTGGTGCGTGCAGGAAGGAATGCGCTGAAAGGAAAATCCGTCGTCTGTTTTGCGGATAATCCACCAGCATTTTACCTGACATGCCCGGGATTCGAGGAAGCAGCAGCACGTGTGGATTTGTGGATCGCCCGTTCCCGGGAAGCCGTGGATCAATTCCGCGAACTGGGGCTTCCCGTCGCGTTTGCCCCCTACACGGTCTCACAGGATACCTTCCGTCCCATCCCCACTGCGGAGCGGAAGGGCATCCGTGACCGGCTCGGCATCCGCGAAGAGGATTTTGTCGTGGGAAATTTTCACAGGGATTCCCTGGAACGCGACATCTCACTTCCCAAGGCCCAGAAAGGGCCGGATATTTTTGTTGAGATCGTTGAGAGGGCAAGGAAGTCCATCCCCTCACTCAAGGTTCTGCTTGCAGGCCCGCGCAGACACTGGATCCGCGGAGAGCTCGCTCGCAGAGGCATTCCGTTCACTTTCTCCGGGCTCATGCTGGACCACGATGATTTTGACGTGAATGTCCTCCCGCGTGAGGAACTGAACCGCCTGTATGCCGCGTTCGACTGCGTGTTGATTTCCTCCCGTTGGGAAGGCGGCCCCTACGCCGTCCTGGAGTCATTGTTCGCGGCCCGTCCAGTGATCAGCACCCGAGTCGGCATGGCGGCCGATCTCCTTGATGGATATCTCTACTCCACTCCTGAAGAGGGAGCCGGATTGCTCACAAGCATCGTCGCCACGAAGCCAGATTTCTCGCCCTTGAGAGATGCGGCGCTGGTCAGCCATTCGACTGATGCCTTGGGTTCGGGTTTGATCGAGGCTTATAAAGGATTCTGTGGGGATGCAGAGCCGGTCGGACGCGCAATAAAGGCATTCTTCTCCCTCGGACTCTCGCGCTTGCACCGGAATTTCTGTCAGCCCATCGGCTCCCACCCGGGAGTGGCGGAGGTCATGGAGAACGTCCGCCGCAAGTTGCCGGGATCGAGCCGCGTCGTCGGGGCCGCAGTTCGCATCGCCGAAGCCTCCGGATCGCCATCATGAACCCGCGAATTGTCGAACCCGTCTCCCCGGCTTCGGCCGCGCTGTATTCGCTGCGCGAGTCTGCTTCCGCGCTCCTGCATAACAATTCCCGCCGCAAAACCCGCGCCCTGGCTGCGCGGATCGAAACCGCCCCGCCCGGCGAACCGGTCCTGAATTATGGAAGGCTGGAAATTTCTTCTCCCGCACGGCTTCCGATCGGCGGACAGATCAAGCTGATCCCGCTCAAGGAGAAATTCCCGGAGAACCTCAGCCGGTTCAATCTCATCTATCTCGTCAGCAGCGCCCTCCCCTCTCACGTGGAACAGATCGTCTCCGCTGCGAAAGCCAAGGGCATCAAACTGGTCTGGAATCAAAACGGAATCGCCTATCCCGGGTGCTACGGAGACTACTATGCGTGGTTCAACCTCCGCATGGCGGAGTTGCGCTCGCGCGCGGATTACATTTTCAACCAGAGCGAATTTTCCCGGATCAGTGCCGAGCGTTACCTCGGCCCCTCCTCTGCACCATCGGAAATCTGCCTCAATCCGGTCGATACCGAAATGTTTGCTCCGGCTGAAGAACCGCTTCCGCAGGATACCTGGCAGATCCTCGCAGCGGGGACGAGCCATGCGCTCTATCGAACGCGATCCGCCCTTGATACCCTGCGAGAGTTGCTCGCGCGCGGAAGACGGGTTCGTTTGACAATAGCCGGGGAGTTCCGCTGGAAGGGCGCGGAGTCCGATGTCCGGCGGATCATGGATGGAATCCAGGACCACGTAACCATCCTGCCGCCGTTCCGCCAGAGCGAGGCTCCGGCCATCTACCGCGCAGCCCACGTCCTTCTCCACACAAAATTCAACGACCCCTGCCCGACCGTTCCGATCGAGGCTATGTCATGCGGTGTGCCGGTTGCCGGAACGCTCAGCGGCGGAATGCCGGAGCTGGTTTCAAACACGGCGGGAAAACTTGTTCCTATCCAGCAAAGCTGGACGGAAGACCTCGCCGGGGACCCATCTTCGCTTGCCGGCGCGATCGAGCGGATCATGGAAAATCATGCCTCCATGGCGCGCTCCGCACGTGAGCACACAGTCCGGACATTCGATGTCAGGCACTGGCTCACACGTCACGCGGCGGTTTTTCAAAATCTGATCGCTTCGTGACCTCCGATTTCCATGCGGCTTGAAGCGGTGATCCGCTTGGAGTAGGCTCGCTCCATGCCCGAAGATTTTCCAACGGCAGCACGATTCAACAAGCTCGGAATGTTCCGTTTGATTGCGGATAAGATTGAGCGCGATCCCGCATTGCTTCAAGTGGGACTAGATAATATCGCGCGCTGGATCGCCAACGGGGCGGATCAACAGCACCGGCTCCGGCAGTGGGAGGCGATGATCCTCGCAGCACGGGATTCGGCGGCGGAAATGCAATCGTTGCTGACTGCGCTGCGCGAGGACCGTGAAAAGGCGGAACATCTGCGTGAGTTCTCCCCGTTCGCCGGAATCCTGACCGCTGTGGAAAGACGGCCGTTTATTTTAGAATGCGCATTCAAGCACTGAAACACCTTGTGAAAGGGTTGCTGGAACTCAACAAAATCACGGGAAAGAAACTCCGCGAACGCCTGCACACGATGCCACTCGGGGAAAAGGAGATGTTCCGGGCTGGACGCAACTTTGCTGAAGTCACCAAACCTTGAGCAGCCCGATTTTTTCAGTCCTCTTGCCCGCCTACAATGCGCGAAAGCACATCAGGCGGGCGCTATCCGACATCACTGCTCAAACGTTCCGCGACTTTGAAGTCGTTGTCGTCGACGATGGTTCAGACGACGACACGGCGGACATCGTAAATAGCGTTTCGGATCCGAGAATTCGTATGATCCGGCTTCCGGAGAACCGGGGTCTTGTGGGAGCGCTGAACGCCGGGCTCGCAGCGGCCAAGGGCAAATGGATCGCCCGGCAGGATGCCGACGACCGGTGCAGGCCCAACCGCCTAGAGCGTCAACATCAACTCATCTCGCGAAATCCAAATGCGGTCCTGTTTTACTCCTGGGCGACGCTGATCGACGAACGCGGATGGTGGAGGGGGACCTTGCGCCCGCCGGTCGATGACGCCGGGCTCCGTTGGGATCTCTGTTTCCGGAACCCTATCCCGCACACATCGGCGGTCTTCCCAACAGACCTCGTGAGGAACGAAATGGGGGGGTATTCGGGGGACAATGTGACCGCTGACTTCGACCTTTGGTCGCAGCTCCTGCGGAAAGGGAGCGCTGCCGGTGATAATGCCTGCCTGGTCTCCTACCGCAACCATGGATCATCCATCATGGGCCGGGAAAATTCCTCCTCGGAAAAACGTAGCAACAGCGGGCTCCGCGAGATTCTTCTCAGAAATCTTTGCGACTGGTCCGGCGCATCCGAGGCCGACGCTGAGCGCATCGCGTCAACATGGCTCGCCCCGGCAGAAGCCGGCTGGGCCGGGTATTTTTCCCTGCGTGAGAAGCTGGCCAAAGGCTCCACAAACCAGAATGCCGGATTGATCGCGGAAGAGGATTACACCCTGATGCACCGCGCGCTCGGTGTGTCGGTGAAATGTGCGGCGACGATGCTGTCCGCGATCCGCAGCGTCTGCCCGGCGCGCTACGCCGCGCTTCCGCAGCCACGCACAGTCATCACCCGCCTGGTGAGGGGGTTTTAATGAAAATTTTATTTCTCTCCAGCCACGCTCATCTCGTTCTTGAGCGGAGTACATCGCGGGTCTCCGGAGGCGCGGAACTCCAGATCGCACTGCTTGCGAAGGAGCTTGCCTCACGTGGCATCGAAACGATCATCGCGGCCGGAGATACAGGTCAGCCTGACGGCATGCTGCATGACGGTGTCCGCATCCGGAATGCCGGAAAATTCCAAACAGGCGGGCTGGTCGACACCCTGCGTGCGCTTCCCCACGTGGCCTCAGTGATCAATGAAGAGCGTCCGGACTGGGTGCTGCTGCTGGGCTGGACGACCTGGCTGTTCATCCTGCACATGATGAAACCCGCATTGGGATTCCGACTCGGCTTCATCTGTGGACTCGACACCGAGGTGAATGGCGGGTTTCGCCGTGAGAACCCGGTGCGCGGATTGCTTTTTGAGCATGCAATGCGGCGCTGTGATGTCCGGTTTGCCATGACGGAAGATCAAAGAATGCTGTTCCACAAGAATGGCATGCCCTGCGGGTTTTACCGGAATCTCATTCTGCCCCGCGCATTTGAAAGGACGTCAAAAAAAAACATCGACCTCCTCTGGGTTTCACGCTGCCAGCCGATCAAGCGTCCCCACCTCTTTTTAGATCTCGCCCGGAAGTTGCCGGAGGCGAAGTGCAGGATGGTCTGCCCACGCGAGGATGCGGCCTTATGGGAATCGGTCCGCTCGCGCGCGGAGGCAATCCCGAACCTCGAATTCATCGAACGCGTCCCCTACCACGAGATCCAGGCTGTCTACGATTCGGCGAAGATTTTTGTGAACACCTCCGAGTGGGAAGGCTGGCCGAACAGCTTCATCCAGTCCGGGCTCGGTGAAGCGGCTCTCCTGTCGCTGGATGTGAATCCCGACGAACTTTTCAAGCGCTATGCGCTCGGACGTTTTTGCGGCGGGGATCCCGCACGGATGGCAGAGCAGGCGAAATCGATGCTTGGCTCTGCGGGGGATCTTGCCTGCATGCAGAAGGAATGCGCCCGGTTTGTCGCCGAGATGCACGACAACCGGAAGGAAACGGACGCATTTCTCGCAGGACTCGATAAGCTCAGTCGGCCACCTCAACTGCCTCGGGGCTGAACGGTCCCGTGATCTTGTCCTTCCGCACAAAGACCTCGCTCCGGAAGTAGCGGCCGAAATACACGTAGTTTTCGCAAAGCCATTGGTAGGGCCCGGGTGCCCAATTTCGGAATCGCGACTGCTCGCTCTTATTGATCCGCCTCTGGTCGATCACAACCACGGCCGGGGACGAGCCGGCGATCATGGCGGGAAACCCCGCCGCAAAATCGCTCCCGGCGGTTGAGTTGTCCACATACAGGTTGTGCAGCGGCGACGGCCGGTCGGTCATGAAATTGATAGTCGGAGAATAGGGAAGGCACAGCACATATTCGCCCGGTGAGGAATGCCGCAGGACGGCATCCCGCAACCCGGCCAGCCAGACCGCATCACGGTCTCGCACGTTCACGTTCACTCCATTGAGTGCGCGGAATTCGTGCGAGGCCATTTTTTTTGCCGCGATGGACCCGGAGGAGTCCTTCGGAAACGCATGGGAGAAGTAGATCGCGCCCGCAGCGGCGCAGACGAGGGCAAACAGGCCGGCTACTACACGAAGAAACGGCTTGGAAGCCTGGAGCGCGCATTGGACTGCCGCCCAGATGAGCAGCGAGAGGGTGGCGATATAAGGCACCATCATCTCGGAAAGGTGTGGGGTGTCGGGCCGGAAAAACAGGAATTGCGGCAGGAGCGTGAGCGCGCACCCGAGGACAGTCAGAGGATAAAGGAGACGTTCCTTTTCCGACGGGTCACGGCGGATGAGAGCAAGGAGAAGACCGATTCCGCCGGCGACAATCGCGATCGCTGAAATCAGAAGGGGAAGATACGTGCTGATCGCAAAGGATTTTTGGGTCCACTTTCGTCCGAAAAAAATATCAGAGACGGGCGCACGCACGAGTGCGCCGCGGTCTTCCCAGGAATCCGCATTCGGTTTTTCGCTGGCCTTTGCCGGCACTGGAACCACCGCGGAAGGCGACTGCGGTGTCGTCTCTGCAACGGGAGCCGGTGCGGGAGTGGGAGCGGGAGTGGCGGGCTGGTCATTTTCCGAGAGATCGGCCATCTGCTGGCGGAACTCCGAGGAAATCATGCCGATCCATCCGGTGTATTGCTCCAGAAAAGCGCGGTCGTAGCCACGGGCTTTGGCGTCACTCCACACTGGAAGGTGGACGGCCCATGCCACCATCAACCCGCCGGCGGCACCAGCAAACGCGAGCCCGCTCCGCTTCAGAAAATCCCCACGGCTGCCGAGCGGGAAAAGCACAGTCAGACCGAGAAAAATCAGGGTGCAGAAAATTCCAAGGTCGATCCGGAAGAGAAATGTGATCCCGAGCCCGGCGCCTGCCGCAAGCATCCATGTGAGAGATTTTAGCAACCCTGACCGCCTCATCACAAACGCCCTGGTGAGAAGGAACGCGTTCAGGATTCCCAGGAAGGGCATGTAATTCCGGAACAGCATTCCCGGCACAAGGATGACCATCACCGCCGGTATCGCAGAATACCAGGCATTCCGGGTGTATCCATGAACGACGAAGTAGGTGAGCAGTCCGGACGCGGTGCAAAAGGCAAAGAAATACCACCGGAGAACGAGGTAGCTCGGGCCGGTGATTTCAAAGAGCCCCGCCACGGGGAAAAACCACAGCACATTGTAGCCGAGAAACGTGTCCACGATTGGCCTCTGGCCGGACATCAGGCGCATGGCAACAACCCCGGCCGTCCCCCCCTCTCCGCCAAGATTCAGCCCCGCGGTGACATAAAGGGAATAGTAGATGAGGGCGAATCCCGTCAGGAGCCAGGGCATCAGAACCGCCGGCCGGAAACGGCAACCGAGTCCGCCCCACCTCCTCCGAAGGGGTTGGGTTGGTGGCAGATTCAGGTTTTGATACGAAGGCATTCCGTGGCGAATTGAACCATCGTCAATGGCATCGGCAAATCGTAACCGGTTGGAATGATATCTCAAGGCGGAAGGCATGCGGGTGGCGGAGGAAAATGAGTTTTCCAGTCCGCCGGTCCGCACGCGCTTGACTCCCCACCCCCGCTTTGCCAACCTCCGTCCGTAGCATGCCCGCTCCCCGGCCAGAACTCAGGTTCCGTGCTCCTGGGGCGGAAAAGCGTCCAGCCAACCAGATGATAACGATTATATGAGTTCTGAAATGAAACGATACACCGACTACATCAACAATCTCAGCGGCAAAATATTGCTGGGTTGCGATGGTTTTGTTGATGAGGTTTACGAGATTATCGAAGTGAGGAAGAGCCTGACCGAGTTCACTGCGATGAAGAAGCTCAAGCAATTCGGCGAATTGCTCGTGGCCCGGGCGGACGGCGGCGTCGGCATGGAGCTTGTGTCGAAGCGGCGTTGCGAGGGCGGATTCGGCATCAATACCGGTCGCATCGCTGGGATTCTGGGTGTCAAGCCCCTGCTGGCAGGCCTTTATGGCGGCAAGGAAATCGATCCGGCATTTGTCGAGTTTCAGAATAACTGCCACTTACTCTCTCTCGGCGACCCCGCACTCACGATTGTTTTGGAATTCGGTGATGGGAAGGTCTTGATGAGCGACCTCAAAGCGGTCTCCAGCTTGACCTGGGAGGACTTCAAAAAGTTTTTCGGTGAGCAGAAGCTCAAAGAAATGTTTTCCGGCGTGGATATTTTGGGGCTCGGCTATTGGTCGCTCACCACCGACTTTGACGGCTTCTTCAAGGGTTTCATGGACCAGTATGAAACCACCAAACCACCCCGCCGGATGTTCTTCGACTTTGCCGACATCAAGAAAAAATCCAGTGAGTCCTTTGTGAAGTCATTGGGGTTGATCAAGCATTACAACAGCAGGATCCCGATGACGCTCAGCCTGAACGAACACGAGGTCCTGGAGCTGTTTTCAAGGGTTGGCGTCGAATGCCCGGATCTGACTCCCGCGGCGATAGCATCCGCTTTAACGACCGCCCGTGAAAAGATCGGTTTCGATGAGCTGGTTGTCCACACGCCTGAGTTTGCAGCCGCGTCAAGCGCTGCGGATGGCGAAGCGTATGCCATACAGGAACGGCAAAAAAATGTCATCCGCTCGGCTGGCGCCGGAGACAGCTTCAACGGCGGCTACATCTGTGCGTCACTCGGAGATCTGCCGATCAAAGAGCGCCTTGTCGTGGCCAACGCGGCCACCGCCTTCTTCGTCACGCACGCCACCGGGCCGACCAAAGCGGAACTCATCGCCCAGATCGAAAAAGCCTCCGACAGGTAGCCGGATCCCCCTTAACCCGGCTCCACCTCACCATCCAGAGCCGGCCCGCAAGAAATCCGTCCGCAATGGGGTCCGGATGGTCTTGCCGCTGTGGGACACCAGACGGGCGCTGCGCTCATTATCGGCAGGGATGATTTCCCGCACACGGTCGAATCCGGTCGGAATGGACGCCACTCCCATGATGTAAGGCACTACCAGTGGCTGCTGCGGGTCCAGTGTCTGCATCGTGGTAACGCCCCGTTTCGAAAGAGAATTGGAACGCGCCGAATCCGCGAGCCCGTTTGCGAAGTAAGCCGTGACCTCCTCCAAGCCCATCACGCCGACGTGGCGGCCGTTCCATGGCGGGTAATGGCGTCCGCCATTGGTGATCCAGAAGACGGTCTGTCGAAGAATGCGCGGGTCCTTGAGAGCGAACCAAACGTAGCGCTGCTTGGGAAAAACCACCGCCGTCCACGCAAATGGCAATCCCGGGTCACTGGCAAGAATCACAAGGTCCTCGAAGCCGCGGCGCGCGGGGTATCGGGAAAGGTCCGTCTGCCCACCGTCCGCCAGCGGCACGGCCGAGAGCGACGTA
>Ga0247839_1006939_pt1 | contig 12723 bp, 7 predicted proteins | sample LaCruzMarch2015__6_FD_192405 | JGI IMG/M metagenome (GOLD analysis project Ga0247839, IMG submission 192405) | Freshwater microbial communities from meromictic Lake La Cruz, Castile-La Mancha, Spain - LaCruzMarch2015_16m | ecosystem: Environmental > Aquatic > Freshwater > Lake | place: Spain...
TTCAGTACTGTAGCAATAAAGCTGATCGGTTTTCTGAGCCCTTCCAGGAAGGTTCCTTTTGTCTCTGAAAAGATTTTCTCACAAGCTAGACACTCAGAAAGCAAACGGCTTCCATTCTGACGCGTTGTATAGTGCTTATAAGGTTCACAGCGTTCGGAACCGCAATAGGGACACATCACTTTTTCAGACATAACTGATTTTTATGCTAGGTTACTGGATAAGTAGAAATTATCTAACTTATTCAGTAAGTTGTCAACGTGAAGCAAGCTGAACCAGTGCCGGCGTTACGCTCCGACGCCTGGCGTTCGATGGCAACGCGTTGCCGGTCTGTCTGGGCACCCAGGGCTTGCTCCGTCAGCCCCGGACTCTCTCCGACTGGAAGCGGGGAGGCTGAGCCGGGCACTGTCATCAAGCGGGTTGCAACCTCTGGGTCCAGGGGCTCGCCGTCGTCCGTCACGGCGGCAAAGACCAAGTGATCTTCCCCTTGGTCCAGGAATTCTACACGGAACAGGGACAGCATCAACCAACCGGAGCGGCCGATCAGGGGCTCGACGACACTGATCTTGCCGGGGTGGCGGCCGTAGTCGAAGCGAATCTCGGCGGGCGGCAGATCGCGGCCCTTCGCCTTGGCGAGCAGGGCCTCGGCCAGGGGGTGGTTGAGACGGTAGAGGTGCGCCTCACCGGAGCGCCGCGGCAGTTCATAGAGTCCGAGCGGGATGGCGGTACCCGTATCCGGCGGCGCTCGGTGGAGACGGAAGGTGGCATCGCCCAGAAACTCGGCAGCATCGTTCAACTCGTGGCGGGTAAGCTGCATGAGCAGACGCTCGTAGCGGGTCAGGCTCGCCTTGGCGGTCTCCTCGCGGACGCGCAGCTTCTCGCGCACCTCGTCGTCGAAATTCTCCAGGAGTTGGGCGCGGGTGCGGGCCATGGAGGTGTCGATCTCGAAGCTCAGCTCCAGTTGGAGTTGGTCGAAGGCGTGCTGGATCTCCTCGGGCCTGCGGCAGCGCTGGTAGATGGCGGCAATACGCTTCTCGAAGTCCACGCCGGACTCGATGGCACCGAGTACCTCGTCGCTGGCGCCGAAGACGCCCTCGAAGAGCTGGAACTTTTCGGCGAGCAGTTCATAGACGCGCTGGTCGGCGGCGTTCTTGCGGTTGAGGAAGTTGACCACCACCACATCGTGTCGCTGGCCGTAGCGGTGACAGCGGCCGATGCGTTGCTCGATGCGTTGCGGATTCCAGGGGAGGTCGTAGTTCACCACCAGAGAACAGAATTGGAGATTGATGCCTTCGGCACCGGCCTCGGTGGCGATCATGATGCTGCCCTGATCGCGGAAGTAGTCCACCAGGGCCGAACGCATGTCGGCGGTGCGCGAGCCGGTGACCCGGTCGGTGCCCTGGTGGCGCTCGAACCATTGGGCGTAGATGTGGCGGGAGCGCTCGTCGGTGTTGGAACCGTTGAAGAGGACGATCCCCTCTTGGTGGGGACTATCCGCCAACAGGCGCAGTAGATAACTTTGGGTACGGCGTGACTCGGTGAAGATGATGGCCTTCTCCGGCGCACCCAGGGCCTTGGCCTTGGCGAAGGCGACCCCGAGTGCCTTGAGCAGGGCACGGCCTTTGGCGTTGTGGTCGAAGGAGGCGGCGAGTCGGGCGAAGGCGTCCAGGTCGGCAATCTCGCGCTCCAGGGCGGCGCGGTCGGTCTCGCTCAGCGGCTCGGGCGGGGTGTCGTCGGTCCACTCCTCGGCGGTTTCGTCCAGTGCTTCGTAATCCTGGTCCAGGGCCTCTTCCAGCGGCTTCCCGGGCTCCTTCATCCCCGCCTTGGCCCTGAGCCGGTTGGCAATCGTCGTCAAGGCGCCGGCGATGGCGAAGGTGGACGAGGCCAGGAGCTTGCGCAGGACCAGCGTCATCAGGGAGCGCTGGCTGGCGGGCAGGGCCTGGAGGTTGTCCCGCTGCAGGTAGTCCGATACCAGGTGGTAGAGCCGGTCCTCGCCCTCTTCGGGGGTGAATTCCTCCACCAGCGGCAGGCGCTTGGTGAAGGGGATATAGGCGGTAACCTGACGCCGCAGGGTGCGATGGCAAATGGGCTTGAGCCTGGCCTTGAGGGTGGCGAAGACCTGCGCTTGGGTCAGGTTGGCGAATTGCTCCCGGAAGCTCTTTAGATCCCCAAAGCTGTGCTCGTCGATGAAGCTGACCAGGCCGAACAGTTCCAGGAGTGAGTTCTGTAAGGGCGTTGCGGTGAGCAACAGCTTGTGCCGACCGGCCAGGGCCAGCTTCAGGGTATTGGCGATGACGTTGGACGGTTTGTAGACGTTGCGCAGGCGGTGTGCCTCGTCGATGACCACCAGGTCCCAGGCGGTGGCCTGGACATCGGCCGCCCGGCTCTTGGCGAACTGGTAGGAGCAGATGACGACCTCGGGCACCTCGAAGGGGCGGAACTGGCCCTGGCGGATCGCGGCGTTGTAAGACTTGGCCTCAAGGAGTCGGCAGGGCAGGAAGAATTTCTCGGTCAACTCCTGAAACCATTGCTTGCGCAGGTTCGACGGGGTGATGACGAGGATGCGGCGGCGCCGCTCCGCCCAGCGCTGGGACAGGACCAGGCCGGCCTCGATGGTCTTGCCGAGGCCCACTTCATCCGCCAGCAGGGCACCCTTGGACAGGGGGGAGGCGAAGGCAAACAAGGCCGCATCGACCTGATGGGGGTTGAGGTCGACCTGGGCGCTGGCAACGGCACCAGCGAGCCGCTCGGGACTGTCCGGCGGGAAGCGGCGCGTCAGTTCAAAGGCGATGTACTTGGTGTGGTAGTCCGTGAGGCTCATGGGTCAACCAGGGCATTGGCCTGTCAAGTCAACACGGCAACGCAAGCCGCCCACACCTCGGGGTGCTTGGCGCGCAGTTCACAGAATGGGCTCAGGTTCTGACCGGTACCGTAGAGGTACCAGCCCAGCAAGCCATGATCGTCCGCTTCGCTCAGTTGGTCGTAGAGGCTATCGGGATCGATGGTGTCTTGCTGCAAGGCGCGTTCGACTGCTGTCAGGATACGGTTGTGGGTCTTGCGATAACCCGCCTCCAGCGCCTCGCGGCGGTCAAGTTGAAGTAATTCTACGGTTTTCGCTCCATGCAAGGACGGGGCATTAGTGGCGAGGTCGAACCGGGCTACGAAGTTGTAGGTGTCCGGATTGAAATCCAGAAAGTCCCAGGGATTGACCGCCGTGGGGTCCACCAGCAGCGGTAATCCGTTCGACGCCGGCAGGCTGCTACGTGTGACTCGCCGCATTCGTCAGGGCTCCTCGTCGCCGGCCGCGAAAATTTCTAGCTGCTTTTCCTTCTCCTTTTCATCCTTGGTGAGCTTGGCGCCGGCCCGCTGCTTAGCTTGCAGTCCAGCCAGCGTAGCGCGTCCCTCGACAGCCCGCGGGGAGCGCGTGTTTTGCAGGCCGAAGGCCGCCGTGAGCAGGATAGTGTCCGGCCGCGAGGCGATAACCCGCTCCCACTCCTTTTTTGTCAAGGCCCTGGCTGCCAATCCGCTGCCCGGCTCGGGCAGCACGAATAGACCCTTGGGGTCGGCCGCCTGGCAGATAATCGGACTGTGCGTGGTAACCAGGAACTGGATGTTGGGGAAGTGTCGCTTGAGCCAGAACCCGATCTCGCGCTGCCATTCCGGGTGCAGATGGGCATCGACCTCGTCGATGAGGACCACCCCACTGCGTTTGATGCGAAGCGTCCCGTCTACTCGCTCGGTCAGATCCTCGGTGCCATAAGCGCTGATCAGGTGGCGCAGGATGTCCGTGAGCAGAGCCAGGGCCGCGCGATAGCCATCGCTCATCTCCTCCCAGGAGAGTTGTACCCCGTTGCGATCCCTGAGCCAGAGACCATCGGAGTCAACACGATCGACGACGATCTGATTCGGCATCAACTCATCGCGGAGGATCTCAAGCAGCAACTCCAGTTGTGCCCGTTCAGCCGCCCGGTTTTCCAGTGCCTTGTGGTTGAGATTACGCAGCCACTGATCCACTTCAGCCAGGGAGGCCGCCTCTTGGAACATGGTAACGAAGCGCTCAGTGGAAGGGGACACCATCTGGCGTGCGGCCTCGGGGGAGGCGCCGAAGACCCGGCGGAAGGGGCCGTAGCCGCAGGAGAACCAGCCCTTGGCATCGTTCGACCAGATGCTGCGATCCGGGGTCACATAGTTCCTTTGGTTCTGCTTCTCGGCGGGAATGACGGATTGAAGCGAGACCTCCCGGCCGCCGTTGATAAAGACCAGCTTTGCCGGAAAGCTCGTCAGGGTTGTTCGACCAGAGTCCGCGAACGAGTCATCCTCAGGGCGTCTTACGATCTCCAACTGAATCGACGCCTCGCCGGCGCTGCCGTCACGAATCCAACCCTTAAAGCTTGTTTGCAGCGCCCGGGCTGTATCTTTTCCGGCGAGAGCAATCGCAACGGCCTTCAACAGGGTGCTCTTGCCGGACCCGTTATCGCCGGTGAAGACCGTCCACCCCGCGTAGCTGCCATCGGGCCGAGCGAGGTCGAACGCCAGCTCGGCGAAGCCGCGGACGTTCTTCAGGATCACCTTGCCGATATACATGCGCCCTCCGCTTGTCTGTGCTGGTGAATCGATCGGATCCGGCTCAGGTCGATGACTCTTTACGCCAGTTGCGCAATGCGCCAGATCGAGGTGGCTTGGTTGGCCATCCAGACCTGACGGGCCGCGATGCGCTCGGGCGTCCATTCGGCGTATTCCTGCGCCAAGTGCCGGGTGATCGCGGAATCGCTGCGCTCGTAAGCGGTGCGCTTGACCGGGTATGGGGCATTGCCCAGGTCCCGATTGGCCCCCGCCTGCATCAGGGTCAGATTGCCCAGACGGTCGGCCAGGGCCTCGGCCTCTTCGTCCGTGAAGCCGTCCCAACCCGCCTGTGCATTCTGGGGCAAGACGTGCTCCAGGGTGAAGGCATCGCTGGTGAAATCGTAGTCGTGTTCCGGTGCCAGGTGACGCTCCAGGGCGCAGAGGATGTAGCGGGCCACGCGGTTATTGCGCGATTGGGTAGTGCGAATGGTCTTGTCGGCGAAGGCGGCGCGAAAGGCGGCATCGTTTGGGTAGACGCCGGTCATGGCAGTCAGGGCGACGCTTAAGGACGGAATCTCGCCGCGGGCGATGCGCTCGGCAACCGCGTTGTAGGTGCGCTCCTGCTCGGCCGGGCTGTAGCCGCAGATGATGTTGTAGCGTAGCGAGATGACGACGCAGGCGCGCACCAGGCCGAGGAATTCGGTCTCCGCGAAGTGGCGCCTGGCCGACAGGAGCAGGGGGAAGGGCTGGCGCACATTGAAGGTGCGCAGGGTGCCGGCCAGGGCCTTGAGTTCCCGCGGCCAGTCGGAGACCTCCGGGGAAGACATTGCCAGATAGGTATCCAGGTCCTCTTCCATGTCGCGCAGGAGTTGGAAGACGGCCTCGCGGGTCTTGACCTGGCCGCGAATCGTCTTGAACAACTCGGCCTGGCGCGCGAAGGGGCGGCGGCTGTTCCAATGCACGCGCAGGAAGTCGGGAAAGCTCTCGGCCCCGAGGCGCCCGACCATGGCCTCCCAGCGCCCTTCCAGGTTGTGCAACTCGTGGTCGTTCTCTCCGCCCCGGTCCAGCACCGAGAACAGGTAGTTTTTTAGCAGGTCGGTGGCGGAGAGTCTCACCCCGCGGGCGTTGAGGGTCTCGAAGACCTTGTAGGCATTCAACTCGTCGGTGACGGTGATGACAGTGAAGAACAGTCGGTCAGTCAGGTCCTCGGCCAGTTGGGCCAGGCGCCGGCCCTGGTCTCCGGTTTCCTGTTTGAGGACCTCCCCGATATGCTTGTCGAACCACTCGAAGGCTCTGCGCAACAGGTGCTCGGAGGCGCGGAAGCCGCGTTTCGGCAGGTGGCCCAGCGGCACCAGGTAGTCCTGGAAATAGCTGTTGTTGTTGCGGTTGAGGATCAGCTTGGGGCGCGAGACCAGGGTGACGGGGTCGAGATAGCCGATGTAGGTCTGGCGGATCTGGGTGATCCGCCGGGCGTTGTCCGCCGGCTCTTTACCCGCGTCGACAAGACGTTGCAGGTGTTTGAGGATGGCCAGGATGACGATGGTAACCGTGGTCAGGCGCTGTTGGCCGTCGATGACCTCAAAGGTCTTATCGTCGGGAGACTGGAGAACCAGATAGCCCAGATAGTGGGCCGGCTCACCGTCGGGTTGCAGGGTGCCCAGCAGGTCCAGCCACAGGTCCTCCCATTCCTCGTCGGTCCAACTGTAATCGCGCTGGAACCGGGGGATGCGGTAGCTCAGGCCGTTGCCGATGAGCTTGCGGAAGGTATTGTTCTCGGTTTTGAAGTTGGTTGCGGCCATGGTGCCTCCGACGGGCCCGCCGCCGTCTGTCGTGGCGGTGACAAGGGCCGAGCGGCTGGTCCTTGATCTTGGTTGGCGGATTCTACACGCAATAGTGAGTGGCCTTGCTGCACCGGGGCAGGCTGCCTCGGCTCCCGGCGGATCAGCCGGCCAGCACGCTGCCGATCAGTTCGACCAGCGCTCGGTTATCGAGCGGCTTGCGCAGGACCCGCGCCGTCGGGTCCATGGCGGCGGCGTCGGCGGCGCCGGCGGGGTCGCCGGTCATGAGGATCACCGGCAGTTGCGGCCGGTCGCAGCACAGGGCGCCATAGAGGGCCAGACCGTCCAGGCGCGGCATGGCGATGTCCGACAGGACCAGGGCGACGGCCGGCTCCAAGGCCAGACGGTCCAGGGCGTCGGCGCCGTCGGCGGCCGTAAAGACCTGGTAGCCGGCGGCGACCAGCACCCGGGACAGGGCGTTACGGACCCGTTGGTCGTCATCGACGACCAGGATCTGGGGACAGGTTGGCGGTCCGGCCGGCTGGGGCTGCGCCGCGTCGGGCGCCAGGGGGACGGGCGGCAGTACCGGCGCCCCCGGGGGCTGGGCGGCGGCGGGTCGGTCGGTGCGGGGCAGCCAGAGACGAAAGCAGGTGCCCGCGCCGGGCACCGAGCGCACCTGGATGGCAGCGTGGCTGCGCAGGGCGAATTCGCGCACCATGAAGAGGCCGAGCCCGGTCCCGCGACCGCGTGACTTGGTGGAGAACAGGGGCTCGAAGATGCGTCGGCGCACCGCCTCGGTCATCCCGGTCCCGGTGTCGCGCACACTCAGCTCGGCCCGCTCCCCCGGCCCCGGGTCACCCAGGTCCGGGGGCTCCGGGTCCGGATCGGTGCGCGCCGCTACGCTGAGCGTCAGGCGCCCGCGCGCGCCCATGGCATCGCGGCTGTTGAGTGCCAGGTTGAGCAGCGCGGCCTGGAGCAGGGCGGGGTTGACCAGGGCGCGCACGCCCGGCTCCAACGCCAGGACCAGTTCGATGCCGGGCGGCAGCAGCCGGCTCACCAGCGGCGCGAAGGCCTCCACCAGTGCCCCGAGGTCGCAGGGGACCACGCTGCGGTCCTCGCCGCGCCCGAGCGAGAGCAGGCCGGAGGTGACGACCTTGGCCTGCCCGATGGCGGCCTGGGTCTCGTCCAGGACCTCGCGCGCCGCGGCGGCGGCGCTGTCCACCGGCAGCAGGCGCCGCAGGTATTGCAGGTTGTTGCCGATCGCCCCCAGCACGTTGTTGAAATCATGGGCCACGCCCCCCGCCAGGTGGCCGATGACCTCGCGCTGGCGCGATTGCAGCAGCCCGCCGACGACCGCCTGCTCGCGCAGGTTGGCGCTGATGCGGCTTGCCACCAGTTGCAGGATCTGCTGTTCCGGCTGGCCGCACGCGGGGCGTCGGCGACGGTCCGCCAGGTCCAGGATGCCGTGGTGGGGCAGGCCTTCGGCGTCGCTCCAGTTCAGGACCACCCGGGCCAGGAAGCTCAGGCCGGTGCCCAGGGCGGGGTGGTGCACCCCTTGGGGTTGGGGCTCGGTGCGGCAGGGCTGGTCGAGGTCGATGGGTCCGTCCAGGGGGACCTCGCGGGTGGGCCCGCCGGCCAGCCTCCCCACCGCGGCGATCAGGCGGTAACGCCCGTCGCGGACCTCCGCCAGGGCGGCGAGCTCGACCCCGAGGGAGGCGCAGCCGAAGCGCAGAAGCTCCGCCAAGTCCTGGTCGGCGGGTTGATAGCGAGTCCCCAGGCGGCAGAAGGCCTCGAGCTTGGCGCTGTAGTCCTGTAAGGCCAGTTCCGCCTGGGCTCGGGCCTCTTCCGCACGCTGCCGTTGCGTGATGTCCTGGACCAGACCGAGCGGGATCGGGGGCCCGCCGCAAGGCTCCGGCAGCATGGCGACGCTCAGTTCGCCCCACACCAGGGTGCCGTCGGGCCGCAGATAGCGCTTGGTCATCTGGTAGCTGTCGCGCCGGCCCGCCACCAGTTCCTGGAACAGGCCCATATCGGTGTCCATATCCCCGGGGTGGGTGAAGTCCTCGAAGCGCAGCGACTTGATGGTCGCGGCGTCGCGTCCCAGGAGTCGCTCCAGGGCGGGGTTGACGAAGCGGGGCCGCCGGTCGGGTCCGACGATGGCCATGCCGAGCGGTGCCTGTTCGAAGACGGCCCGAAAGCGTGCCTCGCTCTGTGCCAGGGCCGTGAAATTCTCGCGCAGGGCGCACTCCATCCGGGCGAAGGCGGCGGCCAGTTCGGCGGTCTCGCGCAGGCGGCTCGGACGGGGGGGCGGCGTCGGGTCGGCGTGGTCCAGGCGCCCGGGCAGGCGCCCGGCGGCCTCGGCCAGGGCGGCGATGGGTCGGCCGACCCGCCGGCTGAGAAAGAAGGCGCCGCTCAGGGCGAGCAGGGTGATGAGACCCAGGCGCCAGAAGACCCCGAGTTGGACCTCTTGCAGGGTCTGCACCGGCCCGGTCGCCGCGAACTCGGCCACCAGTCGCATCGGCGTACCGTCCAGGGTCAGCGGGGCCTCGAGTTGGTAATGGCCCTTGCGCCAGCGCTCCATGCGCGAGTACCCGGGGCGCCGGGCAAGGTGGAAGCGCAGACCGGCCGGGGGCCGCGATTCCGCCCGGTCGGGCCCCGCGGCGGCGTCCGGCGCCGTGAGCGTCAGTTGCAGCCCCTGCGCCTGCGGCATCAGTTGCGTGATCCGGGTCACCAGTGCCGGCAGTGCGTCGCGGGCTACCGCCAGGGTCGGCGGCGGGTCCGCGGCGGCGAGGTCGGCGCGACTGAGCCCCAGCGCCAGGTTCAGGGTATCGGCGACCCCCTGTTCCATGGCCTCATTGAGGCGCTGATTCTGCCAGATCGAGACCCCGAGCGACGGGATCAGGACGGCGAGCACCAGGGTGACGAACAGGAAGTCGCTGAAGGATGCGGCCGCCGGGCGGCGCCGCAGCCCCAGGAGGCCGATCGCCAGGGCCCCGGCCAGGGCCGCATTGAGCACCCCGTTGATGGCCTGTTTGAAGGCGACCAGCAGCACCTCGGTCATACTCATGGCGAGCGGTCCGCCGTAGCACAGCGCCACCAGGGGCATCCCCAGGAAGACCCAATAGAGCCCGTCCAGGGCGGCCAGCGGCAGCACCTCGCCGCGCGGACGCAGGTAGTGCCGCAGCAGGCCCACGCTCAAGGCCTCGGCCAGGGTGATCAGCCAGGCGTAGGGGTGGTGCCACAGCACGATGGTGTAGGCGCCGCCCACCGCGGCGACCAGGACGCCGGCGCCGGTGCCCAGCCACTTGATCGCCAGCATGGCGAAGAGCGAGCCGAACACCAGGTCCAGCCCATAGGCCATGGGCAGGTGCATGAGGCTCCCGGCCCCGGCCGCGGCAGCGAGGCCGACCAACAGGGCGAGGTCGGGTATCCGCTCCGGGCGGGTGTAATTAGGCGGGTTCGGCACTGGCGTCAACCTTGAATCTGACTGGCAGCCTGTCAATTGTTGAAAATTCCTGGGATCGAGCGCGCGGGGGGAGCGATAATGAGGGGCCGGCCGATACACTATGCGATTATTCACCAATGACCGACAACCCGCGCATCATTATCGTCGAGGACGATGTCCCCCTGGCCCGCAGCCTGCAACGCCTGTTGGTCGACGACGGTTGCGACGTGTCCCTGGCCTTCGACGGGACCGAGCTGAAACGCCTGCTGCGGCACGGCGAGGTCGACCTGGTGCTGCTGGATCTCAACCTCGGTGCCGAGGACGGCATGGACATCGCACGCGAACTGGGCGGGACCAGCGCCACCGGGCTCATCATCGTCACCGGGCGCGGGCGCAAGTCCGATTGCGTGACCGGGTTGGAGGCCGGGGCGGACGACTATGTGACCAAGCCCTTCGATCACGATGAACTGCGCGCCCGCATCCGCGCCGTGTTGCGTCGTCGCCGGCGGGGGCGCGACGGGGTGCCGATCCTGGTGGTGGGTCCGTACCGGCTCAACACGGCGGAGCGCTGCCTCAGCCTCGAGGGCAGCGGCGCCCGGGTCGAGTTCACCGGCCGGGAGAGTTTCCTGCTCGCCTGCCTGATGTCCCACCCGGCCGAGTCGGTGCACCGCGCCGACCTCACCCGCGGCGACGCCTGGAACCCGGACGACCGGGCGACCGACGTGTATGTGAGCCATATCCGGCGCAAGCTGCAGGACGCCGGGATGTCCGGGCTCTGCATCCAGCCGGTGCGGGGCATCGGCTATCGGCTGACCCTGGCCCCGCCCGCGGAGTTGCCGCCGGAGTCGCCCCCGGAGTCGCCGCCGCCCGCTGGACCCTGAAGGCAGGCGCTCTGCCCCAAGGTCGCGCAGCGACGCCGTGGGAGCGGCTTGCGCCGCGACGGGCCGCGCGGGAACGCGGTTGGAACCGCAACGCGATTCATCCCGCCGCCTCACCGCTGATGGTCAGCACGACCTGCCGCCGATGGGCGCGGGTGCGGTGCTCATAGAGGTACAGGCCCTGCCAGGTACCCAGCGCCAGGCGGCCGGCGCGCACCGGCAGGGTCAATTCGGTCTTGGTGAGGATGGCGCGCAGGTGGGCGGGCATGTCGTCCGGCCCCTCGTCGCTGTGCTCGAAGCGCGCATCCCCGTCCGGGACCAGGCGGCACAGGAAGGCCTCCAGGTCGCGGCGCACCGTCGGGTCCGCGTTCTCGCACAGGATCAGCGACGCGCTGGTGTGCTGGACGAAGCAATGGCACAGTCCGGTGTGCACCCCGGCGGCCCGCACGCGCCGCTCGACCTCCGCGGTGATCTCGTAGGTACCGCGCCCGCGGGTGCTGACTGACAGGACCTCTTGGGCGATCATCGCCGGGTCCCCGGGACCGCCGGGTACCGGCCCGGTGCCGCAGTGGTGACATGACAGGTTGGGACGCTCATCGCAGCGGGCCTCCAAGAAGAAATGATGCTACCGTCCCCCGATTGTCCAGCCCCCCGCCGCGAAATGCCAGCGATCCCCGCCCCTGACCCACCCCCGCCGCCGCCCGCCCTGGATCAACTCCCGGTCACCGACCTGCAACGGGTGGGTCCCAGGGTCCAAGAGCGCCTGGCCCGTCTGGGCATTCACAGCGTCCAGGACCTGCTCTTTCACCTGCCGGTTCGCTACCAGGACCGCGGCCTGGTGGTGCCGCTCACCGACCTGCGCCCCGGGGCCGAGGTGCAGATCGAGGGCGAGGTGGGCGAGACCCGAATCAGCTATGGCGGGCGCCGTTCGCTCAAGGTCTGGCTCACCGACGGGGCCGGGGCGGGCGATCAACCGCCGACGTGCGGGGTCCTGCTGCGCTTCTTCCATTTCTCGCCCCAACAGGTGGCCGCCCTGCGCCCCGGGGTGCGGCTGCGTTGCTACGGGGAGGTGCGCCAGGGGCCGAACAGCCTGGAACTGGTCCACCCGGAGTACCGCCTGTGCGGCGCGGATGAAGCGCCGCCGCCCGCGCCGCGCCTGACACCGATCTATCCCTCCACCGAGGGCCTGCAGCAGTCGTCCTGGCGCGGCCTGACCGATCAGGCCCTGGCGCTCCTGGCGCAACACCCCCCGGGCGAGTGCCTGCCGGCCGCGGTCCTGGCCGGCTTCGCGCTCCCGGACCTGGGCGTTGCGCTTGACTATGTCCACCGCCCGCCCCTGGCGGCAAGCCTTGCCGACCTGACGGAGCGCCGCCACCCGGCCTTCCTGCGCCTGGCCTTCGAGGAACTGGTGGCCCACCAGGTGAGCCTGCGGCGCCTGCGCCTCGCCCACCTGCGCACGCCGGCCCCGGTGCTCGCCGGTGACGGGGGGCTGCGGCGGCGCCTGCGCGAGGTCTTGCCCTTCGCCCTGACGCCGGACCAGGAGCAGGCCGCCGCCGAGATCGCCGCCGACCTGGCGCGCGCGCTGCCCATGCAGCGCCTGCTGCAAGGCGACGTGGGCTCGGGCAAGACCGTGGTGGCCGCCCTGGCCGCACTCCAGGCGATCGAGTCCGGCCGCCAGGCGGCCCTGATGGTGCCGACCGAATTGCTCTCGGAGCAGCACTACCGGGGCCTGGCGACCTGGCTCCAGCCGCTGGGCCTGGCGCCCGTCTGGCTCACCGGCCGGCACAAGGGGCGCGAGCGCGCCGCGCTCCTCGCCGCCATCGCCGCCGGCCGCGCGCCGCTCGTCATCGGCACCCATGCCCTGATCCAGGAGGAGGTGCGCTTCGCCGACCTGGGGCTCGCCATCATCGACGAGCAGCACCGCTTCGGCGTCCACCAGCGGATGCGCCTGCGTGAGAAGGGCGTGCAGGAGGGCGGGGCGCCCCACCAACTCATCATGACGGCGACCCCCATCCCGCGCTCGCTCGCCATGACGCTCTATGCGGACCTGGACCTTTCGGTG
>Ga0247839_1006945_pt1 | contig 12712 bp, 13 predicted proteins | sample LaCruzMarch2015__6_FD_192405 | JGI IMG/M metagenome (GOLD analysis project Ga0247839, IMG submission 192405) | Freshwater microbial communities from meromictic Lake La Cruz, Castile-La Mancha, Spain - LaCruzMarch2015_16m | ecosystem: Environmental > Aquatic > Freshwater > Lake | place: Spain...
AAAATTATAAATGAGGGCAGATTATACCATGAAGCTAAGTTAAATTACAAGTTCTAAATTGCTGATTTAGAGGTTTATTGAGTTCCTGCACTTTTGCTATTTGGGCGACCTGTAAAGTTAAGCTTGATTTCAAAGGATTTTGATTCCATTGGTGAACCCATGGTGTTTAACCAAATGGGTATTCCATTGTCGGCACGTAGTTTGCGTCCGCCATCGGTACCACTAAATTTACCCATTAAGGTTATGTTGTCATTTTCAGGTGAATAATTGGCACCGCCATAAGCAGGATCCTTTGGAAATAATACAAAGCTTTTACCTAGTCCACTAGGTCCCACGGATTTACAGTTATAGTCGCTTTTAATGTGCTCAATTGCTGTTTCAGCAGGCGCAACAATAAAAGTCATCGAACTTTCGCCATAGAAACCAATTTTAGTGGTAATTGGCGAGTCGCTGTAGTTTAGTATTTTAAACATACAGTCAGCTTGCGCAATTTGCGGTAAGCTGCTAATCAGGATTAAACTGGCAAGGATTTTTTTCATGATAACTTTCAGAAATATAAATTAAATGATCTAGCTCAAGGCGGTTAAATGGTCCGCGAATTTTGGGCGCCTTGTATTGTTCAAATAACTGACCAATTATAGCACAAGTTTATGCGTATTTCCTATTTAAGCAATAATTAAATAAGTTGACAAATTGCTACACAAAATATACAATACATCCTAATAGATGACAGTTAATGGCGAGCTATGAAAAATAAAAGAATAAAATGGAATGAAGAGAAGAATGCAAAGCTAAAAGCCGAACGTGGGATTAGTTTTGAGATGATTTTGTCTTTAATTGAAGATGGCAATATTTTAGATATACGAGATAACTCTAATTATCCAAACCAAAAATATCTATTTTGCGTGGTAGGTAATTATGTTTGTTGCGTACCATTTGTCGAAACTGATAGCGAGATATTTTTAAAAACAATATTTCCTTCAAGAAAATTTAATAAATTACTTAACGGGGGTGATGAAAATGCTTAAGGATAAATTCGATTTAAGCAACTTTGAGGTTGATGAGAATATAATTTTAGACGCGGAAGAAATTGAGATGGTTGCAGGTTTAAATGGAAGTAAATCCATTATGGATGATGAAATGGTTAAACGCTTCCGTTCAATGGTAAAAGAACAAAATAAACGCAGTAAGCAAATTAATATGCGTCTTACTGAAACTGATTATATGCTGGCTAAAGCTAAAGCCTTGGAAGAGGGGATTCCTTATCAGGTTTTGTTAGCTGGGATAATCCATAAGTGGTTGCACGCGGCATGAGATGAAAAAACCACCTAATGGTGGTTTAAGTAAGCAATCTGCTTGCGCAATTTGCGGTAAGCTGCTAATCAGGATTAAACTGGCAAGAATTTTTTTCATGATAACTTTCAGAAATATAAATTAAATGATCTAGCTCAAGGTCGCTAAATCCTGCTTTTTTGCGATCAAGGCGGTTAAATGGTCCGCGAATTTTGGGCGCCTTGTATTGTTCAAATAGGCTAAAAAAAGTTTGTGTCGCATCAAGATTTTTTAGCTTGCAGCTATATTTAAACCATTTATCGCCATAACTAACATGTTTTATTTCATCTTGATGAATTATATCGAGAATCTGAATCGCCCGTACGTCTTTGCTCGCATGTAATTTCTTTTGCATTTCTGGCACTGCATCGACACCGCGCGCTTCCAATACTCGTGGAACTAAAGCCATTCGAGCGATGACATCATGCTCCGTTTTTAATGCCATATCCCATAAGCCATTATGAGCCGCAAAATCACCGTAGCTATAACCTAATTTGGCTAAATGTTCGTTTAATAATTCAAAATGATAGACCTCATCAACTGCAACCTTGAGCCAATCAGCATAAAATTGTGTTGGCATATCTTGAAAGCGATAACAAGCATCAAGGGCTAAATTAATTGCATTAAATTCAATGTGTGCTAGCGCGTGAATTAAGCAGGCAAGACCTTCTTGAGTACCAAGTTTGCGTTTGGGTACCTCAAATGGTGCGACTAATTGTGGTTTGTCGGGTTTACCTGGCTGAGTGACGCTAAATTTTTCTGCCGTTGCTACAAAAGTTAATTCGTCCGGTTGGCTAAATTTGTGCTGTAAATTCCGTGTTAATTGACATTTTAGCGCAATATTTTTTTCCAAAATTGCGGCAAGACAGAGTTCAAAAAAATTATTCATAGTGGTTTTATCTGGTGAGTGAAATTAATGTTATGGACATATTCAGGCTTAAATGCTTGAGTGTTGAATTTAAGAAATAAAATTTTAACACGTTATCGCGCGCTATATTGTGGATTTTAGTGAATGCATGTAGATAATGGGGTTATTGGTCTAGGTTTTAAAAATTGGATTTTGCCTGCTGATTAAAGTGGTTGAAAATCTAACTTAAACCTCAAGTGGATCGACATCAATTGCCACGCTAACGCCTTTTAACTCATTAAGTTTATTCTCTAATGAGCGTAGATAGTCATGCAATTTATTGCGTTGCTGGCTACTAATCAGCATTTGTCCGCGAAAGCGATTATGGCTCTTGTACATTACAGCTGGCACTGGTGCAAAAAGCCACACTTCAGGATGTGCCAGTAGTTTTGCCTGAGTAAATAGATCATGCATGGCTTGTTTGAGGTGCGCTTCTATTAGGCTACTAAGCTTAATTAAAGCATAAAAACAAAATGGGGGTAATTTATTTAATTGGCGTTCGCGTAGGGTGTGATTAATAAAACCATTAAAATCATGCTGTTGTAAAAATTGATAGACTGGATGATCGGGGTAATTAGTTTGCAAGAGTACCAACCCAGCTTTATCCGCCCGCCCAGCCCGTCCTGCAACTTGGGTTAAAATATTGAACATATCTTCACTAGCTCTAAAATCGTAACTAAATAATGCATTATCTAAATTAAGTCCAATCACCAAGGTTAAGCGTGGGAAATCGTGTCCTTTGGCGAGCATCTGTGTTCCGACTAAAATATCAATTTCTTGAGCGGCAATTTGGTGGTAAATATCTTGCCACGCGCTTTTGCTGTTGGTACTATCGCGATCGACGCGTTTTATTTTGGCAGAGGCAAATTGCTGTTGTAAAAATTCTTCGAGTTTCTGGGTGCCATGCCCGATGGTATGTAAATATTGGTTGTGGCAAGTTGGGCAAACGGGCGGAACGGCGATTTGATATGCACAATGATGACATTTTAGCTGACGTTTCTCATGATGGTAAACCATATTAGTCGAGCAATTACGGCACTGACTAACCCAACCACATTCATAGCAGGTAATTACAGGTGCATAGCCGCGGCGATTAATAAAGACCAAGGCTAATTCTTTGCGCTCTAAACATTCGTGTAATTTATCGAGTGCTGGTTGGCAAATTCCCGCATGGTTTACAGGATAATGTTGTAAATTAATTAATTCAATTTGGGGTAATTCTGCCGCTTGAATCGCGCGTTCTGTCAGTTTATAGAGGCTGTATTTGCCTAATTTATAATTGTATAACGACTCTAGCGACGGCGTTGCTGAGGCTAATAAAATTGGAATATTAAGTTGTTTGGCGCGCCAGACGGCTAAATCGCGTGCATGATAGCGTAGGCCGTCATTTTGTTTTAGTGAGTCATCATGTTCTTCATCTACGATAATTAAGCCGATGTTGTGGAGTGGGGTAAATACACTGAGGCGTGTGCCTAAGATAATATTACTCTGTCCAGTTTTTGCAGCCATCCATGCATTAAAACGAGCTTTTTCGGCAATTTCGCTGTTGATTAAACTAATTTTTGCCGCTGGAAAGCGTTGTTCAAAACGGCTTTGGAGTTGTGGGGTTAAATTAATTTCAGGTACAATTACCAGCACTTGCTGTTGTTGGTTTAGAATTCTTTGAATCAGATGTAAAAAAACTTCAGTTTTGCCACTGCCAGTAATTCCGTAGAGTAAGCCAACGTGAAACGTGTTGAAGTTGCTCGCGATTGCTGTTACAACTAGTTGTTGTTCCTCATTCAAGATTAGAGCTTGCGCGACACTAGCTGCACTTGGTGCAGGTGTTTCATGAATAATTTGTTTTTCTAGCCAGTGTGCAATTAATTTATCGGGCTTAGCCGCTAAAATAACTTGAATTTGTTTATAGCTAAGAATTGCGGTGTGTTGAAATTCTGTGAATAAACGTAATTGCTTGCTGCCGCGTAGTTTAGCTTCATGATTAATTAATTGGTAAAATTTAGTCTGATTAAAATTAGCGCTTGGTTCTGTAGTTTTGCGTAATAAAGTTGGAATGGCACAAAATAAGCTATTGCCAAGAGGGTGATGGTAGTAATTTGCTGCGAAGTTGCATAGTTCCCAGACATCATTGGGTATGCTTAGATTATCCGCGCTAATGCTTAAAATTGGTTTAAGTTTAGCCAATGGATATTCGTTAAATTCAGCGCTATCCATGCAATTGAGCACAAAGCCAACTTGGGATCGTCCACGTAATTCAACTTGGACTCGAGTTCCGCGCGGTAATTTTTGTTCACTTAGGTAACTGTAGCCGTGGCGTAATGGGATATCTAGGATTATATTAACGACAAACATTACGGCAAGCCTTTTTGATTAAATTTCAATGCAAATTGGTAAATTAGTTGCTTGGTAGCGACGGGTCATAATTGAAGCATTCACATAGAGCGTGCCGTCTAATTCTAATTGACCATAGCCTTCATGAATATGTCCACAAATTACCAACTTAGGTTTTAATTCGCGTAAGCGTTGGGCTAAAATTTGGCAGCCAACATGTTGACCTTCTTCAACTTGATCTAAAACTCCAAAAGGTGGACTATGATTGATGATGATATCACAATTTTCTGGGATTTTTTGATAAGTTGCATAGCGGCGTGGTTCTTCCCACATAAACCCAAAACTGCGATAGGGTGGACTAACTGGTGAACCCCAAATGCGCAAGCCTTCAATTTCAACTAATTCATTTTCTAAATAAATAAGATTAGCAGGTATTTTAATTTGCTCACGCGAATGTTCTAGCGCGCCATCATGATTACCCCCGACGAAAATTTTATAGCGATGGGGTAATTGGCTATACCAATCAACAAATTGCTGAATTTCATCAACGGTACCATGGCTTACTAAGTCGCCTGCATGAATTAAAATATCCCCAGCGGGTAATTTTCCATCCAGTGCGTGGTAGTGATTATGAGTATCGGAAATACATATTATTTTCATGGTTGTTATCTGTTTAAGCAGGTTAATTAATTATTTTCAAGTGGATAGACCGAGTTAATAAAAAAGCCTAGTCGGTAAACTAAGCTTTTGGAGGCAATGATTATTTAGTTTGCCGTGTGCTTGAGTTAATTTCATAAATATTGAAATGACCAACGTTTTTCATCCAGTTATTATAATTGTATTTAGCCATCCATAGCGGAAAGAAACTATATTTTAATTCACCAGGCACATTGGATTCAACCCGATCGGCATCGAGTAAATATAAGCAATTTGGGATGTTGCTGCAATTTATTTCGCTAGCATTATTAATTGGAATGAGCTTAATATTCGGCTTAATATAGAATAATAATTTGCGATCTTTAACCGCATTATAATAAATCGTTGTTGGTTGCGAATAATTTTGTGAAATATAGCGCCAGCCGCCAATTTCGGTTGCTGCAGGAATTAACATGCTGATGAAAGCAATTAAGTTTAACCAGATTACGATTTTAGCAGTAATTCGATAGGCTTTTTGGCTGTGGAATTTGTCAATGAAATTAATTTTATCTAACCATGTGGTGATGATATATGGCATAAATGCAATCATTGGCAGCATGAAACGTACTTCTTTATGCCCAATAATTGAGTGAATTACGAAAAATGGAACGATTGCTGCCGTGAATAGGTGGTTTGGTTTGCGATAAATAAACCATGCGGTTGCAACCACGTAAATTGGACCCCATGGAAAATATCCTAAGAGCATAGGAATATAGGTATAAAATGGATCCGTGCCATAGGAATTCATTGTGCCAGTTACCATGTTTTGGTAATAATAATTATAAGCGCTAAACACCCATTGACCATAGAACCAATGATCAATTACGACGTTGAAAATTCCAATGCTGATTAAGCTGCTAATTAGTAAAATTAGCAGATGTTTTAAGCTGATTTTTCGTGCAATAATTAACCACAGAAAGACACCTAATGCGCTAAAAGTAATTTGAAAACGGCTCGCAAATGCCATGCCGAAGATAACTCCACTCAGCGCAAAATAGTGCCACGTTTTTTTATCTAGAGCGAGTAAAATAAGTAACACTGAAATGAAATATAATTTACCCGCAATGTTTTCGCCATTAAAGTGTAAGCTGGTATAAATTCCTAACCAAGTGAATAAACTCAGTAATACAAATAATTTAGAATAGGATTGATTAAAATCTTTTGACAAGACTTTAAAGGATAAAAAGCAGGCGAAGATGCTCAGGATTGCTGAACCAGCTTGGATAATATAATTTAAGCCAAATATATCCACATCAGCATTAAATAAATGCATAAATTGATAAATTTCATACACAATCCAAACTTGGAAACCAGGACGCATATGTGTGTCATATTCCCAGAGTCTTAGGTCAGCATAATTTACATAACCAATTTTATAGGCGGCAAATTCATAAATTTGACTATATTCGTCACCTGTGTTGTGTCCGTAGTTGAAATATGCGAAAAAAAGATAGAGTACAATCGCAAAGAATAAGTAGTGCCGAGTACTGAATTTATCTAAAGATTTAAACACTCAAATTCCAATGCAAAAGAAATTAATTAAGGATGATAAATTGGTGGGTGGTAGTTCGGAATTAATCTCTGAACAGTTTCTTCATTTTTCTTTTGATGAAGTTTTGCTTTAAGCCTGAAAGATAGTCGACAAATACTTTCCCATCGAGATGGTCATTCTCGTGTTGGATGCAAATTGCTTGGATTCCTGAACATTCAAGGAGTTGTGGTTCTCCAGACAAGTCTTGGTATGCTACGCTAATTTTTTCGGCGCGAGTTACAGCTTCAAAAATACCTGGTACCGATAAGCAGCCTTCATCACCACGGACTTCACCAGATTTAGTCAGTATTTTTGGGTTGATAAAGACGATTAATTTACGTTTTTCACCTTCTTTAGCGAGGTCAATAATAAATAGACGCTTTTGAATATTAACCTGAGTTGCGGCAAGTCCAACGCCATTACTATCATGCATAGTTTCAACCATGTCAGCAACTAATTGCTTGAGTTCTTGATTAAATTCAGTTACTTCGGTTGCTTTTAGATGTAAGCGTGTATCAGGGTAGTGCAGGATGGGTAATAATGCCATTTTAATAAAAACCTCAACGAATGTTTTAACAAATACTATAATAGTACCTTATAATACCGAATTTATAACTACTTGTTTTATAACTCTTTTAACGTGTATCTAAAAATTGCTTAGGCGCTTTTTTAGTTGCTTGCGAGTGATTTGCTATTAAATTTGGTCTTTCTATTGTAATATTGTATCATTGAATTAAAACCCATTGCAACCCATTACAACAACTAAAAAGCCATCCAATTGATTAATGAGTGTCTTTTGTAATATTTAAGTTGATCGGTGTGGGAGTGGGATTAAAAAATCCAGCTAATTTTGCAGGGCTATAATTATTTAGTGAACCATAAGCTTTAATAATCCAGCAATTGCCACCACTCCAGCCATACCAGTTCCTAAAATCCAGCGGATAAGCTCATTTTTAAGCCTTAGTTCTAATTTCCGCAAATCTTGCTTTGTTGCTGTTTCGTTTTTTTGTTTATCTTTTAAGTCTGTTGCAATAGTAGCTATGGCAGTAATTTGCACCATACCAGTAAAAATACGAAACTGGTTAAATCAATCATGTGGCGTGATTGGATTATTTTACCGTGATATTTAATTCAATTGGTATTGCAACATGCGAGTAGCGATGCGCAGTTTTCTGGAGTTGTGGATGTTTAGTGTTATTTATTTCTCTTCCAGTAGTTAATCCGCAGGCTGGTTAATTTAATTCTTGAAAGGTGCGTAGGGCAAATTGCAAATCTTCCCAAGCACCTTTTTTTAAATGTGCGCTACGCAATAAATCATCTGGGTGATAGGTTACGATTAGCGGAATAGCGTGGTAATAATGAATTTGCTGGCGCAGTTTATTAATGGCGGTAGTTAGGTTCAAGAGCGTTTGTGCTGCTTCGCTACCAAGGGTTATGATTATTTGTGGTTTAATTAAATTAATTTGACTCATTAAATAGGTACTACAACAACTGATCTCCTCAGCAGTTGGATTACGCGTGTCAAGTGGGCGACATTTCACCAGATTGGTAATATAAACTTCATTTTCAGGATTCAGTTGCATGGCGGCAATCATCTTATCTAAAAGTTGACCCGCGCTGCCAAGGATTGGCTGAGCTTGAAGATCATCCTGCTCACTTGACCATTTACCAATAAACATCCATTTAGCTTGGCGATTACCGCGCTCGATTACCACATGCGTGCGATGTTGCCATAAATTACATTCTTCGCAATTTGAGGCGGTATTAACTAAAGTGTGCCAATTATCAATGAGTGGCTTAGTTTTAGTGGTGATCGGCGGTGGAGTTGCAGTTGTGGGTGCAGGTGGTGTAAATAATTTAGCTTTGCGTTGCTCAAGAGCTGGAGCGCTAGGTTTTTTCTGAACGGATTCTTGTGTGTTTTCGAGCGCTGCTACGATTTTAACGTTATGAGCTAAAGCGGTAGTGGATGATGCGCTTAAATTAGCGTTGATAATTGTTGCTGGAGTTCTTAGTGCGGCAATGGTTTTTAATGAGCTAAGCGCTGGTCGTGCGAGGTCAAATTTATCCTGTAATTGTTGAATTTGCTCAGGGCGCGGCTGCCATAAATTGCCCATTAAGAGATCATGAATCGTTTTTGCCATGGTTGGCTCCTCGGATAAAATTGCGTAACGCAGTAATCGGCAGCTGGTTTAATTATAATTGTTTTGCCATCACCAGCGCATCGATATATTTACCATCAACTTTGTAATAGTTTTTGCGGGTGCTAATTACATTAAATCCAATTTTATGGTAGAGATTAATTGCAGCTAAATTACCTACCATAACTTCAAGAAACAGCTGGTTAACGTGTTGTTCGCGTAAATTGTTACAAATTTGTTCAAGTAATTGATAGGCATAACCATTGCGCTGTTTTTCATAGCGGATGCACAGTTGTAAAATTTCACCCTCATCCAAAACCTGACTAAAGACACACGCGCCCAATAACTCCCCACCTTTGTCATAGGCTCCGATGATTTGGTGTTGTGGTTGACTAGCCGATTGTTGGTAACTAAAAAGTGACCATGGACTACGGTTCGCTCGCGCATCTAAACTGGCTAGTTCGGGCAGTTCATTATAAGTTACTGGGCGTAAAATCATGCTTGCTTACTTTGTAATTGTTCTTGCAGACTCATCGCTACTTTATTGCGAATATAGAGTAACTCGACCTCAAATACGTTGCAGGGTTGAAAGTGTTGCTCAATAGCCAAGCGCAACATATTAGTGGCGAGTGGATAATCTTGAGCGCTATAGCGATAATTTTCTTTAAGTGAGTCTGCAATTTGATCTTGATAAATTAGCCAACCATTACCACTAACACAAGTATTTTCAGGGTTAATGCTTGGATTTTTCGCGAGCCACGTGGCTAAATCTGCGGGATTAATTACGCTGGGTTCCAATAAATAGCTGCTATCGCCTTGACACATTACGGCAACGTAAACTTGTTTTAAGCGTGCATCCAAGATTACTAACAGATTATCATGCGTGTTAGTTATCTCCGATGAGTAAAGTGCAAAGGTTGGCACGGGCAGTAATTCGCAATTAATTGAATAGGCCAAGCCAAGCGCAACGCTCAGTCCAATTCGTAAACCCGTAAATGAGCCTGGTCCTTGATTATAGGCAATCAAATTGATTTGGGCTAAATTGAGCTCGCTTTGGCGGAGTAATTCGGCAATTTGTGGAATTAGTTCTTCGGCTTGACGATTGCCAATTTTGGTTTGATAATGCTTGATTTTTCCCGCAACGGCAATACCTAACGATAAATATTCGTTGGCGGTGTCAATGGCTAATATGTTGATCATGATTTTAAATTCGTTCTAAAAGTTGGTTAAGCATGGCTTCATGGGGGGAGTCTTTTAGGCTAAAAACTTGGGCTAAACTACTTTTTTTATGGAGTTTAGTTTGATTTTCCAAGTTGGCTTTATTGCTCAGGCTAATGCCCAACCACGCGAGTTGATCAATAATGATTTGGCGTAATTGAGGGCTGTTGGTGCCAAGTTCGCCACTGAAAATTATGCCATCAATGCCTTGCAGTAAATTTCCGGTTCCAGCAATTATTTGGCAAAGTGCCTGAACATAATAATTGATTGCCAATTTGGCTTGAGCCTGTGAGATATTGAGTAGTTCCTCTAGTGAAGAAGTTGCGCTATTGGCTAAATTAGCCAAGTTGCTCTCGAGGGCTTGGTTGAGAATTTCGTTGGGACTTATTTGTTGGATCGTGGCTAAATTTTGGATTAATTGCGGATCAAGTTGCCCACAGTTTTGCGGCGTTGGTACTAAACTAAATAAATCAGAGGCGGAACAATATTTGCTTTTGCCATTTTTTAGCGCGCAAACTAGGCTCATGGTATTACTCAAATGAATTATAATCCATTTACCTTTGGCACTTTTTTTATCGGTAATGTCGCTAAGTTTACTAACTAAATTATGGAGTGCTAGACCAAAAGTACCATAATTACGGACACCTTGGTTTAACCAAGTTAAATTGGGCGCTAAAAGTTGCTGGCTCGCGTCAATACTCTTATGAAATCCACTATCAAAACAAGCATAATGTTTGCTATTTAGATAATAACCTAAACAGGCTTCAGCCAAGGCGATATCTTGTGCTTGCTGAGCTGGCGATACGAGTTTAAATTTAGTTAATTGCTCTAGGCTCAGTTGATTTAATAAACTAATCTCAGTAAAATCAGCACCACCACACGCAATTTTATGGACAATTATCGTAAAAATATAAGTGCTTAAATTGGGATGCTCTATGATTTGAGCATAATTAATTAGACCATTCTCGATGGCTAAAGGTTGTGCGTTAGCATTTAAATCAAGGTTATTTGTCTGGAGTTTTTTATTATAAGAATTAAAAATATTCCATTCTAATTTATCGCCGCTATTCCAGCTAATCTCCCCGCGTACTTGCAGGCTATATTTTTTATGGTATAGCTTAAAAATGGAATAATCCAATTGGTTGCCATATTGATAAAAGGTTAAGACCAGCATTTAGATTTTCCTTGTGGTTTTATGATTGTCCATTAAAAAACGGATACTAAGTACCCGTTTGTTGAAATGGTGATTTTACTCGAGACCAGTATTTTAACTTTGTACCGCGGTAATTGCAATAGTGTAAATTATATCATCTACGGTTGCACCACGCGATAAATCATTTACCGGTTTATTTAAACCTTGTAATAATGGTCCAATACTTAAAACATTTGCACTACGTTGGACTGCTTTATAGGTTGTATTACCCGTGTTTAAATCTGGGAAAATACATACCGTCGCGCGACCTGCAACAGGGCTATTCGGCGCTTTTTTCTCGCCAATTTCCTTAATCATTGCTGCATCATATTGCAATGGTCCATCAATTAAGATATCTGGACGTTTGATTCGCACAATAGCGGTTGCGGCTTTAACTTTTTCAACGTCAGCACCTTGACCAGATGAGCCAGTTGAGTAACTAATCATGGCAACCCGTGGTTCAATATTAAACTGCGTTGCAGTATCTGCACTTTGAATCGCAATATCGGCTAATTCTTCGGCGTTTGGATCGGGATTAATTGCACAATCACCGTATAACAAGACTTGGTCTTCTAAGCACATGAAGAATACGGATGAAACCAATGAGCTACCTGGTTTGGTTTTAACGATTTGTAGCGCTGGGCGCACGGTCGCCGCGGTGGTGTTTTCTGCACCTGATACCAGTCCCGCAACTTCACCGTTATAAATCATCATCGTGCCAAGGTAATTAACGTCGCTAGTTAAAATATCCAAGGCTTGTTCTGGTGTCATGCCTTTGGATTTTCTTAATTCAACTAATTGATTGACATAAGCTGCAGCCACATCTTGAGGATCAATTATTTGCATATTGCTTGGTATTGTTAAACCATTGGCTTTGGCAAGTTGATGAATTTTATCAATGTTACCTAATAAGACACAATCGGCAATGCCTTTTTCTTGGCAATGAATGGCGGCTTTAAGTGTACGCGGTTCTTCACCCTCGGGTAAGACGATACGCTTATGAGCCGCTTGAGCTTTTTTGATCAACATGTAACGGAATGCTGCAGGAGACATTTTTTTGGTTACTTGATGATTTAATTTGGCTTCAATTGCGCCAATATCAATGCATTCAGAAATTTCACGCTTAATTAATTCCAGACGCTCTAAATCATCACTAGGAACGCTTTTTAAATCTAGATCTTTCATCGCTAAAATAAAGTTTAAGGTTTTGCGGTGATCTTGATTGGCATAAATCGGAAGATTATTACTAGCATCAGCATAGCAAAACCACATGGTTTCTTGAGGAATGCTATAGTCTGCCGTTAGTAGTAAGCCAGCGAGTTTGATGCCACGAGCTTCGGCCAATGATGCCGCCATAATAATATCAG
>Ga0247839_1006946_pt1 | contig 12711 bp, 8 predicted proteins | sample LaCruzMarch2015__6_FD_192405 | JGI IMG/M metagenome (GOLD analysis project Ga0247839, IMG submission 192405) | Freshwater microbial communities from meromictic Lake La Cruz, Castile-La Mancha, Spain - LaCruzMarch2015_16m | ecosystem: Environmental > Aquatic > Freshwater > Lake | place: Spain...
TGTGGTTTCGAGCAGGTTTCCGAAGGCGTCGTAGGTGAGGCGAGTCATACGTTCACAATCGGTGCCTGCGGCTTCGATTTTATTAGTGAGGTTCCCGGCGGTATCGAATGCGAAGCGCGCGACCACACCGGCCTCGTTGATTTCCTGGGTCATTTCGCCGTTCGGGCCGTTATATTCGCGGGTGACGCGGGCACCATCGGGATAAATGATGGCCGTGATATTGCTGCGGGAATCATAAAAAAAGAATTTTAACCACGAAACACGCGAAACACACGAAATGAATCGCCGATAAAACGAAGAGTTATGTTGCCAACGACAGGTTTTCATGGGCATCGAAGTATCTCGATTCCTTAAGCCCAACGCAACCTGAATTGTTTTCGCAAATCGCACTTGTTTTCTCCCGTTTTCTCCTGAATACCTGTCGCCTATTTTTCCAAAACTTTCACTGTTGTGATTGCCGGTCGAAACCAGTTCGGATTGCTGTACCCGCCAGCATCGCTCGTCCAATGTGACATTAATTGTGATGTCGCCTCTGTCAGCGTTTGTTTCTCTATAGAGAAAAAAGAAAAACTTTTCGTTCCTGAAAGTAAACCTATGCCCAATATCAAATTCTTATCGTCTACCCACCATATCCCCTCTAATTTGCCGTGATGCGGTGTTTTTGCAACCAGAACTTTCTGGGTGCAGTCATATACACAAATATTTTTACCATCGCTGAATGCTATGCGTTGTGAATAAGGTGAAATCTCACTCATATGGAACATTATACTATGAAAAAGAAATGTCGTCGGTTCTGTGTTCTGTGAATACATGTCCACAAATTTGCCTGTTTTCACATCGACCTTCCGAACCCGAATGTCTGTGTTTTCTGCTAAAAATCCATGATATGTAGGATATCCGGCGAAATCCACTGATCGATCAATTGTCTTTGTTATGACCAGGAGTTCATCGTTGGACAACCACTTGAAAGATGAAATTAGCGAACAATTACCGGTCACTACATTCAAGTTTGTCGTCAATCCATTTTCAGGACGAATAATACGCAATGTATTGACGCTTCGGTATGCAAGCTGGTCCGAATTTGGTGACCACTCCAGATCGGTGTCGTCACCAACATTCTGGTGTTTTCCAACATCCTCCTTGTCGGTTTGGAAGACCTTCTTGTCAGGGTAGAACATTTTCTTAACTGGCTTGTATATTGTCAGCCAGGTCATCTGGCTCTTAATGGTGGGGGGATCGCCTCCGATGGGAATCCACAATCCGTAAAATCCATACTTCTGATCCAGAGTGATCACAGCCATATAGTTCCTGTCTGGAGAGAGCATCCGACCCACCTCTCCCTCACTCGCCAAACAGGATAAACTAAAAATCAAACTCAGCGAAGCTATTGTCACTCGTTTCATTTTTCTCCTCGTTAACGACAGGAATGGAATAACAAAACGCCGTAGAACCGACTTAATTGTCTGTAGAGACAGCGTGATGCTTAAATGTTAATGTTGTCTATTTCAGGAAAAATGATTTGCACTTGCACGAGCCGTTTATCCTTAACCACTCAAGATATCCTTTAATGGCTGTTTCTGTGTCACGTTGGGTGCCCTTGATTCTGTTTTCACCTTTTATATATATCGTTTTATTCCTTCGCCTAACATAATCGCCCGTTGGCCGGCCATCTAACGTCTTTGCATCCAAATCTATTCTATCAGGATACTGCCAGGGAGAAATCGTTGGAGGAACATCAGGAGTAATTTTTCCTCTTATATTATGAACCATCGGCGCGCCAGGATAATCACCATGTGCCCACCAATCCTGCAAGGGATGAAGGGCATATCCAAGATCTTTTGAAGCCAGATATGGGTAATCCGCTTTTTTCGCTGCGTCGCAATTATCTTTGGCTTTTTGTACGTATTCGGCTGTAAGTTTTTTTCGTGTAGCCCCAAAATGCCAAGACTTATTCCATGTTGGATTATAAGCCGTATCGACGTCATTATCCCAAATTCCCAAAAGAGTGGCGGCTTCATTTTTTGCGCCAACTTTTTTAGCCCATTCGCGTGTCATATCATTATGAACATCCGAATTCCATTCGCCAAGCACGTCCACTGTAGTTATCGGGGCGTTATTGACAAACCCATAGAGATTCGCGCCACCCTCTTCCTCCATCGGATCCCTGGACAGGTATCTCCCGCTAATGGGGTCTAAATATCTTTGGGTATTGTTATGTAACCCGGATTCTTCGTCGAAATACTGACTGGAGAAACGAAGGTTATTAGTCACGATGGCGCCCGGCATAACATACGCAGCACCGAATGCTTCCATGACAGCAGCCCAGGCGGTGGCGCCGTTCTTGCGAACCAGGCGCTGTGGCGCGCCAAGATGATCGTTGAGATAATACAGGTAATTGGTTTCACCCTCGTTCAAGGATGCTATGCCCGTGCGCATCCAGACAGGCTCACTCATCCAATCACAATTTGGGGTGTATCCGTAAGATCGGATTTCGTTGCCTAACGAATCATATTCTCCGATCAGGCCTTCGTCAGAATAGAAGAAAAAGTTGGTGTTCCCATTGACAATTTTAGATAATCTACGCCCGAAGGGATCATAAAAATATTGGGCCGATGTTAAGTTTGTTCCTTTCCGTTTCTGGAATCCAATCAATCGGTTCTCCACATCCCAGACATACTGGTTCGTTGCGGTGGCGGTGGTTTGATTGATCAGGTTGCCGTTCAAATCGTAGGTCAACGAAATTTGACATTCGTTATTGGAAATCTGCGGATATTGATTCAGGGCGTTGGCGGAATATGCCGCCACATTGGTCACGTTCAGTATCGTGTTGGACGATGATACCCGGTTCCCCATGGGGTCATAAGCAAACCACTCATTACCCAACGCGACATTGGTTACGCCGGTCAGTTGATCGATTGGGTCATACTGGTAGGCAATAGTGCCGGATTCCGTCTGCTGGCCGATAATCGTCCCCATTACATTGCGCGAATAACCACGGTTCATTAGCACGTTCTGGGCGGCATCCAGTGCCATGTTGGTGCCCAGGCTCATCGTGGCATCATACCCGAAATACCGAATGTTCCCGCCAGGAAGCGTCTGACTGTACAAAGTGCCATTCCCGTTATAACTGTACCCGATGGTCCCTTCCTCAGGGATTTGAATACCTGTAAGATTTCCGTCCGTGGAATAACGATAGCCAATTTCCTTGCCATCCGGACCGGTGAACGACGTCGTCCGGTACAACCCATCATACACGCAGGAGTATGTTTTACTGAACGCCCCGTAATTTACGGTCACGCTTTGAATTTTGTTGATTTCGTCATACGTGAACGAACCCGAATATGTCCCATCGTTCCACGATATCATCCGACCTTTGATATCGTAATTATACGACACGGTTTTGACCAGACTATTTCCCGCATTGTAAAACGCATGCGTCATCAGCCAGCCCTGGCTGTCATAAGCAAACGTCGTCTTCTGCCCTTTGGCATCCACCTTCTCGACTACCCGGCCCTGGGCATCATAGGTAAAGTCAACGTGGTTGTTGTCGGCGTACGTTTTCTTCGTCAGTTTGTTCCCTAGATCGTATTCAAACGTTGTTTGATTGCCCTTGCTATCCGTGAATTTCGTCAGATTCCCGAACACGTCATATTCGAATCGGTTGGTCGCGTTTATAGCGTTAACCACTGCCGAACGTCGGCCCAAGGCGTCAAATTCCATTCCGGTCGTCCGTCCAAGCGGATCGGTTGTGGCAATCACACGCCCCAAGGCGTCCAGCGCAAACCGTGTTTCGAGGGTGCTCGCGGCTGTAACGGTTCTCTGAACTGTCACCCTACCCCGGACGTCATACTCGTACGTGTTGGTCAGGCCGGGCATACACAAGCGTGCCAGCAGCCCGGCGGCGTCATAATCCCACCGTGTTTCCCCGCCTTGCGGGTCCATTTGGCGAATCAGACGGTTCTGATCGTCATATTCGAAATAGAACCAGCCTTCAGGCCTGAACTCACTGATCACTTGGTTCTTGAGATTATAGACGAACCGGTTCGTATGTCCGGCGGTATCGGTCTGTTCCAGCAGATGCCCGTCCGCGTCATAACTTGTGTGAGTGGTCAGCCCAAGTTCATTGGTTGTGGCCATGGGCCGGCCTTCGGAATCGTAAGAATAGGCTGTAGACTGTAGGCTGAAGCCTGATGAGGCCGTGACCGTGCGGAGAATAATTTTGCCAAGGGGGTTGTATGTGGTGGACGTCGTATTCCCCACGGAATCGGTTGCAGAGACCAAGCGATTAAGGTCATCGAACACAAAGGCTGCTGCCTGTTGGCCGTTGACTGTCGCCAGAACCAAATTCCCATAGCGGTCATAAACATTGCTGCTGACATTACCTAGTGGGTCGGTAACGGTGGCGATCCTGCCGCATTCGTCATATGTCCGGCTGTTCACGGAATCGGGGCCATTCGGGTTCTTGATACGGGTCACGGTCTGGCGATTGAGCGTGTCATACTCATATTGCGTTTCCCGGGCCACGGCTGTGCCGGCTGCTTCGATTTGGCGGGTCAAGTTGCCCTGCGCATCGAACTCATACGTGGTGGCCACGCCGGCCTCATCGACATGCCGGGTCATCTCACCGTTCGGGCCGTTATATTCCATGGTCACAAATCGGCCGTCCGGATAGGTAATTTTGGTAACGTTATCTTTGGCGTCGCGCTCGTAAACATTCGGGTCGGTGGGTTCGGGCTTGGTGGCATCGAATTGAACATACCCGTTCATCGCGCCCCAGATCCGTTCGCCATACTCGTTATATCGCCGTTCCATGACTTGTCCGCCGGAGCTGGTCACCAGTGCGTAGTATTCCTTGCGATAGGAGTCATACTGATATTCATAGCGCCGGCTGAATCCATCCCCGCGCCAGACGTTGGTCACGAAGCCGCGTGCATCATAGTCCAGATGCGTGACGCGGTCCATAGCCTGATTCACCTGTACGATTCGTCCCTTATCGTCATACACATAGCCCTTGGTCTGGCCCAGAGCATTGATCACGTTGGTCAGTCGTCCGGCCCCGTCATACTCGTATTGCACGCGCCGTCCGCTCGTGGCGGCATCCGCCACCAACGTAATCCAGCCATTCGTGTCATGCTCGAACCAGAACTGTTGATTCGTGTGCCCATCATACACGCCGATCAGCCAACCGTTGGTCACGTCATAATGCCATTGAGCGGTCAGGTTGGTCTTGTTGCCGGACCGTGCCCTTCACCAAAATTTCACTCGCTTTTCGTGCCGCTTTCCAGCGGTTTTCCCTCAATTTCTTGACCCGAATCCCCCTGGACACTTACACCTACACCTATACCATTTTTGTTACTGCTGACGTTTTGCATTATCGAAGTGAAGCCGGGGTTGTCATGCCATCGAATCTTTCCATTCACAGTTACGATAAATCCACCCAACCCACAATGACTTTTCAAAGGACACATCAAGATAATAGTTTCTGGCGGCGATAACATCGTTAAATTATTTATATATATATATTCAATATTTGTTGACGGACAGCAAACAAGCCGACTGCCTTTCTCGTCGTTTCTTAATCCTGACAAGGAAAACGGGAACTTTGAGTTATGATTCCGAGCATATTTATTCAGCGAATCCATTACATTCTTTAATCTGTATTCGCACACCATTTTCCCCCGCAATTTATCATCGGCCAATGGTCCATACATAAACACAGGGACGACAAATACTAATACAAACAAAACGCCTACAACAATATGAGGAATCTTTGTGGAACAATTTTTCATATTATTTTCCATAAATGATCCCAGAAGAAAATCCTTGCAATATGTGTTCACCCATTTGTTCTATGATATCAGCGATTGTTGGCCCATAGTTAATAAAAGGTACAACCAAGAAGTCTATAGTCACTGTACCGATAGCATCTATTAATGAATTATAATATGATGTATCACTCATTGAATGATTCCCCATATTCTGGTTATATTGCCACTTAACTAATTGACCAAATATTGCCTCATCGAATATTGGATTTGGAGTTGCATAACCAGTGTACCCACTTAACAATGGATTAATTCCTGTCCCCCCAGATTGATGCAACCCTGAAACATAATCTGTTCCGTGGCAAGACAAAGCAACCGCAACATCCAATTTTGTTTTTGTTTTATTCAGGACCTCAAGTGTCTGAGCGAGCGACAACCCGGCAGACGAATTTTGACTGCCATGTCCAATTAAAACAAGACCGTTAAATGGCTTTTCGATTTTCATAAAATCTGACGGGAAGAGAATAGATACGGTCCATCCAAGCCGACGCAACCGTTCACTAAATTCAACAGCATGCGAATATTGTGACCAATCATTACACACAACAACAATATGCTGATTAATTAAAGAATAGGAAAACAATCCGAGCGTATCGATAAAACTCATTGGATTATTGGCGCAGAATGCAAAAAGATCAATAGCCCCTCCCACTTCCCCAAGGGAATCCCTGGACAAATATCGCCCGGAAATGGGGTCATAGTACCGCATTGTGTTGTAATGCAACCCCGATTCCTCGTCAAAATACTGAGACGAGAATCGCAGGTTATTGGTCACAATAGCGCCCGGCAGAATGTGGGCTTGGCCGAAGGCATCCATGACGGCGGCCCAGGCGGTGGCGCCATTCTTGCGGACCAGGCGTTGCGGGGCACCGAGGTGATCGTTCAAATAATACAGATAGTTGGTTTCGCCCTCATTCAAGGTCGAAATGCCAGTTCGCATCCAGAGAGGGTTGTTCATCCAGAGGGTGCCGGGCGTGTAACCGTAGGACCGAATTTCGGCGCCGCTGGCATCATACTCCCCGATCAGGCCTTCGTCAGCGTAACAGAAGTAATTGGTTGTGCCATTGACGGCTTTGCTTAACCGCCGACCGAAGGGGTCATAGGTATATTGCGCATTAGCGGCGCCGTTGGTGGTGATCCGCTGGAAAGAAATCAGTCGGTTTTCAATGTCCCAGGCATACGTATTGGTTTCGGTGACGCTGGCTTGATTCGTGATGTTGCCATTCAAATCGTAGGCCAACGAAATTTGCGATTCATTGTTCGAGATCGCAGGGTATTGGTTCAACGAATTGGCGGAATACACCGACACGTTGGTCACGTTCAAGATCGTGTTGGACGATGCCAGGCGATTTCCCATGGGGTCATAGGCAAACCATTCATTGCCCAGTGCGGCGTTGGTCACGCCGGTCAATTGATCGGTCGAGTCATACTGATAGGCAATCTCACCGGATTCCGTCTGCTGGGCCAGGATATTCCCGACCGCGTTCCGTGAATACCCACGATTCATCAGCAGGTTCCGGGCGGCATCGACGGCCATGTTGGTGACCAGACTCATGTGAGCATCATACCCGAAATACCGTATATTACCACCTGGAAGTGTCTGGCTGTACAAAGTGCCGTTGCCATTATACGTGTACCCGATGGTCCCCTCGCCGGGGATCTCGATCCCGGTCAGCTTACCATTGGCGGCATAGGTGTAGGCAATCTCCGCGCCATCCGGGCCGGTGAAGCTTGTCTTTCTGCCGGATGGATTGTATTGGCAGGTGAAGGTCTTGCTGAATGCGCCATAATTCACGGTCACGGTCCGGGTCTTGTTGGTGTCGTCATACGTGAACGAGCCCGAATATTGGCCATCGTTCCAGCCGGTCATGCGGCCCTGGTCATCATACCCGAACACGACCGTTTTGACGGGTGAGGCCGGATAGGTCTGGGAGGACGCATAATACGTGTTCGTTGCCAGACGGCCATGGAGGTCATAGGTGTAGGCGGTGATCTGGCCTTTGGCATCGGTTCGTTTGACCAACTTGCCCAGGGCGTCATATTCATAGGCCAGCGTGGTGTTGTCGGCATAGGTCTTCTGGACCAGCCGGCCGTTGAGATCATAATCAAACGTGGTCTGGTTGCCCTTGGCATCGGTCAAGGTAGTCAGACTACCGAAGCCGTTATAGGCGAACCGGTTCGTCACGCCCAGGGCGTTGATCTCGGCGATACGTCTGCCCAGGACGTCATATTCGGAGCGGGTGATCCGGCCCAGCGGGTCGGTTACGGCCAGCACCTGCCCCATCGCGTTCAGGGTATAGCTCGTCGTGCGGGTGGCGCTGCTCGTGATCTCCTTCATTTCCGTCACTCTACCCCGCAGGTCATACGTGTATTCGCGAGTCAAGGTGGGATAGTAAATCCGGATCGCCTTTTCGGTGTCCGCATCGTATTCCATGGCCGTGACATTGCCCTGCGCATCTGTGGTGCGCCATAATCTTCCGTAGCCGTCATATTCGTAGGTCGCGGTACCGGACGCATCCGTCTTCCGGGTCACCTGGCCGTCAAGGTTGTAGGAAAAGGCTGTAGGCTGAAGGCTGGAGGCTGTAGTCTCAGTTAGATTACCATCGAGGTCGTAGGTGTTGCGGGTGACTTGGCCTAGCGAGTTGGAAGTGGCGATCGACCGATTTTCGTCGTCGTAAGAGTAGGCTGTAGTCTGTAGGCTGGAGGCTGTCGCAATTAGATTACCGACGGAATCGTAGGTGTTGCTGGTGACCGTTCCGGATGGGTCGGTTGCGGTGACCAGGCGTCCAGCTAGATCGTAGGAGTAGACTGTAGGCTGTAGGCTGGAGGCTGAAGTCTCAATCAGATTGCCGAAGGAGTCATAGGCATTGCTGGTGACGTTGCCCATGGGGTCGGTGACGGTCAGAACCTGGCCTCGGGAATTGTAGGTATAGGCTGTAGTCTGAGAAAGAGAGGCTGTGGTTTCGAGCAGTGCTAGGTCTCATAATACCTAAAGAGAACCCGCCCGGAAAATCTCACAATAATTGATCTCGTGATCCCGTCTACCCCGCCGATTTTTCAAAGAAAAGGATCCCGCGTACCCCGCCCATCGGATCGGATCCCGTCGCGTCAGGATCCCGTGGAGCTGTCCCATCGCGTCTTGTTTTGAAGGCAAAAAAAGAGGAGGATGTCCCCTTTGCAAGTACCACCCGGCAAGAGAAACAACCTCCTAGAACCATGGCCAAACTCAAAGAGTCTGACGCATTGCCTGCCGAAGCAAGGCAACTCAAAGTTCACATCGAGAAAGATAGCGCACGGTTGCCCACAAAGCAATGTCCGAAATGCCACAAACGGCAGTTTAACCTGCATCAGAAACGTGAGCGGTGGTTTCTGCCAGTGGTCGAATGTGTGATCTATCCAATCCGGTGTTGGGTAGTTCGCTGGTGTTGTGTGAGTTGCGAGACCACCTTTACCCATCTATCGTCGCTGTGCATGCCCTTCAAGCGGTATCTGCGCTCCGAAATCGAGACCCGCACGGAAAGGTATGTGGAAACCGATCCGATGAGTTATCGTCAAGCGGTCAAGGAGCGGGGAGCGGCGGTGGTTTATAACGATCCCATCGCGAATGCCGAGTCTACGGATGCCGAGAAAGAAAAAGAAGTGACCCCGGAACTGCGGCCCTCGACGGTCTATCGCTGGATCAGTGGAATCGCGGCCTGCCGCGAGCAGTGGCAACCGACGGTCATGCTGGCCCGGCAGGTTCACCAGGAGGCCCGCCTGAGTTCGATCATGATTTCGGCGGCGAAATACCGTAGCGAGGTCCGCAAACGTGTGCTGGAGACCTGCGGTCTACTATTGCGCGTGCTGAAAATCGTGACCGTTAAAAATCCCACCCAGTTCGCAACGCTGGGCTCGAGTCCTTGAGTTATCGTGTCCTCCACTTGACCGGCGACCTGTCTGCGTGCGGACACGCACAGGCAGAAAGGCGTCGGGCAAGGAAAAAAGGAGGATACATGAACGCCAAGCAGGAAGCGGAAGCGGTATTTTGGTGCGGGCTGTTGAGTTCAGTGCTCTTCGAGACACTGGAGAAGGACGAAGAACGCCGCCGGATCAGGGAGTTGTCGCAACAGGAAGTCGTTTTCCCCGGTGGCGGCAAACGCAAGCCGTCACTCAGCACGCTGACGCGCAAGCTCAAGACGTATCGCCAGGGCGGATTCAACGCATTGGAGCGCAAGACGAGAAGCGACCGGGACAAACCGCGCACCGTGCCCGTGGAGGTGATCGACACGGCGATTGCGGCAAAAAAAGAGCAGCCGAAACGCTCGCCGTTGATGCTCAACCAGATTTTGGAACGGCAACACGGCCGAACGGTGCCACGTTCGACGTTGTACCGGCACTTGAAGGAGGCCGGCGCCACTCGCCTGAAACTGGGTGTTACGCAGCAGAAGGTTCGCAAGCGCTGGACCTGCGAGCACACGCACGAAATGTGGGTCGGCGATTTCGAGTATGGCCCCTATGTATTGGTTGACGGACAAGCCGTGCAAAGCTATTTGTCGGCCTTTATCGATGTATGCAGTCGCGCCATCGTCGCGGCGCGTTACTATGTCCGGCAGAATTTCGATGTGCTTTCCGACACGTTAATCCGTGGCATTGAGGTCCACGGCGTGCCGATGAAAATCTATCTGGACAACGGCAAGGTCTATCATGCGCAGGCCCTGAAGCGGGCTTGTTATCGACTGGGCATCGGTCTGTTGCACCGGGCCATCGGCGATCCGGCCACCGGCGGAATCATCGAGCGGTTCTTCGAGACGGCCCAGAGCCAGTTCGAGGCCGAAGTTCGCGCCGGCGACCGGCTGAGTCTGGAGCGGCTCAACGAGGCCTTCGCCGCTTGGCTGGAGGTGGTCTACCATCAGACCGTCCATTCCGAAATTGGACAAACACCCAAGCAGCGCTATGACCAGCGGTTGATTGCCATCCGTCAGGCGGACATGGAGGCCGTGGCCGAGTCCTTCCTCCAGCACGAGAACCGCACCGTGGACAAGACGTTCAGCGACATCCGTCTGGACAACCGCTTATACAAGGTGGACCCGAAACTACGTGGCGACCGGCTATGCGTGCGCTATGATCTGCGCGGACCGGTCGAGGAAATCCTGCTGTACTCTCTCAAGGAGGAATACTTAGGCAAGGGGTTTGTGCATCAGCGGCAGGAAGGCCAGGATTTGGAACCTGAACCCCGTCGCGCCGCCCCCCAATTCGACCTACTGGGCATGCTCATCGACAAGCATCGCCAACAATTAGCCGATGAAATCGGCGGCATTGACTACAGCGTCATGCAGCGGCCCAGCCGCTGGCCGTTCGACGCTTTCGCCGCCTGTCTGGCCGATCTGCTGGCTCGCCCGGGCGGACTCAGTGCCTTCAACGCCGAAGAACTCGACGCGCTGGGCAAAGTCCACGCCCGCTATCCCACCCTGACGCGCACTCTGCTGAAAAAAGCCGTTGCTCAAGCCGAGTCACTCACGATTCCCGCCATTGTCTACGCCTTACAAAACCCAAAGGAGGACTGAATCATGTTCGCTCAAGCATTCCAGCTCAACGCCCTGCCGTTCGAAGAACACATCGACGCCGATCAGATCCACGACGACGCACGCTTCACGCAGGCGCTCGACCGCCTGCAATATTTCGCCGAGCATGGACGGGTCGCGCTACTGACCGGCCCCACCGGCGTGGGCAAGTCCTGCCTTGTGAAACGCTTCCTGCATGCGCTACCCGCCCATCGTTATCAACCGCTCTATCTGCACCTCAGTCGTGTGGACGCGACCGCGATGCTGCGCATGATCGTAACGGCTCTGGGTGAAAAACCCTCCCTGGGGCGAGACCGTCTCTTCCGGCAGATCCTGGACCGAACTCGCGAAGCGGAGCGTGCCACGGTACTGGTCATCGACGATGCCCACCTGCTCGGCGAAGCCACTCTCACCGACCTGAGACTGCTGGTCAGCGCCCCTGCGAGCGCGCCGCCTTCGCTGAAGGTGCTGCTCTGCGGGCAATCGCCGTTATCCAAACTCCTCGCCCGCGCCTCACTGGCCGACTTGTTCAACCGTATTTGCGTGCGGTGTTCGCTGCGTCCGTTAACCAAGGATCAAACCGTCGCCTATATCGACCGCCGCCTCAAAGCCGTCGGCGGCGTCGAGACGCTCTTCGAAAGCGCCGCCAAACATCTGATCCACGAGCAGACAGGCGGTATCCCACGGGCCATCAACAACCTAGCCACCACCTGTCTGATCCACGCCGCCTCCAAACAAATCAAACGCATCCACGAAACCCTCGTCGTCGAAGCCGCCGCCGAACTGCGCCTGCTATAGAAAGGAACCGGTCATGTCCGATACGCTATCCAAATCCCATCTGCGCGAACTGCGCAACCGCATCGAAATCATCCCGCTGATCGCCGAGGTTCTCGAACTCCTTTACAAAATCCATGACGGTTACTTCCGCTTCATGTGCCCGCTGTGTCATGACTTCGACACCGCCGTCAACCCCGACACCAACCTCGCCCGCTGCTTCCGCTGCCAACGTAACTTCAACCCCATCGACATGGTCATGACCGTCAAACGCTACAGCTTCATGCAGGCCGTACGCTACCTTCAGCCCATCCTCGAACATCTCATCGCCCGCGCCGACAACCGCCTGTCGCTTCAGAACGCACTGACACGGAGTCGCCCATAAGCCGGTCGAAGCCGGAAGCTCAAGACAACGCACAGGGATCTCCACCGGGCCATTCGACGCAACAGCTAACCGTTCCCCCCATCCATCCCTTGCTTTCCTTTCTCACCATTTCAACCAATTAATCCAAGACAGCGCGGGTCAAATAATGCGGGACGTAGCAAGATAGATTTTCATCGGCACGCCGTGG
>Ga0247839_1006948_pt1 | contig 12710 bp, 8 predicted proteins | sample LaCruzMarch2015__6_FD_192405 | JGI IMG/M metagenome (GOLD analysis project Ga0247839, IMG submission 192405) | Freshwater microbial communities from meromictic Lake La Cruz, Castile-La Mancha, Spain - LaCruzMarch2015_16m | ecosystem: Environmental > Aquatic > Freshwater > Lake | place: Spain...
GTTGCCAAATCCATTAGCGTAATCGGTTTAGAATCTAATTTGGCATCATGAACAAATTCACGACTAGATAAATAATTAGCTAAGCTGTCATTAAATAAATCTTGGTAAGCACCATGTTTAATGTTGATATCAGTGAGCTGGGTTTCAAAAGTGGTATGCCGGCAATGATCCGACCAATAAGTATCTAAAACCTTTATTTCAGTTTCAGTTGGATTACGCAGCTCAGTGTATTTAAAATAATCTTGGATGCAAACTAAATCGGCATCACTCATGGCTAAACCATGTTCACGCCTAAAGTTGACTAATTCGGCTGGACTAAATTGATTAAAATCATGATAAACAGGAACCGCCATAAAATTATTTTCCTGAACATCAGCTTGTAACACCTCTAAATCTTTGTTCGTCATCTCGAGTGGATTAATATAGTAGTGTTTTATTTGCTCTAGCTGCGCAGAACTTATTTCTTGATCAAAAATTAAAATCTTGCCTGTGGTAATGGCTAAATCACTGGCATTAATGGCTAACAGATTAAGCGCCTGTAACGCGGAATCAGCACGTTGATCATATTGCCCCGGCAAAGGCTCAACGGCAAACCATGTTCCAGCAACTAATTCAATCTCATCACTTAAAATATCCACAGTTGGTTCGGCAAAAACCACATATTTAGCACGCTCTAATTCTTCGTTGCTGACATTGAATACATCATATAAATTTATAACCCGCAAGGTTTTTAAATTCAAATGCAAATTCTGATTAAAGCTCAACAATAACTGCTGTGCCTCGACGTTATAGTTTAATTGTTTCTCTACAAAAATTCGGAAATTTGCCATATACCACCATATGCTAAGTTAATTAATAATTGTGCGCTGCATTAATAATCCCAGATTATACACAAAAACCACTTATTCAATTTATTTTTTAACCACCCTAAATCCCCCCTAAAGAAGAATCCCACAAATAAATTGCGGGATTGCTAAATTAGAGCGTAATAGTTTGATTAATATAGCCAATCGCAAAGCTATTTTTATCGGTATGAATTGCCGACACGCTCGATGCATGCGTAACATAGCACGGCTTCAGCCCAGTTTGCCGCGTAACATACTTAGCAAAGACCTCGCCATGTTCGCAGCTATCGGTGTGTACCACCGCGATCGATTTAACTTTATTTTGCTCTTGCTGTTTCTTCAATAACTCGGTTAGTTTCTTCCAACCACCTTTTCGCGTAAACGCCGCACCAATCACCTTAGGTTTATTAGTTTGTGCATCCATATGCAACAAAGGTTTAAGGCGAAGTAGTCGAGCAATAAAGCCCATCGACTTAGACAAGCGCCCAGAACGAATTAAACCATCTAAAGAATTAAGCATAATTAGCACATTGGTTTCTTTACGTGCTGACTCTAATTTGACTACAATTTCTTCATGACTAATTCCAGCTTCGGCTAATTGATTGGCATACGCAACTAATAAACCAAGCGGTGCTGAATTCATTTGTGAATCTACCACACTAATTAGTTTATCTTTATATTTACGCGATTGATTCACAATCACATCATAGGTTGAACTTAGGGCTTTACCGACTGGAATAACAATAATTGATTCGTAATGTTGCTGCAAAAACTGAAAACTCCGCGCAACCAGTGCAGCCGATGGTGCTGCGGTTCCAATCCGATTTTCAGGATTACTCAAATAAGTGAACGTTTGCGGTAAACTAATGGAAAATTTATCCAAAAAAGAATTGCCATTAATTTTAACTTGGAGTGGAATACGATAAATATTATGAGCTTGAATGAGTTCTAATGGCAGATCAGCCATCGTATCTGCGACAATTGCAACGCGAGATTTGCGGGGTAAATTAGCGATATTATACTGCATCAACATATCATCAATTTTTTGATATAAAATATCGCCGATTTGTGCTAACAACTGGGTAACTGCTTCAGGTTGATTGGTATGAATGTGCAATTTTAACAGCTGTGCACCACGCCCAATCACAATGCTATCACCCATTTGTTCCAATTTAACTTTATGTGGTTCTAAGGCATTTTCATCTTTAGCCCGAATTACCGTCTCAAAACAATAGCGAAAAGTCGGCAACTCATTCACATCTTCAAACTCATGGCTCAATTGCGCTAAATTATCCACCACACTTTGTTCGGCTAAAATTAAAGCACGCTGATCTTGACCAACACTGAGAAATTTTAACATCCCCTCAATGAAATTAACAAAACCCTGTGCACCAGCATCGACAACGTGATTTAAACGTAAGACTTCAAGTTGATTCATGGTGTCATTTAGTGCTGTCTGAGCTTTTGCAACACTAGATTTAAATCCCTCAACTAAGTTTAGGCGTGTGTTTTTCAGACTCTCACGATAACCTTCAACCCATTTTTCCATAACCGTTAAAATAGTACCTGGTTTAGGATTACTCACTGAGTTATACGCACAAGTATAGCCCAGCGCAATCATTTCGACAAAGTCATGTAATTTTACTTTAGTTTTTTCTGCCACATGGTGTTGAGTCAAACCGTAAAAGAATTGCGAAAAAATTAACCCTGAATTGCCACAGCTGCCAACTAAGCCATGCTGAGAAAGTTGATGTAATAATTCTTGGGTATCTTTGGTTATTGAGAGGTTATCCACAATATAGCGCATCATCGTGGCTAAATTAGTTCCCGTATCACGATCGGCTACGGGGAAAACATTTAATTGATTTAACTCATTTTCATTATGAATTACTTGTTTTGCACCAGATAATATCATTCCATAAAATAACTCAGTCGATAGCACATCACCCATTAATAACCCCCAAATATTTGATTTAAATATAGTTAACCACCACAAGCAATCGCCAACCTAACTAAAATATTAGTTTGCTTCAGTTTAGGCTAAATAAATTACCAAATCAAATTATACCATAGACTTTTATTTATACTCATTATTTTAAAGAATGCTCTGATTTAACAATTCAAAACCACCACGATCAGTTCTTCTAACCATGCCAATTTTTTCCAGATGGTTCATAATTCGTGCCGCTTTATTATAGCCAATTCCAAATTGAGTTTGCAATGAACTAATCGAACAGCGCTTAGAATCAATGATGAATTTCACCGCTTGATCAAACACACTATCTTTTTCAATGCTATTGCTATCCGCATTACTATCGTCTTCAAAACCAGGAATAGCAATATCACTTGCGCCAGTTAAAATTTCCTCATTATAATCAGGAGCACCTTGAGATTTTAGGTAATCAACCACTTTATTGAGTTCATCATCATTAACAAAAGCCCCATGAATGCGACGGGGAAAACCCGAACCTGGATTGAGTGACAACATATCCCCTTGCCCAAGCAACGTTTCCGCACCCATTTGATCTAAAATGGTTCGTGAATCAATTTTGCTGGAAACTTGAAATGAAATCCGCGCAGGAATATTGGCTTTAATTAACCCTGTAATTACATCTACCGATGGACGTTGAGTGGCTACAATCAGATGAATCCCTACGGCACGTGCTTTTTGGGCAATCCGCGCAATATATTGCTCAATTTTCTTACCTGCGACCATCATTAAATCTGCTAACTCATCAATAATAATCACAATGTATGGCCATTTGTCTAATTGTTCGGGCTCACTAGGATCAATGCTATATGGATTTAATAATGGCTTACCCGCATTAATTGCAGCTTCGGCTTTTTGATTAAAGCCAATAATATTTTTGGTGCCCATTTTAGCCATAATTTTATAGCGTTTTTCCATTTCACCAACCGCCCACTTTAAGGCATTTGCTGCCTGTGACATATCGGTTACCACTGGAGCTAATAGATGTGGAATTCCTTCATAAAAAGATAACTCAACCATTTTGGGATCAATCATGATGAATTTAACTTGATCGGCGCGCGCATTAAACAGAATCGATAAAATCATCGCATTAACCGCTACCGATTTACCCGAACCAGTAGTTCCTGCCACGAGCAGATGCGGCATTTTAGCTAAATCGGTAACAATCACTTGACCAGCAATATCTTTACCTAGCGCTAAGGTTAAGAGACTATTATTATTGTGATAAACTTCAGAATCAAAAATTTCTTTCAAATAAATTACTTGACGTTTAGCATTCGGAACCTCAATTCCCATTGAGTTTTTACCTGGAATATTTTCCAAAATGCGAATATTATTCAATGCCAAAGAACGCGCAATTTCTTTACTATAACTCGCGATTTTGTCACCGCGCACACCTTTGGGCGGCACTAATTCATAACGCGTAATTACAGGCCCACTCTCAACATTACTAATCGTAACCTCAATGCCAAATTCAGCTAAGGTATTTTGAATTTGATTTGAAACATATTCAATAATTTCTGGCGTAACACCTGCGGCTTGAACCTTGGGTAAATTAAGTAATTCTGTGCTCGGTAAACCCGTTAAACCATTAGTTACAGGATTAATTTTAGGATTAAGCATCGTGGATAATTGTGCAGAAGCACTTGACGCGATAATGGCAACCATTGCTTGAGTGTCTTTGATTGGTTCAAATTCTCGATCAAGAGCTTCTATTGCGCTGGAATCAAACGTGGAATTAGCTAAAGTTTTTTGCTCACTACTAAATTGACTAAGTGATTGTGTAACTTGATTGTCTAGCGCTAAATCTGTTTCTTCTGCAACGTTTTCTTCATCATCATTCAACAGCGGTAAATCTAAATCAAAATCTGGACTATCTGTGCGCTGTAGATCAGCGACTACTTTTTTGTGACCAAACAATCTTTGCGCAAATGAAAGTTCAGTTTTCACATGGTTATCTTGCTGTAATTCAAGTTCAGCTTCATTTTCATCAGACTCATCTACTTCTTCTAACTCAAGCAAAGTATTTTTATTTTGCACCACAGTGCGCTTGGCTAATTCATCCTCATCTAACAAATTAGAATCTTGATGACGAATTGGACTTATACTCGCGGCTTTACTAGCTACAACTGGTTTTGCTCCAAGCTCATCATCTTTACGACTGACTAACGCAGTTAAGCCAAAATAAATAAACTCTAAAACAGCACCAATTTTTTCAGCAATTAACAACCATGAAATTTTAAATGAAAATGATAAGCACATGATAGCTAAAACCAAGCTCAGAATAGTGACACCAACTTCACCAATAAAGTGATAACTATTATTAAAAATAAATGAACCAAAGCTTCCACCAAAACCATCAGGCAATGTGGATGGTTGCTGATAAAATATAATATATTCAAAACTCGCCGAGCTGGCAATTAATAAAATATAACTAACTATCCGATAAATATGCGACCAATTGCCAGTTGGAATTTTATGCCGATTTATCTTAAAAAACCCCAGATAAAACACCCCAGCCACCAACCACCATGCAGAATAGCCCAAAATATACAAGAAAATATCTGAGATCCAAGCACCAACCACACCCAGTAGATTATAGACGCTCGCTGAATCAACGCTTTTTGACCAACAATTATCATTTAGTGAGTGACTGGCAAATGCCAGAGCCAACATGATAGCTAGTGCAAATAATAAAATCGCAATACTATCATTTATAAAACACGCCACTTTGGACGGGAAAATTGTTTCACGATTGCGCTTAGCATATTTAGTTTTCGGTGAACGAAGATTTGGTTTCATAATTACATTTATAAAAATTAATATTAAATTAGGCTAAATTACGAATATTCGCAATTAACTGTTGATGACTTTCGGCAAGCAGTTGGCTATTTTGAGTATCTTTGGCCACTAAACCTAAAAACACATAAACATCTAAACTCGGCTTCAAATTACTACTCGCCTCTAAGTAAGCTTGTGATTTGGCAAAACGTTGTTGGTGATAACTTAAAATCCCAAGTGCGAGCAGTAAATTAGCATTGCTTTTATCGGCAAATAAGCTCTTTTCGGCGATCAAATTTAACTTATCAACTTGAATTTTATCTTCTAATTTTTTACTTAACGCTAAAATTGCGTCACTATAAATTAAATGCAGCGTCTCAACTTTTAAATTATCCGCTAAAAACTCAATAGCCAAAGCATATTCAGCTAAACGTAACAAACCATCAAAATAAAGTTTAGCATATAAAAAGCTCACCTTTTCATCACGTGCAAGCTTATTATAATAACCGCTTAACTCTTTGGCGCTAACCGCTGCTTTAAACAGACCACTAATAACGCGCGCCTTGTATTTTGAAGCTTTATATTCACGCAGACTATCATTTTTGAGTAGCCACGTTAAAACTTCATAGGCTTTGCTATAATTAGCCAAATTTAAATAAACTTTCAATAACATGCGCCGTGCTTGGATATGCTTATGATCTAGTTGCAGCACCGCATTTAAATTATCAATACATTGACCAAAACGTTGTTCATTATACAGATTTTCGGCGATCACCAAATGTTTTGCCAACTGCCATTTAGGCTCATTAAACTGATTCATTTCTGCCGAAATTTTGGCTTCTTTCTCACTATCACGCATAACATTTGCCGCGCGAAAAGCTAACATATATGCGAGAAATTTATTATCTGGATTTATCTCGCGCTTCATTGATTTCAAGGCATTATCATAGCAACTACGATATTTACCCTCAAAATAGTGCAAACCTGCATCATTTAAATGCCGCCGACTGCTAATTAAAGTATTGCGCGCACGATTACGTTGAATTCGATTCGGCAACCGACGTAAATTAATATACAGCCGTAATAAATAATAAATTACCGCAAAACTAACTAACCACACAATCAAAAGTAAATTTAAACTTAAGATGGCTTCATAGTTACCTAAATATAACGTTACCGAGCCTGTATTAAAACGACTAAATCCAGCAACGGCAAGCGCGAGTAAAAACAAGAGGCTTACGCGAATGAATAGTTTCACAATTATTTCCCATCATTCAATTGTTCAAGCTTAATCAGAGCTTGCATAGTTAAATCTAAATTAGCATTTGCGCCATTAAAATTAATTTTTTGTAATTGCTCTAAAATAACGCTTAATTTCTGGCTAGTTAAATCAACCACGAAATACTGCTGCAACATCGTGCGCGCTTCTAAAATACTGCCCGACCACAGCGCTTGATTGCGGGTTAATAAAGCCTGTTTAGCATTCATTAAGTCAAGTTGTAAATGTTGGCGTACCACCATTTCATTTTCTGGCACTAAAACCGCTCCAGCACTTGGATTGCTTTTAACGACCTTAACTAAACCGAATAAACTACTTTTAAGGTTTTTAACTATTTTTTGCCACGTTGAATCATTAACTGAGGTGCTGGTATCGGATTGAATTGGTGCAACTATGCTTAATTGATTAAGAAGTTGATAACTATTATCTAATTCTGCCGCCAACATGGTTGTGTCAAAATTATTTTGGGCTTGTAAATTATCCAAATCAGTGGTTAAACTAACTTTTAATTGACTAAATAAGGGACTATCACTCGAATTTAAGACTTGCTTGGCATAATTTAATAATTTAATTGCAGCTACATAATCATGATATAAAATTAAACTTTGATTCGCACCACTAATTAGACTATTTAATTGATAAATGATTAAACTGGTCTGGGTTGGACTAACTTGATGAAATTCTTCGCGCAAATTGAGCTGCTGACTTTCAAGTTGATTTATCCGATTTTCTAAGCGTGTATTAATAATTTGCAATTTAACGAAACGTTCATTTTGCATGTTATTTATTTTCATCTGATTTAGCATGCCATAACTACCCCAGATACCAGCGTAAGCTAAATAACCGCAGCTACCTAAGGCAACTAAAGCCAATAAGCTTGCAAACTTAGCTCCACCACCAGTCTGATTTGCTGGTTGTTGTTTGATGATTACATTAGCAGCATTCTCAACACCAACTTGGCTGGAATTTTCATGATTAATTTCGCTCATTTTCTAGATCCCTAATAATATTTAAAATTGCTAAATTGCCCGCACTCGCGGTTTCAACGACATTCTGTAATTGATGTTCAGCTAAAAAAAGACTAATTTGCGGATGAATAGTTATTAATTTAAGTTCTTGCAAACGTGCGGAAACTAACGGACTTTGAGCCGCACACTCAAGTAAAAATCCAGCAATTTGGCAACTCGTAATTACAATCCCGCGTAAGGCTGGATTCAAAATTAATCTCTCAGTAGCCGCTAAGTTAGACAATCCACAATTAATTCGCTGATATAAATTAATAAATTGATAGTAAATTTTTTTTTGCTCTAAATATTTAGCCAGTCGTGGATTCAAATTATCGCCACCAACTAACGCTATTTTGCCTAGATTGGCTAACTTAGATTCAAGAATTAAATTCGCCACACCACTACCATGCTCAGGATAAATAATTTTAGCCTGAGGGACGTATTCCATTAATAATTCGGCACTGGATAGACCACTGGTAATTAGGTTTAATTTTGGATCTAATTGCGCTAAGCGTGTGCCTAATCCATCAATAGCAGTTGGCGAAATAAACAAAACACTCGCGCATTGATTAATCTGCTCCACCGCCAGCTCCAGAGCCGCATCATTATAAATAATCTCCACCATTGGTAGATATTCGGCAGTAATTCCATGACTACTGAGTAAATCCAGCAACTTATCGGCTTGAGCTTTAGGACGCGCGACTAAATACATCTAGTGTTTCGCAAACTTAGTCACGATACTCGCCGCACCTTGCGCCAAAAGCTGTTTGGCGCATTCTTGACCCAACGCAATATAATCATCCAGCTGACCACTCGCACTTGCCGTTAAATAAATCCCTGCCTGACTATCGGCAATTAAAGCATTTAAGTGTAACTTATTTTCAAGCAATTCCGCAAATCCCGCAATTGGTAAATTACAACTAGCTTTTAAAAAACGCCCCATTTCACGTTCAGCCCCAACTCGCGCGGCACTAATTGAATCATTTAAGGGTTCAAGAAGTTTTTTAAGTTCAGGACGCTCCGTACAAATTTCAATGGCTAACGCGCCTTGTCCGATCGCTGGAATAAATTGTGCGGCAGGCAATACTTGTGCAATTCGCGCTTCCAATCCTAGTCGCTCCAATCCAGCTACGGCTAAAATGATTGCGTCATACTCGCCATTGTCCAATTTATTGATCCGCGTCTGCAAATTTCCACGTAACAACTTGGTTTTTAACTTTGGATAATATTTATTTAATATCGCAACCCTACGCGCACTTGAACTACCGATTAGACTGCCAGCAGGCATGGCATCTAAACTAGTATAGTGATTTGACACCAGTGCATCAAATGGATTTCCGCGCGGCAAAATTGCCCCAATGGCAAATTCACTTAATAAATTGGCAGGTAAATCTTTTAATGAATGTACCGCAATATCTGCGCTGCCTGCCAATAATTGATACTCTAATTCTTTAATGAATAAACCCTTACCGCCAATTTCATCGAGAGCTTTATCTAAAACCCGATCACCTTCAGTGGTAATGCCAATAATCTTCACAATTAATTGCGGATAATGTTGAATTAATTGGGCTTTAACCAACTCTGCCTGCCACATGGCTAATTTACTATTGCGACTAATTATTCGAATTTCTTGCATAATTACTTTCTCTGATTGACTACTCGTTGACGTGACATCTCAAATAATCCAATTGTCGCTGCCATCGCCAAATTCAATGACTCAGCTCCACCTAACATCGGAATTGAAATTTGGGTTTTAAGTTGTGCCAAAAGCTCACGACTTAGCCCATTACCTTCATTACCTAACACCAAAGCGGTAGTTAACAGCAAATCCTGTTGATATAAATTTAAATTGGCCTGTGGCACCATAGCTAAAACTTGCCCACGATACTTATCCAACCACTGACCTAGCTCAATTTCAGTATAAATCTGAAGCCCAAACTGGATTCCTTGCGATGCGCGTAACACCTTGGGATTATAGGCATCAACACTTTTAGGTGATAAAACTATTTGAGTAATTCCACTGGCATATGCCGCACGCAAAATAGTCCCCAAATTCCCTGGATCTTGAATATTTTCTAACACTAAACTATCTTGAGTTAAACTCGGTTCTGCTAGAGTTGGCTTAATTTTAATGACCGCTACAATTTCAGACAATGAATCTAGGATATTTAATTTACGCATAATCTCAATTGAGACCAATTTAATCACCTGTGGATTAGTCAGCGAATTAATTAGATCTTGGTATTTAGTCACGGCATCTTCAAGAATTAGCACCTGTTCAACTAAGCCATATTTAATGGCTTCTTGTAGCAAATGCTCACCATAAATAACTGCCTGTGCCTCACTGTGGCGAAATTTACTTTCATTTGCCAACCGTACAATCCGCTTAACTAAGGGATTATCTTTCGATCCAATATGATTAAACGCTAACACAAATCTCTTTCTTGAGTCACACTCACAAAAAATACCCACACAAAGGTAGGTATTTTAACAAATTTAAGCGCTGATGATTAAATTAAAGAATTCGGATCCACATAGTTATAGCCTAAATCACGCGCAACTGCGTAATAGGTTACATTACCACGGCAAATATTTAGACCGTTCATTAAGTGTTTGTTTTCTAAAACGGCTTGTTTCCAACCTTTATTGGCTAAGTCAACCACAAATGGTAACGTTGCGTTAGTCAATGCCAAAGTTGAGGTTTTTGCCACCGCACCAGGCATATTTGCTACGCAATAATGCACAACATCATCCACGATATAAGTCGGATTTTGATGGGTGGTTGGCATCGAAGTTTCAAAACAACCACCCTGATCAATCGCCACATCAATAAGAACTGCGCCTTTTTTCATTTCTTTTAGCATATGGCGTGAAACTAATTTCGGCGCAGCAGCACCCGGAATTAAAACTGCACCAACGATCATATGTGCCGAACGAATGGCTTTTTCTAAGTTCATATGATTGCTATAAATTGTTTTAATCCGACCATTAAAATCATTATCAATTTTTTTCAGGACGTTTAAATTACGGTCAAAAACAGTTACATCCGCACCTAAGCCAGCTGCCATCCGTGCAGCATTCATACCAACCACACCACCGCCAATTACCACTACATTAGCTGGTTTAATCCCAGGGACACCACCCATTAAAATTCCGCAACCGCCCTTATGATATTCCAAGGCATGTGCTCCTGCTTGAACCGCCAAACGACCAGCGACTTCAGACATTGGTGCTAAAAGTGGAAGCCCGCCATTGTCATCAGTTACCGTCTCATAGGCAATTGCAACACAATCAGAATCGAGTAAACCTTTGGCTAATTCTTGATCTGCCGCCAAATGTAAAAAAGTAAATAATACTTGCCCAGAGCGCAGCATTTTATATTCGCTAGCTTGTGGTTCTTTAACTTTAATAATCATTTCAGCGCGCTCAAAGACTTCTACGGCTGACTTAGCGATTAAAGCACCAGCTTTGATATAATCTTCATCCCCATAACCAATTGCCAATCCGGCATTGCTTTCAACCAAGATTTTATGCCCATAACGAATTAGTTCATAAACTCCAGCAGGAGTCATTCCAACCCGATACTCATGGTTTTTTATTTCCTTAGGTACACCGATTAACATACTTATCTCCCAAAATAGACGGAATATTTGCAAATTTCAGCGTAGACTAACGCTTAATTAAATTAATTTCATAGCCAAATTTACTCCATTCAGCCAGTTCCTCGTTCAAAGAAAATAACGTTAATGGATTATTTATCAACCATTCATTACTCACCACTAGGTCATAGCCAGTTTTATGCGCTTTCTCAACTTGTATAATTTCCGACCAATTAATATCTTTGCGACTGCGATTAAAAATCACGGCCAAGCGAAATGAAATCAATGCAAACAATGAACGATATTTAATTTTGTCATTAAACATTTTACATAATTTTTCATAAACTTTCGCGACGCTACCACGATGTGAACGAACTAATTCAGCAATAATAGTTTGTTCTGGCTTAGAAAATCCAGCCAAATCCGAATTTTGTAAAATATAGGCACCGTGTTTATGATAGTCATTATGTGAAATTGAAAGCCCAATTTCATATAATTCACAGGCCCAGAGTAATAATTTTCGACGCTCATGATTAGGCTTTTCAACTGAGACTATCGAATTTTGTAAAAAAATCGCAAAATTAGCCACGCGATTACTTTGCTCAATATCTAAATCATAACGCTTTTTTAAGTCAACGACGGTAACCTCGCGCAAATCTGAATCACTTTTACGCCCCATTAAATCATACATCACGCCCTCACGCAATGCACCATCGGCAATAGTCATGCCACTAATCGCTAATTCTTCAAAAATCGCCAGCATAATTGACAAACCACCAGGAATTACCGCTTTACGGTCTTCTTTAATCCCACTAATTTGGATATTCTTAATGGCTTTGGTTTTAATTAACATTTTTTTAAGCGCTTGCATACCCTCATAAGTAATTTCGCTCGATAAACCATTTTCCACACACATGTCATAAATAGTTTTCGCCGTGCCTGAAGTGCCAACCGCCAACTGCCAATCTTGTTTGGCAAATAAATGCTCCATTGATTGAATTTTACTCCGCGCGGCTAAAATAGCATTATTAAAATTAACTTCATTTAATATTCCATTAGCAAAATAGCGCCCAGTATATGAAACGCAACCCATGGTCACACTTTCCATGATTTCAGGGTTATAACCACGTCCAATGATAAACTCAGTTGAGCCACCACCAATATCAATTACTAAGCGTTTTTCATCGGTAAATGCTAATGAATGCATTG
>Ga0247839_1006969_pt1 | contig 12674 bp, 5 predicted proteins | sample LaCruzMarch2015__6_FD_192405 | JGI IMG/M metagenome (GOLD analysis project Ga0247839, IMG submission 192405) | Freshwater microbial communities from meromictic Lake La Cruz, Castile-La Mancha, Spain - LaCruzMarch2015_16m | ecosystem: Environmental > Aquatic > Freshwater > Lake | place: Spain...
AAAACTCGCTGCCGAATGCCGGAGTGACGACAGTTTTGATTCCGCACTTTGCGGCAAAATCCACGAGCCGCCGGAGTGCCGGATAATCGACTTCGTCCTGTTCGGTGAAAGGTGTCGGCAGCACCGGAAGCACGCCGGTGAGCCAGTCGGGAATGGGGCTCACGGGATCCATTTCAAGCTTTCGACTGCTTTGCGGTTGACCTCGATGCCGAGCCCGGGCTTGTCGCCGGGGATCAGGTGTCCGTCCACCGCAGTGGGCTCGCCGGTGAAGACCTTCCAGAACAATTCGTTTCCGGTATCGGGTTCGACGTTCGGAAAATATTCCACGAGCGGGCAGTTCGCTTGCGAGGCGATGACATGGAAGTTGTGCGCCTCGTTGGAATGCGGATAGACCGGCAGTCCGGCCGCCTCGGCGAGAGCGCAGATTTTTTTCATTTCCGTGATCCCGCCGACCCGGTTGGCGTCGGGCTGGAGGATGTCGGCCGCTCCGATGTCGATGAGGTGTTTGAATCCCTGCTTCGTGTATTCATGCTCGCCGCACGAGATCAGCGTTGCGCTTTTGGCGCGCAGCTTCACGTAGCTCTCCAGATCGTCCGGCAGGAACGGCTCCTCGAGCCACGCGAGACGATACGGCCGCAAGCGGCGCTCCATTTCGACAGCATAGCCGTAGTCCCAGCCCATGTAGGCGTCGGCTGCAATTTCGATGTCATCGCCGACCGCCTCGCGCACGGCACGGATCAGGGCGACATTGTGGTTCATGCCCTCCACACCATCCACCGGCGAGAAGCCGAAGCGTTGCTTGAGCACGCTGAACCCCTGCTTGACATACCCATGTGCCTCCTCCGCCAGCGCATCGAGATCTTCCAGTGCATACAGCCGACTGCAATACGCCGGCACCCGGTCCCGGACTTTTCCGCCCAGCAAATTATAAACCGGCTGCCCGAGGATTTTCCCCTTCAGATCCCAGCACGCGATGTCGATCGCGCTCATCGCTGACAAGGCGACACCGCGCCGGCCGAACCGAACCGTCGAGCGGTAGAGCTTGTCCCAGAGCAGCTCGGTTTCGAAGACGCTGTGCCCGAGCGCGAGCGGTTTGAGATGGGTCTCCACGATGTCCGTGCCCGATGATGTGAACCCGCCGATCGTGCCGCAGCCGGTTTGTCCGCCGGAGGTTTCCACCTCCACGAGCGTCAGGGCAACCGGACCGAACCATTGCGCGTCACGCGAACGCGGGTCGTCGTTGAACCGGCTTGTTGGCGTGCAGAGATGGCGCTTGAGGGTATCCGGGGTCCGCGAGAACCGCAGGTCGGTGCAGCGGATGTCTTTGATGATGTCGTTGCTCATAAACCTAAAATCCGCAGATGAATCCTACCACAAAGAGCACAGGCATGTAGTCATGCAAATTGTTTCTTTACGCGAAATTGATTTTTTTGCTGCGCTTGCCGCAGGCAAGCCTTGCAGAAGTTCCCCCCGAACGCCTGCCGCGGCGAGCGGTGCGGGGTTTGGGGGCGCACAGCCCCCATCAAACTGGTTCGGTGTGGTCGTCATTGGAGGGCCATTGGGGAGCTGGAAAGCAAGCGTCGTTGGAGTTCCGATACGCACTCCTTGAGGCTGCCTGTGAGGCCGCTCTCTGCTCGCAGGCTCTTGTCCAGGACACTGACGAGTCTCTGCAACTTGAGTGTGAGACTTTTGTCGGCCTCCAGAGCGGTGGGCGGATTTCCGGAAAGCAGGTGCCAGACCTGGACCAGGAGCTTGCGGGCCACGGCCGCAACAGCGGTGTTGCGATTGCCTTTGCGGGCAAAGAGTTTCCAGCCCCATTTTCCCAGCGTGGTGTTCCCTCCCATGCGCATCACAGCCTGGGCACCTTGGATGAGGAGATGGCGCATGTCGCCACGGCCGCGTTTACCGACCCCGAGCTTGATGTTTTTTCCGTTCCCGCTTTGGCGCTGACCGGGATTGAGCCCGATGTAAGCCACGAGCTTCTCGGGGCGATCAAAGCGCCGCACGTCTCCGATGACCGCCAGCAGGGCGAAGGCGTTGATCTTTCCAATTCCCAGCAGCTTCATGCAGCGCAGCATCAGCGGTTCGGCGCAGATCTCCCGACTGATGAGTCGCAGGAAGTGCGCCCGCGCTTCGGCTTGGTTGTCGAGGTTGGTGAAGTATCCATCAAGCAGTTCCCTTTGCAACGGGGTCCAGTCGCGCTGGGCGAGGATCCATTCCCGCGTGCGTTCGAGCTGGAGCCCCCGCTTGCCCGTGCGGATGGCGAACTGGTTGAGGTAGCCTTTGAGCGAGTTGAGGGCGGCGGTGTGGTTGGCCACCGCGTTCTGGTGGGCATGGAGGAGTTCCCGCCGTTCGCAGGTCGCGGTGTCGGGGACCCAAACGCACGGGGCATTGCCGGCCAGATAGACCAGCGCGATGCGAGCCGCCGCCATCTTGTCGTTGTCGGCATACGTCTTGGCGTGCTTGCCCACATGGCAGCTTTCCAGCACCACGGCCCGCAGTCCCAGCGACAGCAGGCGGCGGTGGATCTCAAAGCTGTTGGAGCCGGCTTCCATCAGGAAGAGGTCGTCCCGGGTGAACTCTCTGCCGGCCCAATCCATCAGACTCTGGAGGCAGAGATTTTCTCGGCTGCTCTCCTTGCGGGCGTCGTGCGGGGTGCTTCCCCGGAATACCGCCGCCGTGTAGGTGTCGGGGTGGCAATCCAGGCCGATGACTCTTCCTTTGGTCGGCGGCAACGGGGCACTGTAAATCTCCCCTGCCACCAGCCGACCTTGCTTGGAAGGTGTTGGTGTTTTCAATATGTATTTTTTCATGGTCGTTCTCCTTTGGTCCTATTATGGGTAAAGGCAACCGGCGCGGGCAGCCGTTGGTTGGGTCCAACTGGACGGAAGGTTGCAGTCAGGCATTCGGGGTCTTGCGCCCCACGATGGTGCTTTCCGCCAAGGTTCAATCAAAGAAAGGAGCAGTTAGCTCACGCGCCTTATCGAACCTTTGGACCTTCGGCCACCCGTTCGTGTTGCAGGCACTCACGGGTTCCGCAGGGGACAGTGGACCAAGCCTTTCGGTTTGCCCAGCGCCGGTTACTGCATGACTTCATACCGTCAAAGGGAGGAAGGGCTGCGTTTCTGTCAGTCCTTTTTCTTGGTGTCTTTGTGTCTTGGTGGTGGGTCATTGTTGTAGATAAAGGTTCGTTTCACCACAGAGCCTTACAGGATGATTCTTTGAATGCCGTCTTTGATTGTGGGGACATTGAAGTTGATGAGAAGACCGAGACGGATACCGCTCAGCTTGAGATATGTAAGCATTTGGGCTTTGTGAACCGGAAGAATCTGTTCGACGGCCTTCAATTCGACGATGACACATCCTGCTACGACAACATCGAGCCGGAGTCCGGCATCCAATCTCAGGCCTTCGTAAAGAACCGGCATGGAAACCTGCCTCTCAAAGGGAATGCCGCGCTTGTTCAACTCGTGACATAGACAGACTTCATAAACACTCTCCAGTAGTCCCGGCCCAAGCGTCCGATGAATCTGAAACGCGCAGTCTACCACAACACGGGCGGTTTCTTCCGTAGCTGCGGGCAATGAAATTCGATCCAACGGTGGAGGAAATACGATTCCCCGCGAGCCCATACTTTTTGGAGTCTTTGTGTCTTGGTGGTTCATGGGTTGTTCATCAACCACAAAGGCACGAAGGGTTGAGAGCTTCAGTTTTCCTGTCCGTCCGCCTTTTAGGAGTATTGGTGTCTTGGTGGTGGGTCATTGTTGTTCGATGGTGACAGGGCCAGTCAGGCCTGAGGGCATGAGTTGCGTGGTCGGTTTGATGCCCGGATCCACGGATGTCCAGGTGAGGCGCTTGTCGGCGGGCAGCTTGCTGTCGCCGAGGAGTCGGTTGTTCCATGTGTTGGTCACGGCGATTTCCAGCTGATTGGTTCCGGGCCTCAGGTCCTTGGTGATTTCGACCCGGCCCGGGTGGGTCCAGACAGTGCCGAGATCCTTTCCGTTCAGCTTCACGCGGGCGATGCTTTCGTAGTTGCCGGGGTTGAGGAAGTAGCGTCGGTCCGGGGTTGGGTTGAAGGTGAATGACGATCGATAGGCCGCGGTTCCGCTGAAGTATTTGATGCGCTCGTCCGCATTTCCGGTCCAGTCGGTCAGCGAGTCAAATTTCACCTCTCCCGGGCCGTTCCTTTTTTCGTCGAAGGTTACCGACCATGCGGGAGCGAGGCTCAGGGTGGTTTCGAAGGATGGGAAGTTTGAGCTGCCAGCGGGAGCCTGCTGGGAGCCCGCTTTTCGGAAGGCGATGAGATACGACTGCCTCGGAAGAAATTCCAGCGGCACGGTGACGCTTCCATCGGTCCGGGTGAATTGCGGCAGCGCCCGCATTTCGCCGGTTACCGGATCCCATAATTCGGGATTTCCATTGCCCACGCGGAACGTCAGCGGCAGGGATTTCTTTTCGTCATCCTGGTTCGAAACAAAATAGGCGTCGGCATCCTCCGAGTGGCGGTGGATCCATGCCATGCCGGGTTTTCCGAGACCTGGCCGTTCGCCGACTCCGCCGAGATCGGGCGGGACGCCGAGCGTCTTCAAGGCCGACGCAGCATCGGTGCCGCGGAACACGAACCCCTTTCCATAGCGGCCCGAGGTGACTGTTTTCCCGTTGACGTCCTTCCAGATTTCTCCCGCCAGCTTTCGCACCTGTTCGTCGCATTGCGGGAAATTCTCGAGGCTTGGCGAGCGTGAGGGCGGTTCGCCGAGAACCGCTCCGCCGGCCTTCACCAGCTCGCCGATCTTTTGCAGAAGTTCCGGGCGCATTGTCTCCAGTGGAGGCAGGACAAGCAGGCGGTAGCTCATCCCGTCGGGGAGAACAAACCGTCCGTCGCGGACCTGGAGGTCCCGGCGGATGACCTCGCCGTTTATATAATCGTAATCATATCCCGGAGGAACTTCGGGGTCGCGGATGCCCGTTTGTTTCGGAGCATCCTCGCCGGTGAAATACGCCAGATCGGCCACGTAGGTGCCCTTTTGGAGAACCGCCTGGGTGCGCCGGAAGCTCGTGATCCAATCACCCATTTCCTCGAACCAAGTGTTGTGACGGTTGAACTCGGTGCCGAACCAGGCATTGATCCCGGGCACCCGCTCGTCGGGCTGATGGATGAAGACGTGGAGGATGAAATGATTCACTCCCTCGGCCATCGCCCAGTCTCCGCGCTGTTTAAGCGACCACGGAGTCTGCGACCAGGGGGTGCCGCCGAATGTGAATGCCTCCGCCGCGGTGACCGTCTTCCCATAAATGTGCGCCGCCGAGCTGGCCGTCCGGACCTCATAGCCGCCCAGCCCGCCTTCCGCCCAGAACTCGCCCGAGACCTCGTCTCCCTGACCGCCGTATTGGAGGGAGTCGCCGGGAAACCCGAAGTGGCCGTAGTTTTCCATCCACAACTTGATTCCGCGCTCGTTGGCCAGCTTGCGCAGCGCTCCCGCATAATCGGTGGCCACCTTGTCCGCAATCAGGCGGCGCAAATCCCAGAGAAACCGGTCCGACTCGTCCGGGCTGCCCACGACCCGCCCGGTGAGAACAGGAAGCCAAGGCACCGGGTCGTAGTGGTATTTTGCAGCAAATTCTTCGGCGAGTCCGTCCGTCCAGTTCTGCGGGCCCACTTCGTAGCTGTCCACGATCATGTATTTCCACGCCTTGCGTTCCTCGGGAGTGAGCCGGTCCGCGAGTTTGGCAAGGTATGCGTCGAAATGCGCTTTCGCATGGATCGCATTCAGCTTGTCTGTTTCCATGCCCTGGCCTTCCACCGGCGAGGAACCGTTTCTGGCTCCGGTGGGTGCCATGCCGACGCGGAGGATCGTCCATTTTCCAGACGGGATGTCCCATGTGAGTTTTCCGGAGGCATCCATCGAGGAGCTGATGTTTTGAATGTCGGAGGCCTTGCATCCTGTGGACGCGGCCTGCTGTTTCCACAGGTAGGAATCCCATTTTTCAAAGGGTGATGGGAAGGCCTGTCCGAGCTGCTTTTCGACGTAGCGCTCCAGGCGTGGTGTTACTGAGAGGCTGATTTCCGCAATGCCAGGAGCCTCGTTCGGGACGCCTTTGTTTCCGGCGGCGAGGCGGGTGAAGATCATCCGGAACTCGCGGGCTTTTACTTCTGGGAACGCCTCCACCACCGGGCCGAACCGCATCGGACCGAGGCTGGTACTTCCGGATCGTTCGAGGGTGAATTTTTTCACCGACTGGTAGGTTCCGTCCGGCTTTTTGAATTGCAGTTCGCACTCGACCTTCTGCTGGATTCTTGTCGGAACCACCGTCACGCTGCCGACGGCGATTTCTTCCGGAAACCCGATGTTCACGAAGAACGGCTGCTTCATGCCGGCCCCCTCGGGGAAATGACAGACGGTCGAGATCTTTCCGTCGCAAAGGGCCTCGCTTGTGGAAGCGGGCGATGTGGTGACCGCGCCCTTCGACATATCCGGGCCATCCTGTCCCACAGGGACGGCGAGCACCGCGACATCCTGGAATGGAGTGGCGGGAGCAGGCAGGACAGCGCTGAATTTTTCAGGTCCGCTGACCTGGGTTTCGGAGACAGCCAGATAGCGCATCGATTGTTCGGGTTTCACCCACGGGCCGCCGGACTGGCTCCACCCCGGGCAGTTGAAGATCCCGATGTCGATGCCGAGGCGTCCGCCCTCGCGGATGGCATGGAGTGTCGCATCCCACCATTCGTCGCTGAACATCTTCACCGTGCCCCGGCCCTGCGGAGTCGCATCGATATTTCCGATATACGCCCGCCCGATGCCGGCGCGCTTCATCGCCTCGAGGTCTTTGGTGATGCCCTCCTTGGAGATATTGTCGCGCAGCCAATACCAATAGACGCCCGGCTTGGTGGAGTCCGGCGGGTTTTGAAACGCTTCGGAAAATTGATCGCCCCGCGCACATGTGGAAAATGCGGTGGCAAGGAGGAAGGCTGACAGGGGAAGGAATTTCATGGAAGGGGTAGTTAAAAGGCACTCAGAAAACTGCATCGCGGGTCGTGGCCGGTTCGTCATCGGTGCGGAACGGAGATGCGGGAAGGCCGGCGCCGTTGTAGAGATTGCATGTCGGGTTGCTCGCCCAGGCGTAGCGGACCGCCACAGGTTTGGAAACTTGATCGGACCACACGACCACGGAATCTCCGTCGATCTTGGCATCCGCCCAGACCCATTTGTGGTCGGCTCCGCAAATGGCAAACCCCTCGAGTTCGCTGTCCGGGCTGTTGCGGACCAAAGGTGCCGTGACTCCGGTTTGCGTCTTGACGTCGTATGTTGCCGGGAGCGGCCTGGCGGTTAGTCTGCCGTCGGCATGAGTAAATGTCAGGCGGATCCTGCCACCCTCGATTTTCATCGACTGATACACCGGCCCGCTGAAAGCGATTTTCTTTCCGTAACTATCCGCCAGGGCGATACGCGCCAGACGGTCACCGACATCCTTTTTGTTTCTCGGGTGGATATCGCCTGCCTCTCCGATATCGATGAGCACGGCCTGTCCGGTGCGCGGCAGCTTGAGCGCCAGTGATTGGGATTCGCGCAGCTCTGCATCGGGGCTCTCCTCCGGCGCGGCTGTTTTCGGTTTGAAGTTGGCGAGCTGGCAGAAATAAAACGGGAGATCGGGCTGCTTCCACTGCGTCCGCCAGTCCTTGATGAGCATCGGGAAAGCGGACCGGTATTGCCAGGCGCGGGAGACGTTGGTTTCGCCCTGATACCAAATGACCCCGTTGATCGCGTAGGAAAGAATCGGATGGATCATCCCGCTGAAGAGGCAGGAGGGTTCGGTCCGCGAACGGAAAACGGCCTTGGTGGCGGTCAGCCGTGCCTGGAGCGACGCCTCGCGCGCTGCCTTGAGATGGGGATCGGCTTCGATTGACTGCGGGCTGATCCAGGCCTCGCAGGCCGAGCCCCCGACACCCGTGCTGATGATCCCAACCGGAATCCCGAGTTCCTTGTTGAGTTGCTTCTGGAAATAGTATCCCACGGCGGAAAATTTCCCCGATGTTTCCGGCGATGCAACCGTCCATTTTCCTCCGCACTCATCGGCGGGCTGAGGCGGTTCGGCGCGCGTGACCTGAAACTGACGGAGCGCGGGATTAGCCGACTTGGCAATATCCTCCGCCGAACCGGTCTGTTTTTCCAACAAGAACGCCATGTTCGACTGCCCGGAAGCCAGCCAGACCTCGCCCACCAGCACATCGCGCACGACGATTTTGTTCTTCCCCTCGACCGTCAGATCGAATGGTCCGGATTGCCCAGAGGAAAGGTCGAGTGCCACGCTCCACTTTCCATCGGTCCCCGTGATGGTTTTTGCCGAATGCTCCTCGAGTGTCACAGTCACCGTCTCGCCTGCATCCGCCGTGCCCCAGATGCGTGAGGCGGGCCCCTTCTTGAGAACCATGTGATCGGAAATAATCGCCGGAAGCTTGATGTCCGCCACAGCCAAATCCGGCAGCGCAAACATCAGAACCGCGCATGCAAATCCGGAAACAACACAGCGATTTGGGATGGGGATCGCGATATTCATTGCAGGATTACAAAACTGCTTTACGAGCCACGGGTTGTAAACAAAAGATCCGGTCGCAAATCGGTTTGCACACCTCAATTCAAGCACGTCCCAGAAATCATACGGAAAGCAGCCTTTTGAGAAACGGTGCGGTGCGGCTGGTTTTGGACTTTGCGATTTTTTCCGGTGTTCCTTCGGCGACAATTTTTCCGCCCTTGGCACCGGCTTCGGGGCCAACGTCGATGACGTGGTCCGCCTCGGCGATAACATCGAGGTGGTGCTCGATGACGACGACCGTGCCGCCTTCATCGACGAGCCGGTGGAGGACGCCTATCAACTGTGCGACGTCGTGGGCGTGGAGCCCGATGGTGGGCTCCTCCAGGACGTAGAGGGTGGACTTGCCGCGGCGTGCGGTGCGGACCTCCTCGGCGCGCGAGGTCGGTCGGCGGGCAAGCTGGGTGACGAGCTTCAGCCGCTGGGCCTCGCCGCCGCTGAGGGTTGGGCTGGGCTGGCCGAGTTGGAGGTAGCCGAGGCCGGTTTCGACGAGGAGGGCGAGCGGACGCTTGATCTTCGGGTTCGCGGAAAAGAATTCCGCCGCCTGCTCGATCGTCATGTCCATCACGTCGCCGATCGATTTCCCATTGTATTCGATTTCGAGCGTTGCGGGGTTGAACCGGCGGCCGAGGCAATCCTGGCAGGGCATGTAGCTCGGCGGGAGAAAGTTCATCTCGAGCTTGATGACGCCCTGCCCGAGGCAAGCCTCGCAGCGCCCGCCCTCGTTGTTGAACGAAAACCGGCTGTTCGTGTATCCGCGCATGCGGGCGGGGGGCAGGGTCGCAAAGAGGGCGCGGATGTTGTCCAGAACTTTTACATATGTTGCCGGGGTCGAGCGGGAAGTCTTTCCGATCGGCGACTGGTCGACCTCAAGAACCGCCCCGAACGGATGGATTCCTTCGACGCCTGTGCAATGTTCGTAGCCGGACTTCTTCCGGGACAGCGCCTCGCGCACGGCGGGGACGACCACGCCCCGCAGGAGAGTGCTTTTTCCGGAGCCCGAGACGCCCGTGATCGCGGTGAGCCGGTGGGCAGGAATGCGGACATCGACGCTGCTGACATTGTGGAGGTTCGCGCCGCGGACGGTGAGCCATTCGAGGGCCGCGGGCCTGCGCGACCCGCGCGACGGGTGCTTCATCGGCGAGCGAAGCGACTGGCCGGTGAGGGAATCCGGGGACTTGATGATCTCATCCAGCGTCCCGGACGCAACGATCTGACCGCCGCGGCTTCCAGCTCCCGGGCCGAGATCCAGAATCCTGTCGGCCCGCCGCATGGTCTCCTCGTCATGCTCGACGATGACAAGCGAGTTCCCTTTTTCCGTGAGGGCGGCGAGCGCATCGAGCAGCTGGGCATTGTCGCGCGGGTGGAGGCCGATGGTCGGCTCGTCCAGGACATAGAGGACACCGCGCAGGTTCGAGCCGAGCTGGGCGGCAAGGCGGATCCGCTGGGCTTCGCCGCCGCTCAACGTCTTCGCGCTGCGGTTGAGAGAGAGGTAGTCGAGACCGACCTTGGCAAGAAATTTCAGCCTCTGGGAGATTTCCGAGACGACCTCCTTGGCCACGCCGGCACGCGGGCCGGTGAAGCGGAGCGCCTGGACGAGCGCGAGCGCTTCCGACGCGGGAGCACCGGTAAACTGGTTGATCGAGTGGCTGCCGACCAGGACATGGGAAGCGGTCTCGTTGAGACGCGAACCTTTGCAGACCGGACACGGATGAGGTTCGGAATCTTCGAGCCCCTCATGCTTCCGCTCCTCGTCAAGCTCGGCTTCGAGCTGGGAATCAAACTCCCTGGCTCCCGATCCAAGCCCGCTCCAGACCTCGCCGAACCCGCGGCAGTGCATGCACCAGCCATGAGGAGAGTTGAACGAAAACAGCCTCGGGTCGAGTGGCTCGAACGCCCGGCTGCACGACGGGCAGTTCATCTCGGTGCTCAGAACGCTCGACTTGCCTTTCGCGTCCACGATGCGGGCGGTGCCACGGCCGAGCGCGAGCGCGCGGCGCACCATCTCGTCGGCGGTCTTCGCATCCGGCTTGTCCAGCGACCCGATCAGCGCATCGATCGTGTGTTCCTTGAAGCGCTCCAGCTTTTGGAATCCCTCGACCGGAACCGGACGTCCGTCCACAAGGAGGGTTTCGATCCCCTGGCGGGCGGCCGCGCGAGCGATGTCGGTGTGGAATCCCTTGCGGGCCTTCACGAGATTCGCAAAAATTTTCACCGGCCCGCGGGAGGCGGTCTTCCGGACCTCCTCCGCGATGGCGGTCGGCGTGCGGCTTTCCACGGGGACCTGGCAGTCCGGGCAGTATTGGGTGCCCAGCTTGGCGAAGAGGAGGCGGAGAAAGTGGTAGATCTCCGTGACCGTGGCCACGGTGGATTTTCCACCGCCGCGCGTCACGCGCTGTTCGATGGCAACGCTCGGCGGCAGGCCCTCGATCGAATCCACGTCCGGCTTTTCCATCTGCTCGACAAACTGCCTCGCATACGGGGACATGCTGTCGAGGAAACGCCGCTGGCCCTCGGCGAAGAGGATGTCGAATGCGAGGGTCGACTTGCCCGATCCGCTGAGGCCGGTGACCACGACCATGCCATCGCGCGGGATATCCACCGAAATGTTCTTGAGGTTGTGTTCGCGCGCGCCGCGGATTGCGATAAACCCGGATGGCTTGGGAGCAGGGGCATCACCCGGCGGCGCATCCTCGATCCGGATTCCACGGCCTTCCAGAATCGGGGAGAGGAACCGTCCTGTGTGGGAATCCGGACAGGCGGCGATCTGCTCGGGCGTGCCGGCAGCCACGACACGACCGCCGTCATCTCCTCCCTCGGGCCCGAGATCCACGATCCAATCCGCACATTTGACGACCTCGAGATTGTGCTCGATGACGACGACGCTGTTCCCCTCGTCCACAAGCCGCCGGAACACCTTGAGAAGGAGCGCGACATCATCAAAGTGCAGCCCGGTCGTCGGCTCATCAAAAATCAGGAGTGCGCCATCCTCGTGTTTCTGCGCGAGGTGGTGGACAAGCTTGAGGCGCTGGGATTCGCCGCCGCTGAGCGCGTTCACCGGCTGCCCGAGCCGGAGGTAATCCAGACCGACCTCGGCGAGAAGGCGCAGCGGGCGGGTAATGCAGCCCCGTTTGTCCAGAGGAGCAAAAAATTCGATCGCCTCCCCCGCGGTCATTTCGAGCACGTCGTGGATGGATTTGCCGCGAATTTGAACATTGAGCACCGGAGTGCGGAACCGTTTCCCTTCGCATTCCGGACAGCGCAGGTAGAGGTCGCTGAGGAATTGCATCTCAACTTTTTCGAACCCGAGACCTCCGCACCGCTCGCAGCGCCCCTGGCCGGAATTGAAGGAGAATGTTCCCGGGGAGTAGCCCGCCGCGAGCGCCTCCTTCGTCGTGCCGAAAAGCTCCCGGATCCCGTCGTAGGCACCGAGGTAGACCGCAGGGGTCGAGCGCGGGCTGCGGGCGAGCGGCGACTGGTCCACCATGACGACGTCCCCGATTTCCTCGTCTCCGCGGATCGACTTCACAAAACCGGCTGCCTCGTCCTCGGATGGCTCGTCACCCGCGAGGTGACGGTGGAGGACATCGCGCACAAGCGATGTCTTCCCAGAGCCCGAGACGCCGGTGACAGCGCAGAGGACGCCCGTCGGGATTTTCACATCCACGCCTCGCAGGTTGTGGTGGCGAACCCCGCGCAGCTCGATGAACCGCTTCGGCTTACGCCTCTTCCCGGGAATCGCAATCGCTTTTCTTCCCTCCAGATAATCGGCCGTCAGGGAATCGGTCTTCGCAAAATTTTCTGCAGGCCCGCAATAGAGGAGGTTTCCGCCCTGCGCTCCGCGGCCGGGTCCGATGTCCACGATGTGGTCGGCGGTGCGGATGACGGCTTCCTCGTGCTCCACGACAAGCAGCGTGTTGCCCTTGTCGCGAAGGCCCCGGAGCACCCCGAGCAGGCGGCCGGTGTCGCGTGGATGCAGACCGACGCTCGGCTCGTCGAGGACGAACAGCGTGTTGACCAGCGACGCGCCGAGGCAGGTCGTCAGGTTCACGCGCTGGAGTTCACCACCGGAAAGCGAACGCGTCGGA
>Ga0247839_1006975_pt1 | contig 12668 bp, 8 predicted proteins | sample LaCruzMarch2015__6_FD_192405 | JGI IMG/M metagenome (GOLD analysis project Ga0247839, IMG submission 192405) | Freshwater microbial communities from meromictic Lake La Cruz, Castile-La Mancha, Spain - LaCruzMarch2015_16m | ecosystem: Environmental > Aquatic > Freshwater > Lake | place: Spain...
TCAGTGACGGGGACAGGGGCAGCACAAAGCAGGGGCATCGCAAAAAACCGAAACAGATGAGGAATATTTGTATTTTACAACGTATTCTTCACAAACGGTATGAGGACTTTCATCCTGCGGTACTAGCGACTGCTTGTTGCGCGTACAACTCGCCGACGGGGTGATCGTGTCGCTGCCTTTTGGGCTGAAAGTCAAGCGCATGGAAGCCCAAGCCGGGCGCGAGCATTTTGAGATTATAGAAGGCGTCTATAAAGGAAAGAAGGCAAGCGTCCTACTTCGACCAGGAAACTCCTATCTCACTACGACGATTAGGCATAGGCCCGCGGCATCTGTGCGGTTCGACCGCAAGTCCCAGACGCTTTCTTTCGCTGGTCTTGGGCCATACAACGCATTCTCAGGCGGAGGACATGGAGGATTCACGGCAGTCGCACATGGAACACACCAACTTGCAATACCTGCGTATCCGTCGGCTCAAACAAGAGCGGCTTACAACACTTGGACGCGATACCACAACGTTTGGTTTCGTATCGGCACTGACACAGCCGGATCTCGCTTTTTGCATCCCGGAGTCATATCCGATGGCTGCGTGACGGTACGCCAGTTTATCTATGATCCAATCCGCGATATCGCACCACCCGCGGGGTTCGCCGATCTCATTGAGGGCGCGCAAAAACTCCGGGATTGCTTGGGCTTCCGTTACCTGCAAAACCCGCCCCCGTCGTAGGCTGGGATACTGTTCTTGAAGCACTGATCCTTTGTCGGCTGAACGACCAGGCCGTGGGAACATTGGTGGTGACATGAAAGCGGTCAGATCATTCACCGCTGCGCTTTGTCTCGCCGCCGGCGCGTTAACCCCCAGCCTGGCAATGGCCCAAGGCGCTCCGGACGACTGTCCCTATCTACCGGCGTTCCGCGCGCTGCGTGCCCAACTGCCGGACATGTCTGCCGTCGATGCGGCCGGGGCGTTGAGCCGTTATGCAGCCAGCCACGAAAACCCGGAAGGCTGCGAGTATAATACGATAGACCGGCTTCTCTCCGAACAGGAGACTCAGCTATTTCGAATGACGGTTGGCAGTAGACAGATAAATGCTCAAGCGATCTATCGCTGCAACCGGATCGATCCCCAAACAACGAAATGCGAAGGCCCCATGGAAGACGGCACTGCACATCCGTACAGCGCCGGCATTTCTCCTTTAACGATCGCCGACTCTGCGCCAATACAGGTTGATTCGGATCTCCCCGGGGCTACTCTTAGGGAGATCTATCGGTTGTCGCTCGCCGAGGCACTGGACGGAAAAGTTGCTACCCCCATTTCTCAAGATGCACCGGTGCTCCCGCGTTCCCGCGACGCAACCGACATGGTGTTGGTCGCGATCTATGAAACCCATGATCTTTGGCGCTATCGCAAAGTTGTTTGGTATTTCACGGCGGATTGAGCCGCAAGCCCGCTTAGGCTGGTGTTGGACAGCGGTTCAGCCTATCTGGAGAGAGGGTAGTTCCGGGCCAGCTTCTCTATCTTTCCTCTGGCTACAGATACCGAACTGTCGGGAAGGCTGGAAAAGCGCGGCGGCGGCGGCGGCGCCGCCGCCCGCTAAAGCGTCGGCCTCCGGTCGCCGCGCTACCGCTTGTCCACCCCAGGTTTACGACTGTCCAATCACTGGACCGCCACCCCCGTCACCAGCACATCGTCCACATACCCGAAATCCTTGGTGTCCGTGTCCCACATGCCGAAGCCGATACGGAAGCCCGGATTGTCGGCAGCACCGGCGGGCAGGGCCACCTCGATTGCATGCAGTTGGCCGTCGCTCGCCGGATGATGGTTGTCGATGCTCACCGGGGACTGCCACTGCTGCCCGTCATACCAGTAGAGCATCAGATACTCCCAGTTCTCGAAGGACGCGGCGCCCAGGGAGACCGACAGCACGATGTCGGTGAAACCCGCGGTGGAGACCGACCGCTCAACCCAGACGTTGTTGCCGGTAAAGCGCATGGCATGGGTGTCATGCCGGGGGGTGCCGGCGTACCAGGCCACCCGGCCTTCCCGATACCAGCCCGCCAGCCCGGTCTCGAACCCGTCGGCGAATACGGTCTGTCGCGCCGCGGGGTCCACCACCCGGATCAGTCCGGTCTGGGTCTCGCCGGCGCTGCCCGTGTCGTTGGTGACGGTGAGGGTCACGCTGTAATGGCCGGGGATGCTGTAGACATGGCTCGGCGAGGCCTCCTGGGAGGTCGCGCCGTCGCCGAAGTCCCAGGACCAGGTCGCCGCCGCGCTGGAATGGTCGGTGAAGACGACCGTCAGCGGCGCGCTCCCGGCCACCGGTGCGGCGGCAAAGTTCGCCACCGGCAGCGGCACGGCCCCGCGCATGCCCTCGAAGGCCCCCAGGGTCGGGAAGGCGCCCCGCGCACTGCCGGCATAGTCCTGCGTCACCGCCGCCAGGGCCGCGGCGGCGCCGTGCGCCGGGGAACCGGGCAGCAGGTCATAGTCGGCGGCGGCGAATCCGCCCGAGGCGATGAAGGCCGGGTCGTCACTGCGATCCGAGGGGGCGGCGGCGCCGGACTGGGGGGCACCGCCGAACCACAGGTTGTGATGGAAGCTGATGCCGGTGAGGTCACCGTCCAGGGCCGTCTGGGCCCCGCCGCCGATGGGTGCCGGGGTCTGCACCCAGAGGTTGTTGGCGATCTCGCTGGTGCCGTGGGTGTCGGTGTCGATATCCAGGGCCGCCTGGACTGATCCATAGATGGTATTGAAGGCGAAGAGCACCCCGTGCATGCCGCCGCCGCCCTGGTAGTTGCCGTAGTGGAAGGCGTTGCGGTTGCCGATGAAGACGTTGTTGACGATGACATTGTCCGAGGACCAGATCGGATCGGCCCACAGGGTCTCGTTCTCGTTGGCGATCTGCACCCCGGAAGCGGGCAGCCACACCCCACCCAACTGCCTGAAGTAGGCGCTGTTGCCGGTGGAGTAGACCAGATTGCCCTCGTGGCGGATCGCGGTCCCGCGGTCCACATAAAGGTTCACCGAGTAGTTATCGTAGACCTCGTTGCCGAGGATCTGCACCCGCCGCGCGTTGCCGGCGATGATCCCCTCGCCCAGGTTCTCGTAGACCCGGTTGTTGCGCACCACCACGTCCTGGCTGCCGGCGACGCTCAGCGCCCCGGGCCAACTGCTGGTGGCGGAGCGCGCCGCGTTCTCCAGGGCGGTGTGGTAGATCACGTTGCCCTCGATGAGCACGTTCTGCACGCCCGCCGTGGTCTCGGCGATGGCATGACCCACGTAGATCCCGCCGCGCCGGCAGTCGTGCACCAGATTGTTGCGGATGACGATATCCTGGATGCCCGCTTGCCCCGCGTCGCCGCCCCAGGCGGTGATCCCGGTGCGCGCGCTGTTGCGGACCTCGAAGCCCGCGATCACCACATGACTTGCGCCCACCCCCAGCACCGAGGAGGACATGGCCGAGCCGTCCAGGATCACCTGCTCGCCCTGATAGGGTTTGACCGTCAGCGGATTGCCGGGCGCACCGCCGGTGCCGATCCACTCTCCGGCGCTCAACAGATAGGTGCCGCCCCGGACCTGGATGGTGTCGCCGGCGCCGGCGAACCCTTCCCAGTTGGCGCGGGAGATGGTCTTGAAGGGGTCGCTGAGGGTGCCGGCGGTGTCCCAGGCATCGTTGCCGTTGGGAGCGACGAACCATTCCGCCGCACCGGCGGCGACCGACCACAGCGACAACAGAGCAGACGCGGCGAGGGCCACGCGATCACGACACACAAACATGGCTTGACCTCCGGGTTGACGCGGTCATCGGCGCCACCGGCAGCACGCCCGACCGCCCCGCGCCCGACCGCGGCCCGATGATACCCTGCCGTCTGACCAGGATTCTGTGACATGTTCACACAAGGCGTATGACGCCAGGGATAGGCTCTGAGGTATCCCAAGTACGAGTGGGTCTCTGCGCCAAGCCGCACGTTTGGTTGTGGTCGAGCGCTATAGACCGCGCGGGTCGCGACGGCGGCCTGGGTCATCGTTCCGGCCGAACGGGTGGACTGCGCTGCGCTTGTCCACCCTCCACCGCCCCGTGGCCGGAACCTTGACCTGATTGAATAGAAATTGAGCCCGGCTGGCGCCTTTAGCCATCCGGACTCGCCCGCGCTTGCTGTCCTGTACGCTGTTTCTTTGCAATAATGTCGGGGAAAGCGAAGGGCGTTTCCGGTTTGCTCGCGGGCAAGTCCCCGCAAGGCTGGGAGCACCGGCCGACTGCACCGTCGGGCCGCGCCGGGCGACCGCGAGACGATGGCAGACGGGAATCCTCGTGACCGGAGGTGAAGCAGTGACGACGCGCTGGAGAGTCATCTACACGGGGAAGATCGAGCCCTCGGTATCGGCCGATCGAGCGATCGGCACTCTGACTGAAACCCTGGGGCTGACTCGGGAGCGGGCCTCCGCGCTGGTGCTGGGAGGGACTGCAAAGGTCGTCGCGCAGGATCAGGACCGCGAGCGGGCGGACCGCCTGGCAGAAGCGCTCAGGCAGGCGGGCCTGGTCGCGGAGATCACCCCGATGCCGGAACCGCAGCCGACGTTGAGCCTGGAGCCGCTGGCCCACGAACCCTGCCCGCAATGCGGGTCGTCCGGCGGCCTCGAGCAGGGACGCTGCACGAACTGCGGTTTCGTCGTCGAGAAGCGCGTTGCCGCATCGACCTCGGAGCCCGCCGCGTCGCTCAAGCGATCCTTAGCGGGAGACGCGGCACCCGCTCGCGCTGGCCGGCCCGCGAACGCGCATACGCGGCCCCAAGGCTCCGGTGTCACGCTCGGCACTGTGCTGCGGTCCCTCGCGGGGTTGATCGCGCTCGCCGTCCTGGCCGGAGGCGTCCTGACCGGCTCCTGGTCCGACTGGGGGCAGCACCAGGCTGCACCGCCGCCGACGCCCGCCTGGCAGCGTCCTGCCGTGGCACCGAGCGGCGTACCCTGGCCGAGCTGGGCCGGCTATGTCGCCGGTTATCCACAGGGCAGCACCAACGGCTACTCATCCGTCACCCTGGACAACGCGAGGGGCAAGTCGGATGTGTTCGTCAAGCTGTATACGCTCGGCACTTCTCGCCCAAGAGCTGTGCGCACCTTCTACGTGCCTGCTTATCAGAGCTTCACACTCAGCGGGGTCTCGGCAGGGCGCTACGATCTGCGGATTCGCGACCTGAAGACCGGAGACCTGAGTCGGACTGACCCCTTTGAGATCACTCAGACGATCGGCCCGGACGGTGCAGGCAGCTACAGCACCTTTACCCTAAGGACGGTCGCAACCGCGGGCGGGTCAGCCGTGCGGAGTGTGCCGCTCGCCGAGTCTGAGTTCTGAGTTCCTGCGCAGGGCACACCCCGCGAGAAGGCTCGCTAAACGCGTCGGAGGCGCAGAGCTGCGGCGGCCGGCAGCGCATCGACACCGCGATGCTGAACGACTACGAGCGACCTGTCGGTAGCCGCCGATCATGGCCCACCGGCGCGAACCCGAACCAGGAGGCGATCATGCAGGAGCCCGGCGTTCACCCGCGGGTATTCATCAGCTACAGCCATGACAGTCCCGCGCACCGGGAGCGCGTGCTGGGCCTGTGCGAGCGGCTGCGCGCGGATGGGATCGACACCCGGCTGGACCAGTACGTGAACGGCACCCCGCCCGAGGGCTGGCCGCGCTGGATGCTGAATCAGCTCGACTGGGCGGAGTCCGTCCTGGTGATCTGCACCGCCACCTACTATCGCCGGTTCCGCGGGCTCGAAGCGCCCGGCCTGGGCAAAGGGGTGGACTGGGAGGGTGCCGTCATCACCCAGGCGCTATACGATGTGCGCAGTGTCACCGCCAAATTCATCCCCGTGCTGTTCGCGGCCGGCGACGGCGGCTGCATTCCCGAGCCCCTGCGCGGCCAAACCTTTTACCTCCTGACGGCGGATCAAGCCTACCAGGCGCTCTATGCCGCGCTGCTCGGCCAGGCGGGTATCGAGCCTGGTGCGCTCGGGCTGCCGCGGCGGCAGGCGCGCGCGTCCGGCATGCCGCTCGTCTTCGCTGAGGCGGGCGGCCAGCCGGCGGCCGGGCGTGTGGATGAACAGACCTGGCAGCAGCAGCGGCTGGTGCTGCGCGACCTGCTGGTGGCCCTGCCGGCCTGGCCGCTGGTGCGGGAGCGCAAAGCTTTGGTGGAGGCCGCGCTGGGCCGGCATCCCGCTGCGGCCAATCTGATCTGGGACGATGACGGCTACACGGTGGCCGGGAATCTCATCCTGAAGCTGCATTTTTTCGATACCGTGCCGCTTTCGGACGGCCATCATGCGGTGTGCGGCCTCCTCGCCGAGATCCGCGCGCGGGGCTGGGATCTGCACCCCGGCATTGGCGAGCAGGTGCAGGCGCTCGCCGACGCCTTCGGGTGCACGGCCGCCTGAGCGCCGTCGTCGTGCCGCGTAGGGTCCGCTGTGCGGACCGACCGCCCGTGCGGACCGCTCGCCCATCACGGCAGAGGATGAACATGGATTCAACAAGTCCAGTCCACGATGCCGACCGGACGCGCAAATGCCTGCGCGACCTGCTGCTCCTGCTTCCGGCCTGGTCCCTGGTGCGGGACCGCAAGGCCTTCGTCGAGACCGCGCTGGGTACTCACCCCGCGGCGGCTGAACTGAACTGGGACGATGAGGGTCCCACGGTCGCCGGCCAACTGGTGCAGCGTCTCGACTTCTTCGCCGCCCGGCGGATCGACGGCCGCCATCCGGTCTGTGCTCTGCTCGCGGAGGTCAGCCGGCGCCAGTACGACGCCAATCCCGCGGTCAAGACCCTGGTCGACCAGTTGGCCCAGGCCTGCGCCGATCCGGCCGGGTCGCGACCCACCCGCTGCCCCTATCCCGGCCTGCTTGCCTACGACTGGGGTCGCGACCCGGAGCGGGCACGGCTCTTCTTTGGCCGCGAGGCCGAAACGGCGGCCCTGCTGGAGCGGCTGGGCCAGCTCGCCGCGGGCGATCTGCTGGTGGTCTCCGGGGCCTCCGGGTCCGGCAAGTCCTCCCTGGTCAAGGCCGGGCTGTGGCGCGCGCTGCACGAGCCGCCCGCGGACCAGCCAGTGTCCATCGCCGATAGCCGCGACTGGGTGATCAGCGCCATGACGCCGAACTTCGTCAGCGACCCCTTCGAGGGCCTGGTGCAGAGTGTCCACCACTGCGCCCGCCGCAGCGAGCTGGTGCCGCGGACCGAGGCGGCGCGGCTGCGGGCCGACCCGGATCAGTTCCCGCGTCTGCTCGACCGCCTGCTCGAAGGGCGACCGGCCTGGCTGCTGATCCTGGATCAACTGGAAGAGTTGTTCACCCTGGTGGCCGCGCCCGACCGCGCGGCCTTCATCGCCTTCCTGCTGCGCGCCGTGGCCGACCCGCGGCTGCGCCTGGTGGCCACCATTCGCTCGGACTTTCTGTACCATCTCAACGATCACCCGGACCTGTGCCGCCTGCTCAACCGCCGGCCGCCCTACTTTGTGTCACCGCCGCCGCCGGACGCCCTGCGGCGCATGATCGAGGGTCCGGCCCAGGCCGTGGGTCTGCGGCTCGACCCCCGGCTCAGCACCCGTCTGCATCAGGAGGCGCAGGGCCAGAGCGGCGGTCTGGCGCTGCTCGGCGCCGTGCTGGAGGACCTCTTCGACCGCTTCGGGACCAGCGCGGAGGGCCTGACCCTGGCGCACTAGGAGGACCAACTGCACGGACTCCAGGGCATCCTGACCGAGCGCGCCGACCGTGGGTTCAGGCTGCTCCATGAAGACCACGGGATCGACGGCGCGGCAGCCGAGGACCTGATGCGCCGGGTGTTCGCCGAGCTGGTTCGCATCGATCCGGACAGCCGCGAGCCGACCCGCCGGCGGGCGCCGCTCGCTCACTGGGCCGCGGCCGACCCGGCGCGCATCTTCATCGAGGTCTTCTCGCGCGCGCCCAGGGGCCGGGATGATCAGGTGCGGCTCTTGGTCTGCGGCGCGCGGGACGGCCAGCCGATGGTCGAGGTGGCGCACGAGGCCCTGCTGCGTCAATGGTCCCGACTGGCCGACTGGATCGGCGAGCAGGCCGAGGCCCTGGTCCGCCGGGACGAGGTCCGGCGCCAGGCCGCGCGCTGGGACCAAGCCGGCCGCCCCGATGACCAACTGCCGGTGCCGGGCGTGCGCCGCGAGCTGCGCGACCGGCTCCAGCGCGCCGGGCTCTGGGCCGGGCTGCGCACCGATGCGCGGACGGCCTACTTTCTGGCCGAAGACGATCCGGACGAACTGGCGGACCTGACCCGCCGGGCCTTTGAGCGCGGCGCGGCCGGCGCGGACGCCCTGCCGCTGCTGTTCTGCCTGACCGCCCCCGGCCGCACCTGGAAGACCACCCAGGCCCTGGGCGACTGGATCGGTGCTCAGGAACCGGCGCTGGCCGACTGGCTGCGCGGCGGGTTGGACGCGGTCCTGGCGCTGCTGGCGCAGGATGACGGCGCGTGCTGGTATCCCCGTCGGCTCGGCATCGGCGATCTGCTGGCGGTCTTGGGTGATCGGCGCCCCGGGGTTGGACTGCGCCGGGATGGCCTGCCGGACCTCGACTGGATCGCCATCGCTCCTAGTGTCTTTCACTGGCAGGACGAGGGCGAGCGCCAATCCATCGACCGGGCCTATCGGATTGCCCGCTACCCCATCACCAAGGCGCAGTATCAGGCGTTCATCGACGCGGCGGACTATGCCAACCCGGAGTGGTGGCAGGAAGGCTATTTGGGGCCGACCCCGGAAGACCCACGCTGGGACCAGCCCAACCGTCCGCGGGTCAATGTCGCCTGGGTGGAGGCGCTGGCCTATTCCCGCTGGCTTACCGCCCGGTATCGTCAGGCTGGCTTGATCGACGCCGATCAGGTCATCCGGCTGCCCACCGAGTTTGAATGGGAGCGCGCCGCACGCGGCCGTCAGGACGCCCGCCAGTACCCTTGGGGCGGGGACTACGGCACGGGCCTGGCCAACGTCGACGAGACTCCGGTCGATGCCGCGGGACTTTATCTGCGCGAGACCACGGCCGTGGGACTCTATCCCCGCGGCGCTTCGCCGGACGGCTTGCTCGACTGCGCCGGTAATGTCTGGGAATGGTGTCTCAACAAATACGCGAACCCGGCTGATATGGACACGGAAGGTGAAACTGCCCGTGCCTTGCGCGGCGGCTCCTGGAGCTTCGACCCAGCCGACGCGCGTGTCGTCTCCCGCGACAGGAACAACCCTCCCGGCCGTAGCTACACGGTTGGGTTCCGTGTGGTGTGTGCGTGCCCCATTCCTCTGATCACTGATCCACTGGTCACTGAACACTAAACCGCGCCCAGCGCGGTATGCGATGTTGTTGGATGGGCTCGGCCCCGGCAGACTCGACGATTGCTGGAGTTGGCGCGGTTTACAGTTTTGAAGAATATCAATGTTAAGCCGCGTCTCCAGTGAGGTTGGTTACATCACCAAGGCCGAACACACCATGAAAATCATGCGTTTCGCGCTGGACGTGGTTTCATCCGATCGATGCGTAACCCGTTTGCGGTGCGGGAAGAGGCGCTTGTCGCTGGGGTCGTGGGAAATCATTGGGCGGGTCAGGGATCGGCGAAGACCTCGCCCACCGCGCCGGCGTCGAGGATACGCTCGGCCCAGGTCCCCAGCTGCTCGGTGGTTGCGGCCTGCAGCCGGAGGCGGGTGGCCGCGTCGAGCGGGCCGAACCGCCGGGTCAATTGCCGTTCCAACACGGCGGATTCGCCTTCGCGGCGACCTTCCTCCCGACCTTCTTCCCGACCTTCTTCCCGCGCATCATTGAGCAGGCTGCGCTCGTCGCGCAGCGCCCGCTCGCGCACGAAGGCCAAGCGTCGGGCCTCGGCATCGGCGCTCAGGGTCTTGAGTTTGTCCAGCGCGGCGCGCACCGATGGGTCGAGGATCTGCGCCATGATGTCTTCCTCCTGCCAGTGTTCAAAGAGTGTGATCCAGGCGCCGAGTGCGCCCCCTGTTTGTTGGAGCCGATCGGCCTTGCGCAGTTCGATCAGGTTGAGCTGCAGTTCCTGACCCAGGGTCACCGCCGGGCGCGCGGCATCGCGCATCTCAATACACCACAGCGCCTGATCCTGGTGCGCCGGGTCTGTGAACAGGTCGAAGTCGAGCAGATGGATGCCGATGGCCGGCTGGAGTTCACCGTAGGATGCGGTGAGGCACGGACACTGGTAGCGAATTCACTAATCAATCGAAAAACATCGCATCAAGAGCACACTTTCAATGGGTTACGGGGATCTCCCGGCATCTTTCCACCAGTGTCCGAGTACTCACCGGATCCTACGCGCTTGAGCCTGGGAGCCCGATCAAGGGTTTTTCACGAAGACACGGAAGAAAGAGAAGAAATCCTCTCACAAAGACACAAAGACACAAAGTTAGAGGAGCCTTTCATGGCTTCTTATCTCTCTTTTCTTCTTCGTGTCTTTGTGTCTTTGTGAGAGCATTTTCTTTTTCGCTGAGAGCGCGTAAGTTGGGGTGAGCGAGAGCGAACCCCAACGCTCCCCCTGGTGTCGAAATGCCCGAAGAGTCCCGTAACCCCTTGAAGGCATGTTCAGGAGACGCTGGGCTTCAATGGGTTAGCGAATTCGCCACCAGTGTCAGGCACGAACCGCATCGCAGGTCACGCGGGGAGTGATGTATTTGCCGTGCAATTCCGCGGCATCGATAGCCGGATTTTTCACAGCGATATGCGTGATCGGCGCCGCGCACCGGCGTACGGCATTGATCAGCGCCGCCAACAGGTCCGGGGCGTCGGCGAACAGACGCTTGAAGACATAGTCGTTCTTGGGGTCGAGCAGTTCGCACATCGCTACCGTCCAGCGGCGGTGGTCGAGTATCGAGCATAGCACCCTGACCCGCGGGGGGCGATTGCGCCGGTCGCGCCATCGGCGTGACTAACCCAAGTTCGCTCGCTCCCACGCTCCAGCGTGGGAGTGTCGTGCGGGCGCTTCGCGTCCGGTCTGCGCACTGGACGCAGAGCGTCCGCACCTGCTCCCACGCTGGAGCGTGGGAGCCAGAGCAAAAAAAATTTTCTGCGCTTCGCGCAAGGTTTTAAACCGCGCCCAGCGCGCCATGCGCAATTTCTGTAGTAACTACTGGAAGAAAGGTTACGCATCGCGGCCTAGGCGCGGTTTAGTGTTCAGAAGATCAGTGTTCAGTGACCAGTGGATCAGTGTTCGGAGGAATGGGGCACGCACACACCACACGGAACCCAAGCGCGTCGAGACGGCCGGCTGGGTTGACCCAGTCGCGGGAGACGACGCGCGCGCTGGCTGGGCGGAAGCTCCAGGAGCCGCCGCGCAAGGCACGGGCAGCGTCACTTTTTGTGTCCGTATCAGCCGGGTTCTCGTATTTGTTGAGACACCATTCCCAAACATTACCGGCGCAGTCGAGCAGGCCGGCGGGTGAGATGCCCTGCGGATAGAGGCCGACCGCCGTGGTCTGGTCCAGCTTGTATGGTCCGGTCTGGTCATAGCGCTCATCGACATTGGCGTAGCCGATCCGATAGCCTGTCCCCCAGGGGTAATCCCGCCCGTCCGGGCCGCCGGCCGCGCTTTCCCATTCGGCTTCGGTCGGCAAACGCACCAGGGCGTCGGCGCCGATCAGGCCGGCCGCCTGGTAGCGGGCGGTAAGCCAGCGACAGAACGCGAGGGCCTCGACCCAGGCGACATTGACCCGCGGGCGGTTGGGCTGCGCCCAGCGCGGATCACCCGGGGTCGGGCCGAGATAGCCCTCCTGCCACCAGTCGGGGTGCTTATAGTCGGGCGCGTCGATGAACGCCTGATACTGCGCATTTGTGATGGGATAGCGGGCGATGCGCAACGGCCGATCCGCGGCCGCGATCTCGATCCAGTCCGGATCCGGCAGGCCGTCGGCGCCCAGCCCCACCCCCGGCCGATCGTCACCCAGGGCGGCCAGCAGGTCGCCGATGCCGGGTCGGCGCTGGTGCCAGGGCCGGGCGTCGTCCTGCGCCAGCAGGCGGAGCGCTTCGATCAGGCCGGCACGCAGCCAGTCGGCCAGTGCCGGGGCCTGCGCCACCGCCCAACGGCCGAACGCGGCGCGGGTCTCCCAGGTGCGGCCGGCCGCGGTCAGCCACAGTAACTGCGGCAAGGCAGCCGAGGCGCCGGCGCCGCCGCACTGTTCAAATGCGCCGACGGTGAGGTCGCGCAGGTCGTTGAAGTCGTCGCAGGCCAGAAAGTAGGCCACCCGATCATCGCCGCGCAATTCATCCCAGAGCCCGGCCTCGGCGAACTTAGCGCGCACTTCGGCCACCACGTCGGGGTGCGCGAGCAGGGTGTCGGGGCGCCCGCGCGTGTCCCAGCGGGCGGCGTCGCGGAGCACCTCGTCGCGGCGGATCAGCGCCTCGCGCTGGGTGCGGATCCAGACGGTCAGGCGCGGCCATTCGCGCAGCAGGGCCTCGTGGGCGACCTCGACCGTCGGCTCGCCGCCACGCCCGCGGTCGCAGACCAGCAGGCGCACGGCGTCCTGCGGGCGATCGGCATCGCGGGCGAAACAGTCGATCAGCCGGCGTTCCGCGCTGTCGGCCGGCCATTGGGCGAGCGGTGCCCGGCGGCGGGTGGCGGCGCCGGTCTCGGGGTCGATGTGGACCAGGTGGGCGAAGACGCGGGGCAGGGCGGCCG
>Ga0247839_1006976_pt1 | contig 12668 bp, 8 predicted proteins | sample LaCruzMarch2015__6_FD_192405 | JGI IMG/M metagenome (GOLD analysis project Ga0247839, IMG submission 192405) | Freshwater microbial communities from meromictic Lake La Cruz, Castile-La Mancha, Spain - LaCruzMarch2015_16m | ecosystem: Environmental > Aquatic > Freshwater > Lake | place: Spain...
GCGAGTCAGCGATGGTGAGGGGAGCTTCAAGATGGAAGGACGCGTGCCGGGATTGGTCGGTCACATGTGTCCAAAATATGGAATTCCAAAAACGCCGGATACAAAAAATCGAGATACAGATAATGCAGCGGTTTTCATCGAAGAATACGATGAACTCGTCCAATCAAAAACGCTGCCACAACTCATGATGTTGAGCTTAGGCGAAGACCACACCACGGGTACTCGACCTGGCGGATTTACACCGCAAGCATGCGTTGCAAGCAACGATTTAGCTCTCGGCCAGATTGTAGAGCATGTCAGCAAAGGCCCACATTGGCACGAGACAGCGATCTTCGTCATCGAGGACGATGCTCAGAACGGCCCAGATCACGTCGACGCGCACCGAACGGTTGGATTAGTAATCAGTCCATTTACGAAACGTCAATTTGTTGATAGCACTCAGTACTCCACGGTCAGCTTGATTCGAACGATGGAGCTGATTCTGGGCTTGCCACCTTTGAGTCAATACGATGCAGCTGCTCGACCCATGTTCAACAGTTTTACGGACAAACCCGACCTAACACCCTACTCCCTAATTCCGGCGGAAATTGATCTCCAAGCGATCAATGACAAACTGGCATATGGAGCGATGCGATCGATGGAAATGGATTTCACCGAGTACGACCAAATCGACGACTTCGAATTAAACGAAATCTTGTGGCGATCGATCATGGGAGAGGACGCACCGTTGCCACCAGCGGTACGACGAGCTATTGCATTTCATTCTGCGACAGCTCCTTCAATCATTCCGGCTAGCAATTTGCCATAGATTGACGTTACTTGTACTGAATCCATCGCTCGCAGATTGAATCGCGAATCAACAACGCATACTCGCTAACGAGCTAGGGAATGTTGAATGGTCCACGGAAGGCACAAAAGTGGGGTGGCACGTCCTAAGCGATAGCGTGGACGTGAGACGGGTGGCAAATGTGTCCTAGCGATTTCCACGCCCTCCGTACCTCAGCGCGTGCCCTCCCCGAACAGGACTCGAACTAGGCCACTAAAATCATAACAAGCCGCAAACCAACCGCACGTAGCCAAGATTATCTGACGTTGAGACCTTGCGCATCCGATACATTCGTCGTAGGCCGCAAATCTTGATTTAACGAGGCGGCATCGATTCTCGTGGCATTCGAAAGTGGTAGAGCAGCTTGGCTACCAACAGGAAGACTGTTACCAGAAACACGGCCATGAGCACTCCGAACCAAACCGTGTTTAATCCAACGCCGTCCCGATTATTGGTCGTTGGGGTCAGACCCTGTAATCTGTTTTCGCGGGGTAACTTTGTTGGGGTCTGACCCCACAGATCCTCTACCAATATCCATCTCTCGCTCGAAGGCTGTGCAGTCCATGCCGAACGATTGAAGCCGCTGATCGACTAGCGGCGATTCTGCACTTCGGAGGCGGAAGACTCAGGGAGATGGTCAGGCTGACTAGCATGGGTGCTGGTGCCGTGGTTGCTGGTACCTGACTTTTCGCGGACACCGTCGACTTCAATAAGCAGTTCGTTCTTTTGAGGCTCAATGCGAAAGCTCAATCCTGACGTGGAATAGGAGTTGTACTTGTTGTTTACGACACCAATGGTTGAGGGTTTGTAGTTTGCTGGATTGTCGATTTGAATGAACTGAACGACCACGCATTTGTGGTTACCAGCTACTGCGCCATCCCCTTGTTTGTAGGTTGTGAGGGAAAATGTTCCATCGAGTCCAATCTCAGCCGTGGCTTGAACTCCATGTTCCTGCGACTTGCACTCAATCGTTCCAACTTTGACGGGGGAACCGTCTGGGAACACGACCTTTCCTGTGGCTGGGTAGGTCTTGAGCCTGCCATCGCTACAGCCCAGTGAAACCAATGCCGCAAAGAAAAGAAAAACGGCGACATGCGTGCCATGCATTGGCCTGCGAACGAATGACAACATAAATTACTCGTCAAGCGTTACAGGTTGACCATCGGCTCGATTGCAGAGCTTGCCGAGAGTCTCGGTGTCCATGCTGCTGCTAATTGCCCGTACGCTTCCGTCGGCGAGAGCAAAGTGGCACATTCCAACATGCCAGCTACCGAATCGAACGAGGTCGCTCCCCTCACCTCGCAGGTTGGTTGCAATCGGCATGGTTGGCCCACCCAGCCTGGACATGTTATAGACACTGTCGCCATTGAATATGAAAGCATCCTGGGGTGATTGACCTAACTTGCCTATTGGTACGTGCATTTCCCCAACCAGGAACGTGTTGCTCAAGCCATCGGTTGCGTGACGCTGTGCGATTCGGTCGTGCCAATTACGAGGGATCTGTTCGTTGCAATTCGCACGGCTGGAAATAATGAGCCCAGTCCCATTCCCTCCATAGTTGAAGTCGCTTGGCAATCCGGATGCACCTGGCGAAAGATCGCCATGGTTGGCTCCATAGTCCCCCACGGCCCCCGTCACTTCTTCATCGCTGGTAACCGCGTACCTGCATCCGCACGGCAACGTGACCCAACGCGTGCCAGCCCCGATGACTTGTCCCAAGCCCTTTGCTTCATCTGCCGTTCGACGCGACGGACAGCAGTATACGGATAACGTCTTAGTTCTTGTTTCTTCTTGATGTTTACTATACGGGACGGAGTAGTCCCAACGTTGCTCGATTGATTGCGCTTCGATGAAGGGCATGATTCGAACCAGCCAGGTTGTTTCCTTCCCGCCACAGGCTAAGGCTTGTGGATCACCCGGTCGCGGTTCATAGCGTGCAGGCGGATAGCATTTCATGGCAGAATGAAACATTTCTACCCCCAATCCAATCTGATGCAGATTGTTCTTGCACTGCATAGCTCGGGCTGCCTCGCGAGCGGACTGAACAGCGGGGAGCAGGAGCCCCACTAGCAAGCCGATGATAGCTATCACGACAAGCAATTCAACCAGCGTAAAAGCTTGTAGGCGTGATAAACTTCGTGGTTGGTTTCGCATCAATGATTTCAATTCAACTGAGTTTGGGTATTGCCGAGATTCACTCTATTCCTTCTCGACAGCTCGTCCCGATTATATTCGAATCCGAGTGCTCTTGCCAAAGTTTTTTTGTGCAAACCTTTTGCAAGAACATAACGTGTCGACTATCATGCGATTTGACCTCCATTTCGTAATTCATTGCAAAAGTCCTTCTTTTGAAACTTTTCCGCCAAAAAACGATCGTTTGGTTGCTGCTAGGCATCTATTCGACACTTGTTTTTGTCAGCCAGGGGCTTCACTTAGTCCCCGGCCTGAATTGCGGTGCGTCGCACGGGCATGACCACACCGAGGTGGTGGCGAATGCCAAATCCAGGGAGGCGGTTCATTCGGGTGTATGTCAACATAGACATCATTCTGGTTGTCACCGAAATCAATCTGGGCAGGACATCGCAAACAAGCAACTCTCCGAGTTCGCAGCGGCGGATGGAGATTGTTCGATATGTAAGCTTCTTGCGATCCTTTGTGGGGCTCTCCACGTAGGGAGCCAGCTCGAGCGACTTGAGGCAAGTTGCTCGAACTTTTTCCTCAGCGGCACTGTCGATGTGCCAGCTTTGAGGATTTGTTTTCGGTCGCGCGCACCGCCCGCCATTTCTTGAGCGGCCCGAGGTTTTTTCTCGGGACTTTTCGTTGAAGGGACAAGAGTGCCTTCGCGTCTGTGTCGCTCAATTCCGTGCTCGTTGTAGCACCTGACTTCATGGCAATTCCAGCCTGCATGTTAGTGCCTAATGCCGATTACTTTGTAAGCGGGATAGCACAAGCTGTGTGGTGAGGATAGGTAAACCACATGGAAATTCACCGAGCGGTTCGCGCCACTGAGCTGCAACAACCATGGTTCAAACCTAAACGGTATTGCGCTTAATCCTCCAGATTCAACGTTAGGCGATTCATGCATCAAAAACTACTCACGTATTTTGGCCAAACGATGCATTATGATTTTTGCCCGTGGGCGAATGCATATGTCTATTGGCTCAAACGCCCAATTGGATGGGTTGCGATCGCTTTTTTGGCTTCGCTACTTCTGGGCGTCTCCTTGTCCAGTCAAGCGTTCCTGGTATCCGCAGCAATACTTGCGTTAGGTGTCGTCGGTTGCATGTGGCCGTGGATCGCGATGGTGGGTATTCGAGGTCAGTTGTCTTGGTCTCACTTGCGATGCGAAGAGGGAGAGTGTATCGATACAACACTTGAATTGGTGCATCGATGGCCTTGGCCGGGATGGGGCATGATCGTTGAAGCGGACGATGCAATCGCCTCCCATGTGGAAGCGGAGGGCCAGCCGATCTGCCTAAGCAGAGTCCCTTCTTTTTCCAAGAGTCAATTTGAATGGGTCTGCCGGCCTAGCATTCGAGGATGCTACCCAAAGCGTGATGTTCGGCTTTCGACCGCTTTTCCGTTTGGAATATGGACAAGCCATCGCAAATTAGAAGTTGCCAATCCGCTCCTCGTTTGGCCGAAAACGATCAAATTGGTGGATGTGCCTCATCAGGCTGGAAGTACCAATGCAGGAATCGGAACAACTAGCGAACAGATAGGAGATGAAGGTGACTGGATGGGAGTGCGTCCATACCGACTGGGTGACTCGCTTCGTCAAGTCCATTGGGCTCAAACATCGCGTCGCGATAGCTTGGTCGTTTTTGAACGTCAATCTCGAAGCAGGCAGTTGGTTTCCATCTGGTTCGACAATTTCGCTGCCGCGAACGCAGTCCACGAGCAACGCGAATGGATGATTCGCATCTTGGCATCCCTTACCAACCACTTCTTATCTCATTCCTGGCAAGTACGAGTGCATTTCGAAGATGGCTGGACTCCGCTTTATGTAAACCAATCGAGCAAACAACAGTGGCTTGATAAATTGGCTTGCTGGCAACACAACCCATCTCAATCTGCAACAGACCGGATTCCGTCGATTCGCGAAGGAGTCGGTTGCTGCTTGAGCACCGCGTCGCGAGCGGTCAAGTTAAGTCGTTCCATCTCGACCAAGGACCATGCGAACCTTTTTTGGTTGCTCGTAGACAAGATCGAACCAGACGAATCCGCCAACTTATTTTGTCGCAGTACATCTGCTATCGCTATCAATGTAGAAAAAGATCCTGCGATTCAACTGCAAAGGCAGTGGCAGCAGTTGTGCCAGCGAACGAGTCGAATGAAAGCCGCGTGCCGATCATGAGCAAGTTCATCGCGGAATCTCCAAGAGTTGTTCGGCGTTCAACTCGATCGCGCTTAACGCCTCAGGCAAATGGTCAGGTCGCAAGCAAAATCTCCAACAACGGCTATACGTTTTTATTGGCGATAGTGGCATCGATTGGCATCCTGCTATTGCGATTGCAAGGGTGTTTTTCGACTGTTTGGCTGTGGACAGAATTCTTGATTTGCATCTCTATCGCGATAAGTACGCGAGCCTATTTTTCGATTCATCGAGAGTCGACACTCATTGCAGGCAATAGAATTGCGAGCAATAGAAGTGGCATCCTATGTGCAATAGGCTCCATCTTGATTGGTGCACCGTGGGGAATCAGTCTGATTCAGCGTCAATTCCTCGATGGCTTCGGAGAGGCGACCGAACTGATTTGGTTAGCAATGCTTCAAAATGCAGCCCTCTGGCAAGCAGCGGTCGCTACAACTTCAAAACAAGAATGGACATCCCTTCTTCTAAGCAGTTTCCTCATGTTGTTCGGGGTGTCCGCCTCAGATCGGAGCGGCATGATTTGGATTGTCGTCCTGTTTGGCTTGTTGGCTTCCTGGTCTTTGATGGTTCGCTATTGGCAATCCATCGAGCGTGGCTTTGTTGCAGTCGAAAGCGTGCCGCTAGTCCGAATGAGAATCATCTTGGTGGCCATACTTTGCACGGTGACAACATCGATCGGTGCCGTCGCGATGCTCAACAAATCCTCGATCATGTTGCTTGATGGTTTCATGCCGACGTCGGGTGGCAAGAAAGATGCCGATCCGTCCGCCCGGCACGGAGTTGGCGATGGCGACATGCTGGTCGCTGCCCAGGACGAAGCGTATACCTTTGGACCGGTGGATAGCGACCTATTCTTGGATTCCCAAGTTCCGTCGATGTACGATTTGGCGAGCGACATGTATGGTGAACCCAAATCGCGACCCACAAAGTTCATGCGCGCGATCGCACTTAGCAGTGACACCAAGGAAACGACGGAAGAAGGGTCCGAGTCGAAAAAGAAGGGCCGGGAGTTTTCGGCAATCCGCGAACCCGTCGACCGCTCGAATCCCATCAAACCAAAGGGATCCGATAGCCGTGCGATTCTTTATCTGATTGGTGAAACTCCTCAGCATCTTCGACTTGAATCCTACGATTCGTTTGATGGGACGGAGTGGACGCACTCCGATAATCTTAAGTCACCACCGCAACGAGCGTTACCAAGACTGCGAACCCTGTCGAACAAGCCCTGGATGGAGCTAGCGCAAACCAACGCTTCGATCGTCCATCGGGTGCGCGAGCGACTGACCATCAAACTGATCAATATCCAGTCGCCGCGCATTCTGTCTCCGTCCTTGCTAACCGATGTTCATATCGATCGAATCGATCAACCCGATTTTTTTGGATGGACTCCCGATGGCCAGCCTATGATGCCAAATTGCGATTCGATTCCGCAGCTCACTGTGGTTCATCAGATCTATCAGATACCTCAAGTCCACTGCCTGCGAGACGCCTCCGACCCCCTGAGTGCCATCGTTGCGAGTTCACAGCCCAACGATTGGCTTGCACCCTATCTCACTGTACCAGGGAATCGCCAATCGCTTCGATCGGAAGCGGAACGCTTGATGCAACCGCATCTAAACAAAAGTCCTAAACGGGTAACGGATTGGGGGAGAATCGAAGCACTCGTAACCGCATTGCGTCAAGATTTTGAGGTCGACTTGTCGTACTTGCCACCCGATTCTTGCGATGACGTCGTGCAGCACATGATTGAAACGCGACGTGGGCCAGACTATCTGGTGGCGACAACAGCAAGTGTTTTGATTCGCAGTTTAGGTATACCGGCTAGGTTGGTTACCGGGTTCTACGCTTCTCCGAGCCGATTTGATATTCGTTCTGGGCAAACAGAGGTTTTGCGGGAAGATTTGCATACTTGGGTAGAGGTGTATGTGCACGGAGCATGGCTCCCGATTGAACCGTGTTCTCAATTTGCAAAGCCCCGAGAATTTCGTTCATGGCGGCAATTCGCGATTGAGGGTTGGTGGTTGCTGTACGACACGGCCATTCGGAACCCATTAACGATTGCGACCACATTATTTTTCTTGGCAACGGCGGTTTACGTGCGTAGACGAATCGTCGACGCAGCATGCTCGTCGGTCTTTCTTTCAACGCATTTCCTGTCGATCCGTTCACGTGTGCGTTGGAGCTTGGTATTGCTTCGATGGAGAATGTGGGTGTGGGGTGTTCAGCGCCCGAGGCGAGCTACGGTTCGTCAATGGCTTGAGTCGCAGCTTGTCTGCGATCCGAGATTGAAACCATCCGAAAGGCAACTCTTTGTGGATGCCGTGCAGCGACTCGCGTACGCGCCCACTATTTCGACGACCGAATGGCTTAACGCAAACGCCACCCCCCTGGGCAGCATCAGTTGGGCAATTACGCAGCGAGGCATGCTCGATCTTTTTCGAAGCAAATCAACCGGTCATCAATGGAGTGATTCACAATCACAGTCAAGGAAAAAATGATTCAATCAATGACACAGACAACTACCCTCTTGGATCGGATGCGACACGAGCTCAACATCACCTTGCTCGGTAAGCCCGACGTGGTAGAGAGTCTACTGGCGTGCGTGCTGGCCCGAGGGCATGTTCTGTTCGATGACCTGCCGGGACTGGGGAAGACCACGTTAGCCAAAGCCTTGGCAACCGCTATCGGTGGGCGTTTTCAGCGAGTGCAGTGCACCCCCGACTTGCTGCCGAGCGACATTACTGGCTTCAGCATCCTAAACCAAAAAACTCGAGAGTTCGAATTTCGACCAGGGCCTGTGTTTGGGGATGTTTTGTTAGCCGACGAGATCAATCGCGCTACACCCAGAACGCAAAGCGCTATGTTCGAAGCAATGGCCGAACGCCAAGTCACCATCGAAGGGGAGTCCAAACCTTTGAGCCAAACGTTTTTGGTCTTGGCTACGCAAAACCCGGTCGAGAGCGTCGGAGCCTACCCTCTTCCTGAGGCGCAACTCGATCGTTTTACTATGAAACTCAGGATCGGCTATCCAAACCGAGAGAGTGAACTAGAACTCCTTGCTCGGAGCAGTCGAAGCACCGAGGAAGTCGTTGCAACCCAAGTACTCGAGCCTGGTCAACTTCGCCAACTACAGCTTGCCGTATCACAGATTGTCGTCGAGCTGCCGGTGCGTGAGTATTTAGTGAGCTTAGCCGAGGCGACCAGGGCCAATCATTCATTTGCTTTGGGCTTGAGTCCTCGCGGGTTGCTTCAGTGGCAGCGAGCCGCCCAAGCCCGTGCGATGCTCGCGGGACGAGACTTTATGATCCCAGAGGACGTTCAAGATGTTGCGATTCCTGTGCTCTCCGTGCGTCTTTCAGGCATGGCTGGTGACGTTGATCGCGTGATTGAAACAGTTCTCAATTCGGTAAGCGTTCCACTACCATGATGAAAATTTGTCAGGCCAATAATCCATTCCGTATTTTGCCAAGTTGTTGGATTCTCGTTTTGTTGCTGGGCGGGATTTTGCTACCTTTCGCGGGTTGTCGCAACCAGTCCTCCGCAAGTTCCCAAGAGGAGGAAAGCCATGAGCATTTCCCAGTTCACTGGCCGAAAACGGTTTTTGCCGCCTCAGAGCGAATGAGCGAACTGTCAAAGTCCGTCGAGGCAACATCCTCCAATCCGGAGATCACGGTGGAAAGAGAGTTCATCGATCTGATTCGATGGCTTCCTGAATTAGCGGCTGACAGCGAACTATCGGAAAAAGATTTCAACCGGATCGACGCTTGGTCCACGAAAACTGTCCTGTTACTTGAAGAGCAAGTTATAAACGGAAAGAAACTCAAGGACCTAGTCGAACTTGATGGGCTTATTTCCAATGTCGAGATGCTCGCTGACGTGTGTCGTTTGGAACTGGACCGAACGCGGTCGCCTGAATAGAAGGAATTGAAATGGATCTCTTGTTTTGGGGAGCGATCGTTCGGATGTCACAAGCTGCCGTCGCTGCTTGCCCGACCATCGTTGTCGGCTGGATCGTGGCTGCGGTCTTTGAACGCATCCTGGGGAGGGAAGGGACGCTCAAGCTTTTCGGTGGTCACACGTGGCGTCAATTGCCCTATGCTTGGCTTCTGGGAATGCTATTGCCAGTTTGCTCGCTCGGCGTCATTCCGGTCATGGTTCAAATGCGCAAAAGTGGAATCGCTGGTGGAACCATTCTGGCATTCGGATTAACTGCCCCTCTTTTCAATCCGATTTCTGTGCTCTACGGACTGACCTTGAGCGATCCTGTCGCCATCTTTGTTTTTTGTATGTGCTCGTTGACCATCGTGACCGTGATGGGCTTGGTATGGGACTGGATGTTTCCATCGAATTGGATCCAACCGGAACTGTTGCCAAAGACACCATTTGGAATCAGGCGGGTGGGAGCAGTTGCTTTGTCCGTATGCCAGCAAGCGTTTAGTACTTCGACTCTGTATATTCTCGTGGCACTTGTTGGTGTTGGACTTTTAAGTATGTTTTTGCCTGCTGGCTTCCTTCAAAAAGCTGCCGGAAAGGATGATATGACTGCGCCATTGACAATGGCGGCCGTGGCGACGCTCGCCTATATCACTCCGATGGTTGCGATCGTTCAGATTGCTTCGATGTTCCAGCATGGCAACTCGATCGGCGCGGCGTTCACACTATTGGTATTGGGAACCGGCGTCAATCTTGGTCTCATTGCTTGGATCTTTCTGAATTACAAGGCTCGACCAGCCATCGCATGGTTTGGATTTTTGATACTGCTGGTTCTTGCATTAGCTTATTGCATTGATCGACCATTGAGGCCCAAGGGAGTTGAACCGGCGGATCACACGCACGCTTTCGATGTCTACTGCAATCCATTTCCTTCCGGCGGACCCGGACTGATGGAGTCGAGTTGGAGGATGATTCGAGACTCTTGGAAATCCGAGGAGTTGATTGCCGCTGTTGCTGCCTTTTTCATTTTGGTCGTTGGAGCGCTTAACCACTATGGGGATCGAAAAGGTCGATGGATGGGCTACTTGCTTGGCTCAACGGATCGGGAATCGAATGAATTAGCGACTGCTTCCGCGATTGGATTGCGGCGGGACATTGTTTTGCCGAAGTCCGTGATTGCTGCCTCTTGCTTTCTCGGACTCATTGCGGCCAGTGTGGTAGCGTGCTTTTTGTACTATCCACCTCGATCGGAGATCCGTAAAGAAATGGTAATGAACCATGTGGATCTAATGGTAGATTGCGCTCAGTACGATTGGGAAAAAATTATGTATTGGATACCCATACAAGAGGATTGGGCTCACAAAATGGAGGTGAGCGCTTACCTGCGAAGGCAACCTCTATCACGATTTCAGCGCATGAAACTGCAAGTCTTCATGTCGAAACTCGAGCTGCTCGAACACGCAGCCGAAGACCATGAAAAAGCGGAAGTCGACTTTTGGAAAAAAGAAATGAACAGAGCATTTCAGCGACTGAAGAATGCGTTGGATCTAGGTGTTGCCCCAACCGCACTCACTTCTTTATGATTTTTTCCAAAACGTCATTTCGCACAAAATGCGCTCTTGCACAACATGTGCACATGCGTACGATTAGGGTTATGAAAGACGGTGATTGAGCGCGTCGAAGAGCGAAACGCGTCGCTGTCTAGACTAACTATTTGGAAAGATTCATTGCATGACGAAACGAAAATCAATGCAGGTAAGAGATGTCCAAGGTTTATTGAAACGGACCGCGATGGGAGGGCTGATCGGTTGTTTTGCTTTCAACGGCTGCCTCTCGATGTGCGTTGGACAAGAACTGACAAAAGCGAATGATCCTCGAACGGTCACTCGTCTGTTCTGGCAGGATACATCCGACCAATCGCTGCAGTGCGGTGACATGGTTCGAATGGGAACGGAATGGACGATAAAGAAACACGCCGTGAGTGGGTTGGCCAAGTTGGACGCTGGAAAGCAAAGCATGGTTCAGATGGCGGCGGCCAACGGAGTCGTTTTCGCCGGGATTCACGATAACGACAACGGTAATTTGCAGAGCGGCTGGATTGCAGTGAATGCTGGAGTCACCGAGGAGGAGCATGGAAATCATTCGCATTGGCATTTTGAAAAAGAGCCATCGGTTTTGGCATCTCAGTTGGATACCAATCAAGGGAACCCAGCGCATGTTTACGAATATCAGGGTGAGATTTTTGTTGCGAATGACAAGAAGAATGGATTTACGGTTCTTTCGCCTTCCACTCTGTTGCGGTCGCGATCCTCTGCATCAAGTCGTTTCGTGTCCGCTGGCGGAGGTCACATCACTCTGGCTGCGGTTGACAAAAAAGTTTGCTACGCCACTTGGGCCGACCGAGATGGGGACAATAAAGGGAGAGTCGATGTAGTGGATCTGAGCGGTTCGGCATCAAAGAATGGTTACACCGTTCATTTACCATCCGGAGGGCTGCATGGAGCTACCGCAAATTCTGGCAAGGTTTTCTTTGCTCCGTCAGATGGAGTGTTCTGGGTGCAAGCGGACGTTGCTCTGGGCAAGAAACCGAAGGAAGTCGAGATCAACCATTTGTCATTGGGTGAGGATGCTGCGACCGGCAAGCCCTTACGAACAGGCGCCTTCGAAAACCACAATCAATACGTACTCTTCACCACTGGCTCGGCGGATACGTCGACGTTGTGCTTGATCGATGCGAAGTCGGCCAAGCCTACTTTGGTGAAGCTGTCCATCCCTATCGAAAGCGGACTCGCGTTGACAACGCCCAAGTGTGTGTCAACTGGACCGGCTGGAAAAGACTACGCGTTCTTGTTTAGCGATCGCCGTGGAAGCGAGTTAGCCGAGTCCGTATACGTCGTTGATTTGGATCCCAACAAGGATGGCAACTATTTCGATGCAAAAGTCGCCAAGTGTATTCCGGTTGGTACAAGCAAAATCGAGGGCCATGGCGGACATCACGAGGTTTGCTTTGTCCCGGGGCACCGATTGGCCGTGATTACCAATCCAGGAGACGGTAGCATTTGGGCAATCTCGCTTACGGACCTAGAAGTGCAGGTCAAGGTTCAAGTCTCTGGCGAACCGACGAGGATTGTTGCTGTCGGGGGCTAGTTGCCTTAGAAGCATCACGAGGAGCGTGATGAGTGCGTACCCATTGCGCGCCGCGTGATGGATTCATCGTTTTGTTTCACTGTATCTATCATTTTAAATCTATCATCTTAAACGTTCGAGGATATGAGTAACATGAAAAGTCACTATCGTAAAAAACCAATCTTGGGCTTCACCCTCGTCGAGTTATTGGTTGTCATCGCCATCATTGGCATTCTAGTTGGGCTTCTGCTTCCAGCGGTTCAGGCTGCGCGAGAAGCGGCTCGAAGAATGCAGTGCTCCAACAATCTGAGGCAATTGGGGTTAGCAACGATCAATTATGAGGCAACGTTCAAGCGATTGCCGGGACTGACCGGTTCAAGTTCGTTTTCTCCACAAGCCCGGATCTTG
>Ga0247839_1006982_pt1 | contig 12659 bp, 15 predicted proteins | sample LaCruzMarch2015__6_FD_192405 | JGI IMG/M metagenome (GOLD analysis project Ga0247839, IMG submission 192405) | Freshwater microbial communities from meromictic Lake La Cruz, Castile-La Mancha, Spain - LaCruzMarch2015_16m | ecosystem: Environmental > Aquatic > Freshwater > Lake | place: Spain...
CTTGATAATGAAGAGCTTAAAAATCTTTTTGAGCATCTTAAAAAATAAATATACATCTGTAATGTATCGCATGGGTGTAATGTATCACATGTGTTGAATATTTATGTTATATATAGGAGCTTATGATGAGTATATGGACACATGTCAATGGACAAATAAGATTGGATAATTGGAATAGAGAGCCAAAACTTCCATTTTTAGGAAAAATGGCAATATTTACAGTAAACACCTCTGGGGAAGAAGCTCGCAAACTGTTGTCTGAATGTGAAGTACCTTGTGGCTCTGAAGGATCTTTACGGTGGCAATTTCATCAGAATCCACCATCAAATTCTGTATACTGGGGTTATATTTCAATTGATGGAGATTTAAGAGACTATGACAACATTAATGAAATTCTAGAGTGGATCAAAAGCGTGACAATAGAATTTAATATTCGGCAAGGTGTACTTCAAATAGAAACGGAAGGACTAGATGCTAGAATATTAAGTTATGATTCCAAAAATGGGTGGAGTTTATGAATCAAGTTGAATTAGTCCAAATTTCAAATAGCCTACTTGGTAAATATTGCCAAGAATTAGGTTATAAGACAGCGCAAGAAGTTAATAATCAGGAATTGATTATTTGGCTTAAAGCTCAAAATGAAAAGGATGAGTAAATGATAGATACATTACCAATTATAGAAAATTTGCCAAACAAAAATGACTAGGTATTACCTAGATGAATTTTTCAGTTTTAAAGTAAGGAGGTTCATTAATAATGAAAAAATCACGATTAATATATAATTTAATTAGCGTTTATAGAATCATAATGAAAACAAATAAATATTTTTATGATTTCGCAGATAAAGTAAAAAGAATATTAGGATCTATAGGAGCAATATTATACTTAGTTATGATGACACCACTATTTTTAATATTTGCAATTTTAAAGTACGGGGTTGGTAAAATAATTTTCGCATGGTACGATAGACTTTCTGACTTTCAAAAACGTAGATATATTAGGTTCTCTCGTAAAAAATTCTACCCAGTAGAATATGCAACATTAAAAGAGTAAATTAAAGATGAAGCCGCGGCAAAACGCAAATCGAAAACATGGCAAATGGGAAGTAATTAGTACATTAGATACATGCTATATGTGTGTGATGTATGATACATTTAATGCATTAGATTTTAATTATTAGTGTAAGGGTAAATAATTGATGAATATTGAATTTTATTCAGATATTATAAGTAAAAATTTAACAACTAAAAATAAAGAATACTTGAAAAACATCTATTTAAATAATGGTGATTGGTTAAATGCTATTCAGCATATTTTAAAATACTATAACTCCAAACCAGTAATAACTAATTTATCAATTAAAGTTGCACAAGAAATATTTATTAATACAAATAAAAGATTTTTCCCAATTTTAATTAAGTGTTATAAACTTGGTGGCTCATATAATTCAATGCTACTTGATGAAAATTTAGAAGAGGTGTATTTGGGTTGTTCGCCATCAATTTTTCTTCTTTTATCTGAAAATGATAAAAAACATAATAGTAAAGATTAATTTTAATACATTCTATACATGTGTAATGTATGATACATTTAATACATGTAGTAAGGCTTTATAATTCATCTATGAGGGGAACAAATCCCCTTGTTTCCAACTAAATTTAGCTGATCCGTTGGATTGGCCAAATTTATTTTCCACCATCCTCAGAGCGGGGATACCCCGCAACGCCCCAGTGCTTAACCTTGGCTAGGGCAATTTTCAATTTGCCCTGGCTTCGGTATAATTTTGCATCATGGAATTTAAGGGGCGGCATTGTCCGCCCCTTATCCATACCTAAACCCCACAATTCAGGGCTTAAAGCCCTAAAAACCATAACTTTGGTAGCTGCGCTAGTTTTGCCTACGGCAGATTATAAAAATATTTCATATTTTTTCACAGTGCTTTATTTACGAGTCAAACACAACACGTAAGGCTTTTATCAATGGTGAAGTGAACGGCACAAGTAAACCAAATGAATTCAGCCATGCCCGCTAAAAGATGTGCAGCGCACACTTATATTGGCAAGGCAGAATTCAGGTTTACTAAGTGCAAAAAACTTTTAAATTCTTTTACTCCGCAAGCTACATAAAACAATTTAAAACTTTTTGGTTAACCGCCATTGACACAGCCCAACTGCAAATTTACAAAACATTGCTGCGTTATCACTTGCAATCTTTTTAATTTGCTAGTTGCCGTTATGTTGTGTTTTTTTTCGCCATACGCACAATGTGAAAATTTGAGCGAATCAAATAAACATATCATTGTTAAAAGATGGAATTGCAAAAAACCAGATTGTTTTTATGTCGGGGTCATAACTAAGGATGAAATGATTAAACAAGCTCAACAAACCTATGATAATGCAGTTAAAGAAGCAATGGCAGATTTAGCAAGGTTTAATCAAATGGAATTAGGCACAATTGTATCCTATATAGAGGGGTATAATTGCACATTACATCAATTTGCTAAATTAGTTAACCGCACCGCAAAAACTTTAATATTTCAGAAATTTGAATATCAAGGGATGAGTTGCACCGCTAAACCACGCGAGTTAGTTAATGATTTTATTCGTGTTCCTGCGCATAAAATTAATTCTTATACTGAGTATAACCCAGCAAAAACTTATTACAATAACGAAGATTAATTTTTGCCCTCACATAGAGGGCTTTTTTTATTTGGTCCGCTACCGCGGACTACATAAAAAAAGCGCAAAGGGGGTTTATCCCCCTCGTTAACTCACCCCCAATTTTAAATTTCTTGTGTGGTTACACATTCATTAATTCATCTAAAACGCCTGATTCTAACTGCAACTTATTTTCAATCAATCGTGCCATTTTACTAGTTATTACCCTTGGATTATTATCATCAAGTCCACTAATAAATTATTTTCTAACCACGTTTGACCCATCCGCTCCAGTAGCTAAATAAATTGTTTTTTGACGTGAATAATTTGGCGTAAAAAATAGTATTACTTTAAATATATTAAATACAAGATACAATGCAATTAGTACAAAGAATACGCTAAAACCAAAATCAGAACCCGAATTAAATGCTTGTTTTATAAAGCGACTAGTTAAGTATGAAAATTGATACCAAGATCTATCAACTTTTGAAGCCGTATTGCAATTTGCTAATGCAATTTGATTTTCAAGCAAATTATTTGCGCAGTAGTTAACCATTTCATTGCGAACATTGCCATTGTTTAATAAATACTCATTTGAGTATAGCTTTGTATTTAAATCTTTTGTGTTAAATATATTTGTTGGTTTTAAATCAGATATTTTAATTATTGGAATTAAAACATGTGATGTTGGTTGTTTTGATGAAATAATACTATTAATTTCATCGTTTGATGCTTTTTCTTCTCTAGTTATAGTTTGATTAACTTTTGCTGAATTAGTATCATCATCAATAGCTGATATTGCTGTTTTTTCTTTAACTGTAGTTGGCATTGCATCGTCGTTAGTTATAAAATAAAATATTCCACCCATTGCTATAGCGATGATTGTTAAAGATATTACAATGTGTTTTTTAGTTATCACTGATGGTAAAATTATGTTTTTTAATTTAAAGCTCATTGTGTATTTCCTTTAAGTTTGATTATGTTAATATTTTTTATGATTGGTTACTGCTGGTGGCGTGGATGACTTGATTTGTGCATCTCTAATTTGTTTAATCGCATTAATTACATTTGTGGATGTGGTCGTGCTAATGTTATTTTTCATGTATATAACAGTGAAGAAGTTTACGAGTAATAAAACTACAATTAATCCACTAAAAAACCATCCCCAAGTAATTTTTGACACTTCATGCGATTTTCTTAATTCAATAATGTTTTGAGCATTATTGTGTACATCACTAAGATATTGTTCAATTTTTGCGTTGTTATTGTCAAAGGATGTTTTTATTATTGTTCCTAGGTCTTTAACTAGGTTCTCTGCTTCTGAGTTCATCCCTGCTTTCCATTTTTCAAAATCTCCACTAATAGTTAGTTCAAATTTGGCTCTAGAGCTTTCAACGTTTTTTGTAACAATATCATTCATATCTTTAATGTGGTTGGACATGTTAGATTGCAATTCATTGTAAGCTAAAGTCGGATTGGTTAATGCAGTTAATAATTGCTCTTGTTTATTAAGTGATTTAACCAATGATTCAATTTGTGGTGCTAAATTGGTATCGCTTGGCGCTGCTTCAATTTTTTCAGTTTTTAGTTCAATTTGTTTATCTGCACTTTCTTTTATCGCCGTAGTGATATTCTCAATTTGACGTTGCAGATTTTTAAATTCAGATGGAAGAGCTTTAATATCGGATATTTCAGTCATTAATTTATCAAAATTAATCTGATCAATGTTTTGAGCTGGTGGCTCAACTTGTTTAATTGAGCTTTCAGCCTGTTCTGATTCAGGTTGATAATCAGTGGGGTAGTCAAGTTCTGGATGGTTTTTATAGAACATTATAGTTTCATTAATAACATCACTTTGTAAATGAGGTAAAATTTTATTTAATGACTTTAGTTCATTGACGGCTACTGAGATATTTTTATTATTGATTTGTACTTTAATTTCAATTAAGCGCTTTACTAATGCCATTAGTTCAATATTGTTACCAATTAATCCAAGGTTCGCATTATTTTCATTATAAATAATTGACGCGTTGTAATAATGTATGATTTTTTCAAGGTTATAATTTAATCCCATTTTAGTTACTTTCTAATTGACTAATTGTTTGAAGTTCGTCACCTGATTTAATTTCTATAGCTAAATTTGATTCAGTTGAAATGCGTGGTTTTCTTGACGTGCTTTTAGATCGAGTAGTGAAAAAAATCTGTTTAACCTTATGCAGTGATACATCGATGTCTGCTTCTTGAAATGCTTGTTTTAATTGCAATGGCGTAAATCCTAATTTTACTAATTCCATTGCATCTTTTTTTGCCTTAGATAATATTACATCTAAACTTGTTTCGTCCTTACGCTCATCGAGTTTTTTAGTTACAACGTCTTTAAATGAATTTAAAACTGAAAGATTATAAGTATTTTGTGCTTTCATTTATATGTCCTTGATATATTGGTTATTAAAAATTTAACGTAGTTACTTTTTGCATTTTTTTTAATTTTTTTAATTTCATTGTCAAAATTCAAATGAATTTCATGTTGCAATTCATCTAAATTTATTGCTTCAATATTTGGATACTTCTCCTTTTGTTGTTGAATTAAAAGCTCATCTGGAATGCTATAAAGTTGTAGTAACCTTTTAGCGTATAGCATTGACCGCTGATCAGGTAATGTATATAGATTTTTTTCATTAATTAAAAACACCTCATAATCATCTTTAGATAACATCGTTATAGCCGATTTTAAAATAATAAACATATTTTCAAACTCAACTGCTATGCTTTTGATCTCATCCCCACACGCATAATTTAATAACAATAAATTATTATCTTTATATAAATTGTTGTTAATTACACTAATAAACTTTCTAATCCCATTGGCTTTTATAATGGTATTTTCTTTGATTGAAATAGTTTCAGCTATTTCTGGGAATGTATATTCATCGTTGCGCATTTGTTGAATTAATGGATAGTTAGTATACATAATTTGTGTATTCAAAATAACATGCTTTCAAAAGAGCTGATTTTGGTGCGATATATGGCGTTTTGCTGGCGTTTCTTAGTGCCTTAATGGTGCAGTATATGGCGTTTTATGGTGCAAGTCAAGGCGTTTTACAGTGCTATTTTAGTGCGGCACATCTAGAGGAATAGGCACGATAGTGGTTTGTCCGACACTCTAACGAGGTACGGTCAAACCAACTGTGCTAAAGGGGATACCCCTTTAAAACCCTTTACGAAAAAATGAATTTTTTCTAGTTTGATTCCCAATATTCGGCATAAATATATTTATTCCTTATGTTGAAAATTTGATTAGGATTTATACCTGACTTAGTTAAAATAGGATTTAATCAAGTTAAATACTATTTATAAGAGAAATTAAACTAATTTGCTCTTAGGGGGATTATTCGGGTAGCTTTTTAAATCGCTTGATTTATAATTGCATTTTTAATTTATAAAGGATTGTTATGTTGGTTGTGATGTTTGCAATAATTGGATTTCTTTATCCAATTATGGTGGCTGGAATTAACTTTGAATCATTAATTGCATTAATGTGTTTAGTTGCTTATCCACCATTATATTATTACGGTTACATTTATGATAATTACATTAATGAAAAATTAAAGTACTTTATTAGATTAATTGCCGCTATTCTATTTGGGTACTTTATGGCGTTTTTTGCCGCCGTCTTAATCATTCAGTCTAAAGCTAACAATTCAAGTGATACTAGAAATTACATTGATAGTCATCCTGAGTACATATTGACTACATTTAAAAAATAATTAAGGATGTGTAAGCATGAGATTTAAAAAACGAACATTTAGATTACCTACTCACTTGGATGATAATTTGCAAAGTGAAGCAGATGCCAAAGAAATTAACATAAGTGAGCACATTCGACAAAAACTCGGTGAACATGCTAAATCTGAATTAACTGAGATTTTGCATCTGTTAAAAAAAATTAGTAATAATGTTAACCAGACTGCCAAGGCTTTAAATATTGCAAACTTAACAGGTCGCATTGAACCTCGAAGATATGAAATGGCATTTGCAAGTACACATAATTTGCAAAAATTATTTCATCAGGTTATTAGTGAGTTTGCTGAGATTAAACGTGTTAATTAAAATTTCAGGCGGAAGTGGTGGCATTAAAGACTATCTTGAAAACGGACAGAAGCAAGATAGGTTTTATGACCGTAACCAATTAGATGAGCGAGTAATACTAAATGGCGATCTTAGCTATACGCATCAACTTATTGAAAGTATAGAAAGTACAGATAATAAATATTTTCATATTACTTTAGCATTTAAGGAAGATTACATCGCACCCGATGTTTTAGAAAAAATTGATAATGAGTTTAAAGATTTTTTCTTGAAAGGTTATCGCGATGATGAGGTTGATTATTATTCTGAGGTACATTTACCCAAAATAAAATCTTATGAAACGGCTGATGGACAAACTATAGTGCGTAAGCCACACATTCACATTGTGATCCCACGCGAGAATTTGCTTAGTGGCAATTCGTTTGATCCATCTATACCGCATATTTTAAAAAACATAGATTCATTCCAAGAAGCGACTAACGCAAAATATGGACTAGGATCGCCTAAGGATAATCTTCGCACTACATTTAATTCATCTAGTGAAATGATTAGCCGATACAAGGGCGATGAATTTAATGGTGCGGGTAAAGAAGAGCGCGCGGATATTTTAAAACTGATTATTGATAAAAATCCGCAGTCCATGAATGAACTTAAGGATTTATTATTTGATAATGGTTACGAGGTTAAAACTCGCAATAATGGTAAACCTGATGCTTACTTGAATATTAAGGAAGTCGGCAAAGCTAAAGGGATTAATCTTAAAGATTCAGTTTTTAGGGATGAATTTTTATCCCTAAGTCTTGATGATAAAATATCTAAGATTAATCAAGTTCCAGAAGTTAAATATCATTCAGCCGTTGAAGCTAGTCAAGTACAAGATAAACATTTAGTTAATCTTGATGAGTGGAATACTTACAAAGCATTAGAATGTAAGTATAAGCCTAATATGAGCGAGAAGCAAAGAGAGTTATACAAAGATTTATCTATTGAAGAAAAAACTTTGCACCTTGAAACTTTGCAGCAAAAATTTTACGAAAAACATCAAGCTAAAATTTTAGAAAGTGAAATTAATGAACCCAGAACAAATGAATCAATTCTTGAATCTATTAGAGAAAATCTCGATGCAAATGAGCGAATCCTTGCAACTATCGAATCAGATATTGCAAGAGTTGGAAGCTATGAAGTCGGAGACAACCGAACCAAGCTCAAAGCCAGATTTAATCGAGCTCGTGAAGCAGGATACAGAAATGATCTTGGAGACGGTTCAACCACTGAGCGACCAGATCCAAAATCTACGGCTTTAGATGAGATTGGTGATCAACAAAGTAAAGTTAAAATTGAAGTTAAATATAAAAATCGTTTGGATGAAATCAATCAAACATTGAAAGCTGAAAACTTGCTTGAGTTACTGGCTAAATCTCATGGGGTTAACCCCGATATTTACACCGTAACCAAAGATAAAAATGGCAATGACAGAATCCAATGCGGCAATCGAAATTTAACCATGGTGGATTTTTGCACCAAGGAATTAAATTTAACATTCAAGGAATCGGTTAAGGTTTTAGATAATGCGTTGAACATGCAAAATGATGTTAAGCGTGAAACTGGTTACAGCTTTAATCAAGATAAATATTTGAAGCAAGAATATACAAAGTGGCTTAAAGATTATAAAGCCGATAAAATTAAATTTTCGACAGATATAACTAAAGCTACGAATGACAAGCGCAAAGAAATTAACTCAATTTCACGTGATGAAATTAAGTTAATTAAAGACAATCCAAGTTTAAAATTTGCTGAGAAGAAAAAACTAATTGGTACGTTAGTTATGAATCGTAGTATTGACTTGAAAGCTTTAACTACGGCTAAAGATCATGAGCTAAAAACTTTAAAGAGTTCTTATAATCTGGATATGCAAAACTCTTATAAAGTTTTTTTATCTGAGCAAGCTAAATCTGGTGATGAAATTGCTCTAACTGAGTTACGAAAATTGAAAGCTGATTTTACACCAAGTAATAAACTCAATTCAATTAATGCAGTGGATAATTACAAAGATTTTAGGCTAGACTTTTCTTATGAAATTGATAAAAATGGAACTATCCTATACAAGATCAATGATGATGTTGTAATCAAAGACACTGGCGCTAAAATTGAAGTGGTTAAAACATCTGAGGATAATCTTAAATTATCCCTTGACTTAGCAGTCAATAAATTTGGTAAAACAATTGAACTAACTGGATCTGATGAATTTCGCAAAGAAGTTGTTGAGTTTGCAATTAAGAATAATTACAAACTTGAATTCACGGATGAATTTTCTAAACAGTATCAAATTGAGCACTTAGCCAAGTTAGAACAAAATACTAAATTAGTTGCTGAAAATCAGCAGACATTTAGCGAGCATTTAGAACAGAATAATGATAAGTATTCTGTTCATGAAAGCGGTAAATTAACAATTATCAATGATGGAGTTGCTAAAGAGATTAATTTATACAAGGTTAAATCAATTGATGATAATCAAGAATTTATTGTTAATGCTAGGCAGCTTGATTATTTCAATAAGGATGAGAAACTAAATCACATTTTTGAAGCAAAAATCGTTGATGATGAGATTAAATTTTCAATAACTAAAGAATCAGTTTTAAGAAACATAGCTAAAGCTGAAATCTTAGCTGATGAACTTCAAACGTTTAAATCTGATGTGCAAGCCAAATACAATGTTGATGAATTTGTTAGTGAGCACACAGGAGCTTTAATTAAAGTTGGGAAAGATTCTAATGGTGAGCAATTTACCTTAATTAAAACCGATAAAGGATTTGAACGTCTATTTAATGATGAATTAGCCGATAAATTATTAATGGAGAATATGCCAATGGGTTCTAAAATCTCAGTCCTTGTACCAGTACAAACGACTAAAGAAATTGAAGTGATTAAGGAAGTGTTTAAGATTGAACGCGCTGATAAATATTTGCAACTTGATGATTTGCAATTAAAAGCCGATTTAGTGCTACCTAGAAAGCCAGTCATTCTTGAAGCGATGGGCGAGGTTATATCTTCAGGGCAGATTAAAACTAAGGCTGGTAACGAGGTTTATTTAACTAAGGTTAAACAACCTAACGGACAAGTTAAATCATTTTTCCATGACACTAAGTTAAAACAAACTAAGGGTAAATTTATTTACATCCGCCAAACGCGCGGTAATAAATTTGATGTCGTTGATTTAACCGAAGATAAGAAATCAATGGATCTTAAAGCGCAGGAGTTAATGAAATCCAAGGGTGTTAAAAATTTGAACTTTGGAACAATTACCAAAATTGGTATTGCGAATATTCGCGGCAAAGATTTATTTTATGCTGAAATTAACTCTGGTCAATTATCAGTTAAAAAATATGGTGCTGCCATTGAGGAACAGCTTAAAACTAATAATTTAAAAGTCGGTGATGAAGTTGCAACCTCAAAAAAACCCGAAATTGAGCTTAAAACAGTACCAGATAGTAAAATCGAAGTTAAGCAGCTTGATCTAAATATTGCCGAGAAAGTAATGGAGCGGGTAGATATTCAATTATCGCGTGGTGGTAGTTCGTTGGAGCTGTAAATATGTAGAAGTTCAAACTTCTACATATTAAGATTTAATTGATTTTTGTAAATGTTCCTAATGTAGGCGTTAGTAATTTGCCAGTTGATACGTCAAAGGTAAACTCATATTGTGCCGCACAATCTAATTTTGAATCTTTTAATGTCGCACCAGTTGGGCAGTAAGCTATTGGCTCGTTTGTGGTTGCCTCAACGATTTTATAAATGTCGCCATTTTTAGAAATAATCATAATAGGCATATTTTTTTTATCCTTGGTGCTAACTTGTTGTTGCATCATAGCTGCAAACATCCCATTTCCATCTGATTGCCATTTACCAACATAGTTATCACTCATTGATTTAGAACACGCGCCTAAAGTTACTGCAATAATCATCATTGCGATTAATTTTTTCATATGTTTAACATCCTTTTATTATTATAAAGCAATATTATATCATTCATGTTTTAATCAGCATGTTTTAAGCATTCAATTAATTTTTAAAACATGCCCGCGTAGTATCATTGGTTATATTTATTCTCTATGGGGGTTAATGTTTATATCTGCTGCACCAGCATGCCCGCTACTAACTTTATTTACACTATCAGCAAATGATTTGCCTTGCTTAGCTAGCGTTGATTTTGTGCTAGGTTGCGGTGTGGTACTTCCTTTACCATTACCTATTGAGCCTGAGTTACCACCAGAACTTGTTGGCGCTGGAGTAGATCCGCTTGAGCTAGAACTTGGGCTACTACCAGAACCTGTTGATGCTGGAGTAGATCCGCTTGAGCTAGAACTTTGGCTATCACCAGAACCTGTTGGTGCTGGAGTAGATCCGCTATCTGGTAATGAATCATTAAATGTCGGTTTAGGGGGTGGTTGTTCACCTTGTCCCATAGATTTACCCATTGCTTCTACTTTTCCAGATTTTGCAGTTTCACTCTTGGCTGACTGCGTTGCTGTTGTTGTATTAGATTTTAGTGTTGATGGGCTAGGATTTTTCCCTGGCCCACCAAGTTTTTGCATCAATGCGGAAGCTTGGTTTTTTGCGCCACCACCCGCTAATTTAGCCATGCTACCCCCAGCCATCAGCATTGAAGCTGCACCTACTAATTCCCCCATTCCACCACCCATAGAGCCAGTTAGCATTGATGCCGCTTTAGATGGTACTGTCATTAATAAATAAACAGACAGAATTCCTACACCAAGCATTGCAAAGGCATATCCTAATAACTTTGGAAGCAGTGAAATAGGGATAAGAATATTTAATACATTGACATCTAACGTGACATTACTAAATGATGTTACGACTAATCCAAGAATTAAACAAGTTATAAATAACCTAATTCCAGCACCAACCGCATAACTTAAGTATTTTTGCCAATAGCTTTGTGTCCAACTCGAACCTGAGAATCCAACTAAAATAAAACCACCAAATAAAACAACATATATATCAAGCATCGTCACAAGAAACATAACTGCAATTAAGTGAATTAGTAGACCAATAACAAGTAGTGAAATTCCAAAATAATCTTGCATTCCACCAATCATGGGAATAGCTGATGCAGCAGCAAGAATTGCCATGATAACACTGAATTTACAAGTTAAATACGAAATTAAACCCGATGGAGTTATTCCCATGCCACCAGTTGTTCCACCAAAATCTAATTGGTAACCACCAAGCTCTGCACCAATTCGAGTAAAAAAACCTATAATTCCCATGTATGTATCAAGATTTAGAAATATAAAGGCGAACATATATGCGGTAAATATCCTAATAACAACAAATACATATAGTTTTGAAAGATCATTGCTTAGAATTTTTTTAAAGGTTAGTTGATATAAAAATTCCGCTGCAAATACTCCCCAGAATATTCTAGTAACTAAAGGTAACAATGTAGTATTCCATGTTTTAGCAGTTGTGACAAAAGCATTAAGAATGTCGTTATAGACACCGATATTATCAAATCCACAAATTTCGTTGGCAAAAGTTAATTTGGAATAAACTAAAGAAAACATTAAAAGGTAAATCCATTTTTTCATTTTAAAGCCCCGATGAGAAATTTGAGCTCAAGGTTTGAGTGAACATATTAGCCTGTTTTTCTTCCGCTAGGTTTTTTTGCATACTCTGTGCCTGCATTGCTTGCATTTGCGCCATGGTTGTATTTAAGTTTTGCAATGTCGTTGCACTACTTTGAGCCAAACTTAATGCCGCAGCTTGTGGGTTAGCGCCAGATAATGAGCTAATAATACCAGAAATGTTTTGTAAGCCTCTTTGTGCAGCACCAAGATTTTGCATCGAATTACTAAATTGAGTGCATAAGTCACCATTGATATTATTAACATA
>Ga0247839_1006984_pt1 | contig 12657 bp, 6 predicted proteins | sample LaCruzMarch2015__6_FD_192405 | JGI IMG/M metagenome (GOLD analysis project Ga0247839, IMG submission 192405) | Freshwater microbial communities from meromictic Lake La Cruz, Castile-La Mancha, Spain - LaCruzMarch2015_16m | ecosystem: Environmental > Aquatic > Freshwater > Lake | place: Spain...
TTATTAAACCAAGCAGAATTGTGAGTATTTGAGGACCAAAATTTAAAAGGAATGTTTTCATTATTATTTACAATTAAATTGGTTCAAATTATTATTCTTTTAAAATTTAATCTTCTGGAATTTTGAACGTACAATCTTTGATTCTTTTTACAGTAAAACTTAGACAATTACTAGGGCATAATTGACCTAAGTTGCCAGCTCTGCCTACAAATTTACTGATTTCATCATCTCTTAATTGTTTATTTATATTATTAACAGGAGGATGAATTGTCCCAAAATTAATTGAATGTCTGTAAGTTAATTGTATAGGTTTTACACCAGATACCATATATAACTCGGATGAATTTGGATTTGCTTCATAAATTGCCTTAAATTCATCTTCAGGAAAAAAAACTGAATAAGCATCTTTTTCTATTTTAAATGGCCTTGAAAAACCCAAAGGCTCGTATCTGTCAAATCTAATTAAACTTTTATAATTTTTCCAATTTTCTACTGCCTGTTCTAATTTTATTTGATCTTTCGAAACATCGATAAATTTGCCCTTGTAAACTTCATAAATAGGAATTTCCTTTTCTATGCAGTTAAGTAGGCTGTCATACCTATTAGTAAATTTAAAATTATACTCATCTTTTCCATCATCTATAAACATACTTGTAGAATCTGGAGTATAATACAGTTTTATTTTTTTATGAAGACTATCGAAAGTATAGAAAATCCTTAAACCAAAAATTCTTTTTTGTTTATTACTATCTGCTTTCTTGTATTCTTCCAACAAATTTACAATCTCTTTTGAACCTATTGTATCCAATTGAGGTATTGAAAATTCGACTTCTTTATTAGTTTTTTTGTCGAAATATGTAATCTTTTCCAGAAATGCTTTGCTTTGGTCAAAAAATTCAGAAATTTCAATTGCGTGACCTTTAACATCTAGATCTACTTCTTCACAATCAGCTATTCCAGCTCCTCCACCACAGTTTGTTAATGCAATTAAAAATACCATTTGACTTAACATCAAAATAGTGGTTCGTAGTTTAAATTTGATTTTCATGATTTTAGGTTTTAGTGTTTTACAAAGATGAGATAAAAAGAACATAGCTAAAAAGTATATTTTGCACGTTGAAATGCCCCGTGAAAAACACCCTCTTTTAATGCTGTAGTCTTGATTTTTTTAGATTTAATGGGCAATTCCGACATTCTTGCTTTTGCAACGCTATCGGCGTAGGAGCTATCTACTTGGTTTTGTTTGAAATTACCTTCGCTTCCTCCGCATGCAAAGAAGAGTATTATTGCAGAAAACAAGCATATGCAATTTAAAAAGTTTACATTCATTGCTTTAATTTTTTAATTACTACAAAAGTGAACGAAGCTGATTTGATTAAAAAGTATATTTTTCACATAATTGAATACGTGAAAAATACCCCTCTTATTTTTGAAGGATGTTACGTCAAAATTAATTGTATGATTTTAACGCTAAGCCGCACAAAGGGTTGAAGCAACTCCCATTGGGAGCGCGGAAAAACTGGTGCCGACCGCAGAAAGGCATGCACCCAAATAAAAAATGAATTGAATTTCTTATGTTGCTGCTGGAACATGCCCCCAGTTTTCGCCACGTTTTATTCTTAGCAGTTGGGTTTCTGTAACTTTAAATATTTTAGATAATTTACGCAAAGTAACCCCTTGATTTATCTTCTTTTTAATAAGCATTACTTTGGTGGAAGTTAGCTTATAAACTTTGGTATTCTCGTTTCTTTCCTTAAACTTTCTTTGTTCTTTTTCGTTGATCACGTTTGGACTCTTTTTTTGATGAACTGCACTTTCTTCGCGGGTCATCCAAACCAAGTTAGAAACATGATTGTTCTTTTTATTATGGTCGATATGTGCAACAAGGTTATGCAATTCTGATGAAGGTTCTAAGAAGCTTAATGCAACCATGCGGTGAACGAGCCCTCCGTAATTGTAGGTTCTTTTGAGCTCATCTGCCCGGTATTCTTTTTTGTAACTTTTTTCCATACTAAGCCTTAGACTATCGGCTTCGGTATATTGTTTTTTTAAATCGTAATATTCCTGGTTGCGCTGAGGGAGGGCATCTAACTTTTTTTTCATTCTATTGATTGAGGCAACTAAGGTGTTAATTTGTTTGCGCAGATACTTAAACTTTTTAGTTAGTTCAGGGTCTCTTTCTTTAAAAAATTTCAACCTAACTACGGGGTACCCACCAACTAAGGAGCCGTTAACAATACCTCCTTCAGGACAAAATTTGGTATAAGTTTTCACCCTTCCAAAATTGGAAACCTCCACCTTAATTTTATTGATGTGCTCGAAAGGAAAGTTCAGCTCTTTCCAGATTTCTTCGCTATAATCGATGTGTTGCATTTAACTTTGAGTTCTACTATTTATCGAAAATTGTATGTAATGAACTACTTGTCTTGTAAATTGTGTATTTTTAAACAAACTGTACAATCAAAAAAACAAGCTACACATCAAATATAACAATGTTTACAGAAGATTCATAATTTTTTTTGTACCAAGTTATCTTTAAACAAAAAAATGAAACTATTTAAAACAAAAAAAGCAACCCATTAAGGATTGCTTTATTATGAGCGAAAGACGAGATTCGAACTCGCGACCCCGACCTTGGCAAGGTCGTGCTCTACCAACTGAGCTACTTTCGCAATGTTTTGAGAGGGCAGCAAAAGTAACACAAATTTTTATCCATCAAAATTTTTTTGAAAAAAAAATTATTTTCCAAGAAGTCTTTTAATTTCATTGAGTTTGATAAGTGCTTCTACGGGTGTTAGATTGTTTACATCAGTCTGTTCTAATTGAAGTTTTATCTGAGAAAGTGTTGGATCATCGAGTTGGAAAAAGCTTAATTGCACATTTTTCTGAACAGATTCGGGAACTGAATAAGAATTTGCCCCTTCTTGACGATGTAAAATTTCTAGTTCTTTTAGGATTTCGCTTGCTCTGTCCACTATTCTTTTGGGCATTCCAGCCATTTTAGCAACATGAATTCCAAAGCTGTGGTTAGAACCTCCTTCTTTTAGCTTTCTTAAGAAAATTACTTTTTGATTGATTTCTTTAACAGACACATTGAAATTGCGAATGTGTGGAAACTTTGCAGACATATCATTGAGCTCATGATAATGCGTTGCAAATAGCGTTTTAGCTTTGTTTACGGGCTGTTCGTGTAAAAATTCGGCAATTGCCCAGGCAATTGAAATACCATCGTAAGTGCTTGTGCCACGACCAATTTCGTCGAGCAGAATAAGGCTTCGGTTGCTAAGGTTATTCATGATGGAAGAAGTCTCGTTCATTTCTACCATGAATGTAGATTCGCCGCTGTTGATATTATCGGAAGCTCCAACACGCGTAAAGATTTTGTCAACCACACCAATTTCGGCTGATTGCGCTGGAACAAAAGAGCCAATTTGGGCCATAATTGTGATGAGCGCCGTTTGACGCAGCAAGGCCGACTTTCCAGACATATTTGGTCCGGTAATCATCATAATTTGAGTTTCATCTGGGTCTAATAACACATCATTACTCACATATTCTTCACCGTTTTTGAGTTGTTTTTCAATAACTGGATGACGTCCTCCTTTGATATTGATAATAAATCCATCGTTTACAGATGGCTGACAATAATTATTTTGTTGAGCAACTGCTGAGAAGCCCAATAAACAATCGAGTTGGGCAAGCAAAGCTGCATTGAGCTGAATGGCAACGATGTAATCGTTGAGACCTGCTACAAGTTCAGTATATAATCTGAATTCAATGGATGCAATTTTGTCTTCTGCACCCAATATTTTTTCTTCAAAAATCTTTATTTCAGGTGTAATGTATCTTTCAGCGTTTACAAGTGTTTGTTTGCGAATCCATTCTTGGGGAACCTTATCTTTATGAGCATTGGTTACTTCTAAGTAATATCCAAATACGTTATTGAAACCAACTTTTAAGGAAGATATTCCGGTAATTTCAGTTTCTCTTTGTTGAATACTTATAAGATATTCTTTACCGACATTTTTAATGTCTCGAAGCTCATCTAACTCGGCATCTACACCACGCGCTATGACATCACCTTTTTGCAATTGATTGGGCGGGTCTGCACTCAGTTCTTTTTCAATTCGACTACTAATTAAATTACATGGATTGAGTTGTTCGCCGATGGTTTGCATCATTCTATTAGAAGAAGCAAGGCACATTTCTTTAACAGGTGCAATGGCAAAAAGGGCGCGTTTTAATTGAAATAATTCTCGTGGATTGATGCGTTGCACAGCTACTTTGGCAATGAGTCTTTCTAAATCGCCAATAATTTTAAGTTGTTCGGAAAGCGCTGCTGAAAGTTCGGGTGTTTCTTTTAAAAGCGCAACCAAATGAATGCGCTCTTGAATGGTTCTTAAATCTTTAAGTGGTAATGCTAACCAACGTTTTAGTGTTCGGGCGCCCATAGGAGTGAGCGTTTTGTTGAGCACATCAAAAAGTGTGATGCCTTGTTCTCCAGTATTTTGAAACAATTCAAGGTTACGCACACTAAAACCATCGAGCCACATAAAACGATCTTCTTCAATACGAGAAATGGCTGTAATATGGGCTGTTTTGTTGTGATTGGTTTCGTTTAAATAATGTAAACAGGCGCCCGCAGCTATAATTGCATTGCTCAACTTCTCTATTCCAAATCCCTTTAAAGAACGAGTATCGAATTGTTTATTCAGAAGTTCTTCTGCAAAATCATTTTGAAAAATCCATTCATCTAAAGCATAAGTGAAAAAACGTTCGCCTAACTTTTCGTTGAATTCTTTTAACTGGCTTTTGGCAATTAAGATTTCTCCAGGTTGAAAGTTTTGAATGAGTTTTTCGGCATAACTTAAACTTCCTTGTGCCACTAAAAATTCGCCTGTTGAATGGTCTAAAAACGCAATTCCTGCTTGGTCTTGCTGAATATGCAAAGCAGCTAGAAAGTTATTGCTTTTGTGGTCGAGCAGTTTATCTGTTGATGAAAGTCCTGGAGTAACCAACTCTGTTACTCCTCTTTTTACAATTGTTTTGGTTAATTTAGGATCTTCTAATTGGTCGCAAATGGCAACTCTGTAGCCAGCCCTCACAAGCTTTGGCAAATAATTATCGAGTGAATGGTACGGAAAACCCGCAAGTTCTATAAAAGCTGCGGCACCATTTGCTCTGCGGGTAAGGACAATACCTAAAATTCCGGCTGCTTTGATGGCGTCTTCTCCGAAGGTTTCATAAAAATCTCCAACACGAAACAAGAGCAAGGCATCGGGATACTTTGCCTTAATGGTATTGTACTGTTTCATTAATGGTGTTTCCACCACATTATTTACAATAGGTTTTGCTGCTTTCAATGCAATTTTAGATTATTTTGGCTCAAATTTTACCATGCGAAAGTTACACATTACAGAATTAAACCGAAAGCACATCGAAGAATTTAAATCGAGTAAAAAATGGCCAGTTCGTATTATATTAGATAATGTGCGCAGTTTACATAACATAGGTTCGGTTTTTAGAACTGCTGATGCTTTTTTAGTGGAAGAAATTTATTTATGTGGTATTTCGGCACAACCTCCTCATCCTGAAATTCATAAAACCGCATTAGGAGCAACTGAAACGGTTAACTGGAAATACTTTGCACAAGTTGAAGATGCAATAAAAGCTTCAATTTCTGAAGGATTTAAAATTGTAATTATAGAGCAAACAAGCGATAGCATTCCGCTCAACGAATTTATTTATCCAGAAGCACCGATTGTTTTAGTTTTTGGAAACGAAATAAAAGGGGTTAGTGAAGAAGTGCTGCCTTACAGCGATGTTGCTTTAGAAATCCCTCAATTTGGCACAAAGCATTCTTTCAACATTTCAGTATGTGCTGGAATAGTAATGTATGCTTTGAATCAGCAATATATTAACGCACTAAAGTAGCAGTGCCATTAAATTTATGGTAATCGCCTCTGAAGTCTTTTACACGCATTTTATAAACATAAACATTACCTGTTTGCTCTGATTCTCCACTAGCATTTTCTATTGTTCCATCCCATCCTTTCGACCAAATATCAGTTTCAAATAAGAGTTTACCCCAACGGTCGTATATCTGCATTAAATAATCTGACGGATCGATGCCTATTCCACTTGGCTGAAAGGTATCGTTTAATCCATCAGCGTTAGGTGTAAATGCATTTGGAATATATACCGCGAAGTCTGCCAAAATATCAACGTATCTTGAAATTGTTGCACTGCAACCAAATTCATTTGTACCTTTTAAAATAACTTCGTAAGTGCCAACCTCAATATATTGATGGCTAGGATGAATTAAAGTTGACTCATCACCAGTAATATTAGGATCTAAATCCCATAAGTAGCTAACAGCACCAATAGAGTTGTTATCGAACTTTATTAAGGCATCTAATAAAGGAACAGTTCTTTTATTAGGCTCAAAATCTACAATTGGATTTGGATTAACTTGAATATATCCAGGTAAATCTAAACTACTAAAGCAAGAATTGATGTCAGTAACTTCTATACGAATATCGTATTTACCAACTGTATTGCTGCAAAATTCAGCAGTTTGCCCCAACAAATTTCCATTATTTAAGAAATTCCAAACAAATTGTCCTCCTTCTACATCAGCTGCTTTTAAGTTAATGCACTGACCTGCACAAAGTGAAGTATCTGGTGAAACAATATCAAGTATAGGCAATTCAAATATTTGATATTGTCTGCTACTTGTATCTATACATCCATTGGCATCTGTAGTAACAACTATTGCAAAGCCTGAACTATCTGGTGTTAAAGTTGTATTCGTATTGCTATCCCCATTTTCCCATAAATAAGTGAAAGGATAAGTTCCTCCTTCACCAGAAACAACCATTTGAATAGAATCTCCTTTACAAGCCGAAACATCACCCGAAACCAATCCATTTAAAGGAAGCGGTTGGGCTACTTCAACACCTTGGCTAATTGTACATCCATTTGAATCTGTTGCAACAATGTTATAGTTTCCCGCAATTAATTGATCAATAAAGTTGCCAGCAACTCCATTATTCCAACCCAAATTGTAAGGGGGAATTCCTCCTGAAATTACAGCATTTGCAGTTCCAGAAGCTTGTCCATAGCACAAAGCAGGGCTTGCTGTTATATCTAACTGTAGAGCAGCAGGTTGACTAACTAATGCTGTATCATTAGTAATACAGCCATTTGCATCTGAAACAGAAACAGTATACAATCCAGCTAAAACCTGACTTAAAAAAGACTGTTGATTTTGATTTTGATTCCAATAATAGCTATAAGGAGGTGTTCCTCCTGTGGCTTCCACATTAGCCTGGCCAGTTGAACTTCCAAAACAAATTGCCATTGAAGTTGTAGTTGTACTTTCTAGTTTTTGAGGTTCTGTTAATTGTATGCTTAAGGTATCACTGCAACCAATTTGGTCTTGTGCAATTACAGTATAAATACCAGCAATCTTATTAATTAAAACGGTTGAATTCTCACCAGTATTCCAAGTAAAAGCTTTGTTGCCTATTCCTCCAGTTGCGCCAACTTGCACAAAACCTGTTGCATTTCCAAAACAATCTATGTTTTGAACACTTATTGTATCTAAAACTGGAGCACCTGGATCAACGATAGAATCAATGGCTGTAACTAAACAATTATTAGCATCGGTAACAATTACTGAATAATCTCCAGCTATTAAGCCATTTATTTGACTCAGCAGAGTTCCATTGGACCAAGTGTATTGATAAGGAATTGTTCCTCCATTTACCAAAACCTCCATTTGCCCATTTGGCAAACCACAAGTGGAATTTGTTTTATTAATTAAAGCTTGTAAAACTGTAGGTTGTTGAATGGAAAAAGAATCTGTTCTGTTGCAGCCAAAAGCATCAGAAACAGTAACAAAGAAATTTCCAGCTGAAACAAAATTTAGAGTGTCATTACCGGATGTAAAATTCCAGGTATAAATATAAGGAGCTGTTCCTCCAGAAACAGTAGAAACAGCTGAACCAGAATTCTCACCAAAGCAGCGAGCATCTGAAGTTTGTATTGTATTTTGTAAAGCTGAAGGTTGTGTTACATTAAATGATTGAGCATAGTTACAACCTGCTTCATCTGAAATGCTGATAGAATAATTCCCCGCCACTAAGCTGTCGTTGATAGCTATATTTTCTGAACCATTGCTCCAATTCCAAGAAACATTGCCTGTATTACCTGAAACAACTGTTGTTGCAATTCCATTGGCTTCTCCAAAACAATTAGTAGGCGTTACAATTATTGTATCAATTTGTAAAGGAAAAATTTGGTTGATGGTTGTGGTTGAATTAAATAAGCAACCGTTAGCATCGGTAACAACTACAGTTTGATTTCCAGGCAAGAGGTTATTATTTACTAAACCAGATAAACCATTGCCCCAAACACAATTGTATGGAGAAGTTCCACCAGAAATATTAATAGTTGATGTTCCATTACTAAGTACACAAACAGCTTCTGTATTTAAAAATGTGGCTGAAATTGGAGTTGGTTCAGAAAGGGTAATTGATAATGTATCTCTGCAGGCATTTGTATCTACAACAATAACACTATAGTTTCCAGCACTTAAATTAGTATTGGTAAGTCCTGTGGTATTATCAGACCATGTTGCAGTGAAACTTGAATTACTATTCACAGAAACTGCACCATTTGTTCCTTGAAAACAAGATATTGGCTGGTCGATATTCAAACTGGCTGAAATTCCTAAACTTGGATTGATATTCTCATTAAAAACAGCTGTGCATCCATTTATGTCTGAAATTGTACATGAAACTTGCCCTGATGCTAAAGAAGTTATAAAGTTTGTTTGATTTCCATTCTGCCAATTGTAAAAATATGGAGCTGTTCCACCTGAAATGTTTATGGCTGAGATACCATTATTTAAATTGCATGTTGTGTGTTGTGTGGTAAATGTTGCAGCAATAGCAGCTGGTTGAGAAACATTTAGTGATGTAGAGGCTACACAACCGTTTGCATCTATTATACTACAAGAAATAATCCCGGAAGCAACTCCATTCGCCAAATTTGTATTCTGCCCATTTGACCAAGTAAAAGAATAAGGAGGAACTCCTCCGTTACCTATAGCTGATATTTCGGCATCATTAAATCCAAAGCAACTTATTTGTTGTGTTTGGTTTAAAACAACACCTAATCCTCCAATATCAAAAATTGTTGTTTGTTCTGTTTTCGAGCAACCGTTAGCATCTGAAATAGCAACAGTATAGTTTCCAGTAAGTAAATTTATTGCGTTTGGCAATGTTTGACCATCACTCCAAACAACGGAATAAGGAGAAGTCGCTCCATTTATTAAAAGTAAAGCAGAACCATTATTATTACCGCAAGTTGATGCTTGAGGAATGATGATATTTGACCAAGGTGATGGTGCATCTAATTGTAAAGCATCGTTTGATGTGCATCCATTATTGTCTGTTATAGACACAGAATAATTACCTTGATTTAAATTTGAAATTGCTGTACTTGAATTTCCATTTGACCAATTATAAATAAATGGCGCTTCTCCTTGACTAATAGTTGCACTCAATGAACCATTGCTTCCTCCTGGACAAGTTATATTTTGATCAATTGAAATACTAACGCTTGGAGGATTTAAAGCCAAAACAGTGAAATTTTCATTTATTGCACAACCATTAGCATCAGTTACGATTACCTGATTATTTCCTGAAGCAAGCGTTGAAATTGAAGCATTTCCATTACCTCCATTATTCCAATTAATACTATAAGGAGCTACTCCACCATTCACTAAGACAGCTGCAGTTCCGTTGTTATTTCCGCAAGTAGTTGGCGCAGTTGAAATTGTTGCTTGTAATGCTGTTGGTTCACTTAAGTCGATTGAAATGTTCGTACTACAACCAATTGCATCTGTTAATGTTGCGGTATAAGTTCCTGCAATAATTGATGAAATTGTTGTTGAATTCTGTCCTGAGTTCCAAGCCAAAGCTAAAGGAGCTTGACCACCAGAAATACCTACCTCTATTGCTCCATCATTCCCTCCAAAACAACTTATATTGTTACTGGAAACTAAAGTTATTTGCGGACCTGAAAGGTTGTTTACTTGTGCATTAACGTTCAAGGTACAACCATTTGCATCTGTAATTTGAGCGCTATATAATCCTGCAAGAACGTTCGTTAAATTTAAACCATTTTGTATAGGTAAACTGTTCCAGGAAACAGTGTAAGGAGCGGTGCCGCCATTAACTATTAAACTAGCTCCACCACTGGCAGTTCCACAAGCAGCATCAATAATGTTTATTTGTGTTGTAATTTGATTTGGTTCAGAAATAATATCAGAATCGCTTGCAGAACAACCAGCTCCATCTGTAACTGTTGCTGTATAATTTCCAGCAATTAAGTTATTTACTGTTAATCCTGTTGCAGCATTGCTCCAAGTAACTGAATATGGCGCCGTTCCCGCTCCTATTGTGGCGGTTGCTGTTCCATTATTGCCTCCGTTGCAGGACACATTTGTTTTTGCAATGCTAATGGTTGGATTGGAGGTTCCTGTAACTGTTGCCGTTGCTGTTGCAGAACAACCACTAGCATCTGTTGCAGTAACTGTATAATTTCCTGCAATAATATTATTGGCAGTTGCTGTATTTTGAACAGGTGTGGTATTCCAAGAATACGTATAATTTGGAGTTCCACCACTTGCCAATGCTGTTGCTGAACCATTTGCCAATCCACAACTTGCTGTGGTAAAAGAAGTTTGAATTTGAATGGCTGCTGGTGAAGTGATTACCACCGGAACTGAAGATGAACACCCATTATTATCAGTAACTGTTGCTGTATGGTTTCCGGCTGGTAGGTTATTGACTGTAGCTGTGGTTTGTCCTGTGCTCCAGCTATAAGTGTATGGTGTTGCCCCTGCACTTGCCACAACGGTAGCAGTTCCATTTGTTCCTCCATTGCAACTTACATTTGTTGAAGCTGATAAATTCAAAGATGGACCACTGCTATTGCTCACTGCAACTGTTGTGTTAGTAGTGCAGCTATTATTATCAGTAACTGTAACAATATACGAACCTGCAGGAATGTTGTTGATTACTAGTCCATTACTTACTGGTGAAGTATTCCATTGAGTTGAAAATGGTCCAGTTCCTCCGCTAATTACAACTGTAGCACTTCCATTACTGCTTCCACAAGTTGCTGCGGTGCTCGAAGTTGCTAAACTTATAGCTGTTGGTTGGGTAATGGTGAAATTGGCTGCTGCAGAACATCCTACCGCATCAGTAACTGTTGCAGTATAGTTTCCAGCAATTAAGTTATTTACTGTTAATCCTGTTGCAGCATTGCTCCAAGTAACTGAATATGGCGCTGTTCCAGAACTAACGGTTGCATTTGCTGTTCCATTATTGCCTCCGTTGCATGCCACATTTATTTTTGTAATGCTAATGCTTGGATTAGAAGTTCCCGTAACTGTTGCCGCTGCGGTTGCAGAACATCCATTGGCATCTGTTGCTGAAACTGTATAATTTCCTGCAATGATATTATTGGCAGTTGCCGTATTTTGAACGGGTGTTGAATTCCAAGAATACGTGTAATTTGGAGTTCCACCAATTGCTAATGCTGTAGCTGAACCATTTGCCAATCCACAACTTGCTGTGGTAAAAGAAGTTTGAATTTGAATGGCTGCTGGTGAAGTGATTACCACCGGAACTGAAGATGAACACCCATTATTATCAGTAACTGTTGCTGTATGGTTTCCGGCTGGTAGGTTATTGACTGTAGCTGTGGTTTGTCCTGTGCTCCAGCTATAAGTGTATGGTGTTGCCCCTGCACTTGCCACAACGGTAGCAGTTCCATTTGTTCCTCCATTGCAACTTACATTTGTTGAAGCTGATAAATTCAAAGATGGACCACTGCTATTGCTCACTGCAACTGTTGTGTTAGTAGTGCAGCTATTATTATCAGTAACTGTAACAATATACGAACCTGCAGGAATGTTGTTGATTACTAGTCCATTACTTACTGGTGAAGTATTCCATTGAGTTGAAAATGGTCCAGTTCCTCCGCTAATTACAACTGTAGCACTTCCATTACTGCTTCCACAAGTTGCTGCGGTGCTCGAAGTTGCTAAACTTATAGCTGTTGGTTGGGTAATGGTGAAATTGGCTGCTGCAGAACATCCTACCGCATCAGTAACTGTTGCAGTATAGTTTCCAGCAATTAAGTTATTTACTGTTAATCCTGTTGCAGCATTGCTCCAAGTAACTGAATATGGCGCCGTTCCCGCTCCTATTGTGGCGGTTGCTGTTCCATTATTGCCTCCGTTGCAGGACACATTTGTTTTTGCAATGCTAATGGTTGGATTGGAGGTTCCTGTAACTGTTGCCGTTGCTGTTGCAGAACAACCACTAGCATCTGTTGCAGTAACTGTATAATTTCCTGCAATAATATTATTGGCAGTTGCTGTATTTTGAACAGGTGTGGTATTCCAAGAATACGTATAATTTGGAGTTCCACCACTTGCCAATGCTGTTGCTGAACCATTTGCCAATCCACAACTTGCTGTGGTAAAAGAAGTTTGAATTTGAATGGCTGCTGGTGAAGTGATTACCACCGGAACTGAAGATGAACACCCATTATTATCAGTAACTGTTGCTGTAT
>Ga0247839_1007000_pt1 | contig 12645 bp, 10 predicted proteins | sample LaCruzMarch2015__6_FD_192405 | JGI IMG/M metagenome (GOLD analysis project Ga0247839, IMG submission 192405) | Freshwater microbial communities from meromictic Lake La Cruz, Castile-La Mancha, Spain - LaCruzMarch2015_16m | ecosystem: Environmental > Aquatic > Freshwater > Lake | place: Spain...
ACGCAATAGCTCCAGTACTATCTGGGTCTTTTTCTTCGCACTTTTTCTCTGTTGTTTTGCCATTAGGTTGGTAAATTTAAGCTTAAAAAGTGCTAACAATTAATTGAGGCTAATATATGGTAAGGTTGAACAAACCGTGCGATGGATTCGGAAAGATGTTGACTACAGGGTTCCCCTTGGTTATTTCATGCGTGCCAACTGGCCCGCTGATCTGGATATCAGATAAAAAGAGATTGTTGCCATACCTGTTGTAGGCTTCAAACATCAGCTTGACCGTTTGCAGCCCGGCCCAGGGTGTCAGGTCAATGGTATAGCAACCCGTGCCGTAACTGCCGCCACACCAGTCATCGGCCGATTGAGGGTAGAAGGCATTGTCTGTGCTTGGATGTGTAACGAAAACTTCGGGTGTTCCATTGGGTCCCATACCCCATACACGCTGCCACGTAACGCCACAGTCCGATGAGATTCTGACGATCAGTGAATCTTTTCTGACGCGTTGCTCATAGGCATGTTTGAAACTGAGCGATACAGCGTTGTATCCACTGAAATTGAGCCCCGGGCTTATCAATTGGTCGCGCTTGTTCACGGTTGAATAGTTGTAAAAATCCATGTAAACCGCTTTGGTTCCCTCAACGAGGCCGCCAACTGTAATGGTATCCCAGGTGATATTAAAATCAGGATTGAGGATTTGCCAATGTTTTGTGTCAATTCCTGCTCCGAATGAATCCATGAATGGCAGCGCATACCCGTCTTTAACTATATAACCAGTCTTGGTGAGCGCTTCAGATCCTACGCCATTCGTACCAATCAGCTGTACATCATATGGACCCGATCCGTCAAACTGAACCACAGGATTCTGACTTGAACCGGAGGTGCCTTCGAGGAATGTTACGGTTGCGGGTGTGAATAACCACATCCACGCGGATGGACAGCCGGTCGATTGATCGGTGAAATGAACAATGTCATTGCCGCAGATAACAAATTGATCGGCCGTGAAGTTAACAACCGGTGTCAATGTATTGCTTACGGTGATATAACTAACCTTTGTAACAGAGTCAGCTCCGTACTCATTCCAAACCTTAAGTTTTACCTGGTAGGTTCCAGGAGTATTGTACATAATATCCAATGGGTTCTTCAGGATTGAAGTGGAAGGGGAGCCACCCTCAAATGACCATTGAAAATCGGTCGGCACCCCTGAAGATAAATCTGTAAAATCAATTGCGCAACCAATGGGGATAAGCGTTTGATCGGCTGTGAAGTCTGCAGTCAGTGAAGCGTGGTACATATCTGAACCCCAAAGTCCGCGGCCGTAAGAACTTGCCCTGATGGCATCCTGTGAAACCGAATCGTTGTCATAGTAGATATCCAGTTCAGTTATACGACCATTTGCAGGCAAACCCTCGCTGAATGCGATCCATTCAGTGGTTGACTGATCCTTGTAGTATACGCCGGCATCAGTTCCAACATAAAGGCCTTCATTGGCATTTTTATAATAGGCGATGGCATTCATCGAAATATTAGGCAGGTTGCCGGTAATATTGGTCCAGGTGTATCCTTTATCCGTTGATTTGTAAACGCCATTTCCAAGGGTGATGTAAACGATATTCTCATCGGTTGGATGTGATTCAATGTCTTTTGGCGTTGCGGATGCTGGAAGAAAGGAGGTGAGGTCAATCCATAATGGGTTGGCATCCATGCAATTATCTGTGCGAAAAAATTTATTGTCCGATCGCCCGGCATAAAATAAATTGGTATTTGCCGCTGAATGTTCAATAACAGCCATATCGGAGCCATTGCTTCCGGCCAGATTGTTGGAGATTTTCACCCAGGAGAGGGTGGAGGTTGTTACATTGGCTGATCTCCAGATGTTTTTGTAGCCGACGAACATTCCTTTATGATCGGCCTTGCTCAGGCAAAATGGGGTGACCCAGCCACCACTTTCATTGATCCCATAAATCCCGATCCCTGCAATATGTTTCTCACTGCCATTGTTGATTTTCCGGTAGATGTCGCCATAGTATATGGTGTGGTAGGTGTAGGCTGCGTTGGTATAATCGATGGCACACTCCATCCCGTCGCCACCACCCACGGCAATCCAGTTTGTGGGCATGTAGGCATAGGTGCCGTTATCCTGGAATCCATTGATGACTTTATTTTTAATGGTCTGCGACTGGCCAAGCTTATAAATTTGTCCGATGGTCATGCCTACTGTTCTGTCAGTCCAGGTAACGCCCCCATTGCTTGTAACCCAGCATCCGCCATCGTTGCCGGCATAGAGTTTACCATTTACAGGTGAAAATCCAAGGAAATGGCAATCGGCATGAACTGAAGGAACGCTGCAATCACCCCACCAGTGGGAGTTTATGGCCCAGGATGTGCCTCCGTTGGTTGATTTCCAAACATTTACACCGCCGGCATAGATTATTTCGGCATTGATCGGATCAGCAGCCAGGGCAAGGTCGTACCAGCCTTGTCCGCCTGAGCCGCTTCCATCACACGACCAGTCCATAATATTTGGAGTGGTAGACCGCGTGGTAAAGGTCAGCCCTGCATCTGTTGACCGGTATAAACCTTGAAATTCACTGCTTCCGTTGGACTGCATGAAGTAAACAAAGTTAGGATTGGCAGGGGTCACAGCAATTACACCCCGCTGTCCTGTTGAAAGTCCGGCTGTTATTTTAACGAAGGAGGTTCCATTGTTTGTTGAGCGGTAAAAGGAAGCGCCGGCAGCTGCATAAACAAAATTCGGATCCCCGGGTTTGAAATGGATATCTTTGAAATTCCCGGTCTGGGTCATGGCCCAGTTTGCGCCGCCATCTGAGGAACGGTATATGCCTCCGCTTGTCGCTGCAAGAATAATCTGTGCATTGGCAGGGTTTTGTATCATCCTGCCGACAATTTTATTTCCCATACCTGTGGATGAAGGAGCCCATGAAGCACCTCCGTTGGTGCTTTTAAATATCCCCAATCCGGGGGCATCGCCCGCATCGCGGTCGCCGGTACCGATCAGAATATTGTCAGGATTGGCAAAATCAACGATAATTGCTGAAACTCCCAGCGTGGGCATGGTATCTGTTGAGGTAGCCCAGGTGTTTCCGGCATCTGACGATTGCCAGAATCCGCCCGAAGGGGCGCCAACATATATTTTATTCGGGTCGGTGGGATGAAATGCCACAACATTGAGCCTGCCCAGTCCCAAGTAACCGGCCGGTCCGGGTGCCGGTATTTGAGAAGGACCCAGATTGACCCAGGAACCGCTGGTCGAACGGGTTTTATTTTCAAACGCGCTGTAGGCATTGAATGTTGCATCCGGAGCAATCCGGCTGCCATCAGCATTTACCCTGTTCTGCATCATGTATTCCCACCTTTTGAATACCTTCCAGCCGGAACCTTTGGTGATTTTCCTGTCTTTCCAATAGATGTTGAAGGCGCGCTGGGTCTGGAAAAAATTGGCATCCTGGTCCTGCATCATCTGGATCCAATAGGGAAAGGTTGCAGTATCATTGCCTGATTGACTGGTCGTATTCTGCGTTCTTCCAGCCATAACAAAAAGCAATAACCCGGCAATCAGGAGTAGTGTTTTTTTCATTTATTTATGTGGGTATTGAAGACTGCAAAGGTAATTATAAAACTTCAGTTCAGGTTAAATAACCCATAAAGCAATCTGCTTTTGTTTAATTTTGCCGACGTTTTATTGGCATTTGCCTTAACTATGAATGACCATTCAGATAACCGTAACGCGGAAATAAAAATAAATGCATGTTACCATTGTGGGGAGGATTGCGGTACAGTGCCCATCACCCTGAACGAAAAACGATTTTGCTGCAATGGGTGCAAAACGGTTTATGAGATTCTAAGCCAGAGCAATGCTTGTGAATACTATGGGTTTGAATCACACCCGGGCCTGAAGGGTGGCATCAGTGAAGTAGGCAGTCGCTATGCCTACCTTGACAACGAAGAGATCCGCCGCGAATTGCTTGAATTTTCAGAAGATGGCGTGAGCAAAGTCAAATTGTTCATCCCTGTCATTCATTGCAGCTCTTGCATCTGGCTGTTGGAGAATCTGCAACGTCTGCATGCCGGGGTCATGCATTCAACGGTGAATTTTGTTAAAAAAGAGGTTGTCATTACATTTCATGATACCACGATTTCCCTTCGTCAATTGGTTGAATTGTTGGTCTCTGTCAACTATATTCCGCAGCTGACCCTTGACACGCTTCAGAAAGGAGCGCAGCGCAAAATCAACAGGGGAATCTATTATCGTTTGGGTGTCGCCGGATTTTGCTTCGGGAACATCATGCTATTTAGTTTCCCGGCCTATCTCAGTGTGAATGATGCGGTGGAAAATTTGTTGCGGCATAATTTCGGCTTGTTGAATATCCTGTTTGGTATTCCTGTGGCCTTTTACTCCGGGTCAGTTTTTATTGTTTCTGCCTATAAAGGATTGAAAAAGAAATTCATCAGTATTGATGTACCCATTGCTGTAGGGATACTTGTCCTTTTTTTCAGGAGCGCATACGAGATCATATCCGGAACGGGCCCTGGATTCATGGATTCAATGGCAGGCCTCGTTTTTTTTCTATCCATCGGGCGCTGGTACCAGGATAAAACCTACCAGGCGCTCTCCTTTGAGCGGGATTATCGTTCCTACTTTCCTGTGGCGGTCACCATCGTTTCTGATGCAGGAACTGAGTCGATCATCCCGATCAAAAATCTGAAAACCGGCATGCGCATCCTGGTAAGGAACCAGGAACTCGTGCCGGCCGATGCCTTGCTGGTCAGGGGAGACGGCTCTGTAGATTACAGCTTCATTACAGGAGAGTCGGCGCTGGTGCCGAAAAAGGAGGGAGATCGTATCTTTGCCGGCGGGCGCCAGGTGGGCGCCTCCATCGAACTCATCGTGGAACATGAAGTCGCACAAAGCCGCCTCACCGAATTGTGGAATCAGGATATCTCGGGCGGAGAAAAGCAAACCAGATGGGATTCTGTTCTGGATGTCATCAGCCGATATTTTACCTTGGTGATTCTTATACTTTCTACGGTTTCAGGTATTTTTTGGTGGTACTACAATCCCTCCATGGCATTTCTTGTGATTACTTCTATACTGATCGTGGCTTGTCCCTGTGCGCTTGCCATGACCTACCCGTTTTCTCTGGGTGGCGCCATGCGTGTTTTTGGCAGGAACAACTTTTATCTCAAGCGAACCGGGGTCGTTGAAGCGCTTTCGAAAATTGATACCATCGTGTTTGATAAAACAGGAACCATTACACGAAATGATGGGTTGGGAACCGATTTTAGTTCACTTTCAGCTTCTCAGGAGCAACTGCATTGCATTTCCTCGTTGGTCCGCCACTCCACGCATCCTTCCAGTGTGGCTATATACAGGCAGTTACAAGGTTTTAATGCACGCGCGGTGACTGGTTTTCGCGAAGTTCCTGCCCAGGGTATTGAAGGATTTGTTCAGGGCCACTTCCTGAGAATCGGTTCGGAGAAATTTGTAGCGGGTTCGGTTGCCCCTGTAGCCACAGGTGGCCGGGTTTTTATCTCCATCGATGAAGCGCTGGTTGGGTTTGTGGGGATAAGCAATCAATACCGCGAAGGGATGAAGGAGGTTCTTGCAGAACTTTCGCAACGATATGAGCTGCACCTGCTTTCAGGGGATAATGATGCAGAACGGGATAACCTACTCGCTTTTTTCCCATCCAAAGAACATCTGCACTTTAATAAATCACCCCGGGAAAAGCTCGATTACGTTCGCGATCTGAAGAATTCAGGCAGGAGGGTGCTGATGATCGGCGATGGCCTGAACGATGCCGGCGCCTTGCGTGAAAGCGATTGCGGGATTTCCATTGCTGACGACATCTATCATTTCTCTCCCGCCTGTGATGCCATATTGGAGTCGGGACAATTCCGTCACCTTCCCGATTTTCTCAAATTCAGCCGCACCAGCATGCGCATTGTTTTCATCAGCATGATCCTCTCGTTTTTATACAATGTTGTCGGATTAAGCTTCGCCATCAGCGGCAATTTATCGCCGGTTGTCTCCGCCATCCTGATGCCCCTGAGCTCCGTAACAATTGTCGCTTTTGTTACGGTATCTATATTTCTATCAGCTGGTTATAGTAAATTTGAAGTTAAATAGTGAATTTAGACCAAATATAAATATCTATAAAAGTCTATATTTCATTGGTGGTATTTTGGAAATTAGATACTTTAATCTTTATTTTGCCACCAGGTGGAATAATATGAGTGTAATCCTTGTCCTTGTAGCTTTCAGTGTGGTGCTTGCCGGAGGTTTTCTGGCAGCCTTTTTCTGGTCCGTACGCAATGGTCAATATGATGATACCTACAGCGCTTCAGTCCGGATTCTTTTTGATGATGACAAGCCCGTTGAAGCGACAAATACCCAGTCCACAACCACCAAACCGTTGGAAGAACATTCACCAAACCAATAGCATATGGAAAATCAGACATTTTACTATGACAACAAAATTGTAAAAAACTTTGCCTACGCTACGCTCTTCTGGGGTGTGGTTGGCATGGTTGTCGGACTTTTACTGGCATTACAATTCATCTGGCCCTCGCTTTCATTTGGTATCCCATATACCACCTTTGGCCGGATCCGTCCAATCCATACGAATGCGGTTATCTTTGCATTTGTCGGAAATGGGATGTTTACCGGGATCTACTATTCCCTGCAACGACTTTGTAAGGCACGGATGTTCAATGACATACTCAGCAAGATTAACTTCTGGGGCTGGCAATTGATCATCGTTTTGGCTGCGCTTACCTTTATCTTTGGTATCACCACCGGTAAGGAATATGCAGAGCTGGAATGGCCGGTCGATATTCTTGTGGCCGTTATCTGGATAGTTTTTGGCTGGAATATGATCGGAACGATCATTAAGCGGCGAACAGCGCATATCTATGTCGCAATCTGGTTTTACATTGCCACCTTCATCACAATTGCAGTGTTGCATGTTACCAACAGTCTGGCCATCCCCGTCGGACTTTTTAAAAGTTATCCCATTTATGCCGGAGTACAGGATGCATTGGTTCAATGGTGGTATGGCCACAATGCGGTGGCGTTTTTCCTGACCACTCCGTTTCTCGGGCTGATGTATTACTTCCTGCCGAAGGCTGCCAATCGCCCCATTTATTCCTATAAGCTCTCCATCGTCCATTTCTGGGCATTGATCTTCCTCTATATCTGGGCCGGTCCGCACCATCTGCTCTATAGCGCCTTACCTGACTGGGCCCAATCATTGGGTGTGGTGTTTTCTGTCATGCTTATCGCTCCATCCTGGGGTGGTATGGTCAATGGACTTCTTACCCTCCGCGGCGCCTGGGATCGTGTTCGTGAGGACCCAGTATTAAAATTCATGGTTGTTGCTGTCACAGCTTATGGAATGTCAACCTTCGAAGGTCCGCTGATGTCGACCAAAACAGTGAATGCCATCTCGCATTTTACCGACTGGACCGTGGGACATGCGCACATCGGCGCCCTCGGATGGAATGGCTTCTTAACCTTTGCAGTACTTTATTACTTGATTCCCAGGATTTTTCAGACACAACTCTTTTCAAGGAAAATGGCCAATCTCCATTTCTGGATCGGCACCCTCGGTATCATTTTCTACGCAGTCCCTTTGTACTGGGGCGCCATTACCCAGGCCTCCATGTGGAAAGAATTCACTGCCGATGGCTTCCTGAAATATCCGAACTTCCTTGAAACAGTTACACAGCTCCAGCCCATGTACGCTGCACGTGCAGTAGGAGGGGCATTGTATATCACCGGCGTCGTAATTGGTGTATATAACCTGATCCTGACCATCAAAGCCGGGAAACTCCTGCCCGAAGAGGCCGCTTCAGCACCTGCACTTGTCAGTACCGAAAGCAAGCGCGGCTCCGGCGAAGGCATTCACCGCTGGCTGGAACGTAAGCCGGTTCAGTTCACCATCATCGCCCTTGTTGTCGTGCTTATCGGAGGCCTGATTGAAATCGTTCCTTTGTACCTGATTAAAACCAACATTCCCACCATTGCAAGTGTAAAACCGTATACACCGCTTGAATTGCAGGGCCGCGATATTTATGTTCGCGAAGGTTGCTATACCTGCCATTCACAACAAGTTCGTCCGTTCAGGTCTGAAACCGAACGCTATGGTGAATATGCCAAAGCTGGTGAGTATGTGTATGACCATCCTTTTCAATGGGGTTCAAAGCGCAATGGTCCTGACTTATCGCGTGAGGGAGTCGTAGGCGGCCGCCAGTACCGGCCCAATTCATGGCACTATACCCATATGCTGAATCCACAGCAGTTAAATGCCCAGTCGATCATGCCGGTTTACAGCTGGCTGATTAAGGATGACCTCGATTTATCCACCACAGCCAAGAAAATTCGCGTCATGCAATTTCTCGGCGTGCCCTATCCGCAGGGATACGATAAAATTGCCAATGACGAGCTCATGATTCAGGCCAGGGGCATTGCCGATGACCTGAAGAGTCAGGGCTTCCAGGTTGAACCTACCAAGGAGATTATCGCCATGATTGCATACCTGCAGAGGTTGGGCAAGGATGTTCATGCTGCCGGTTCGTCGCCTGCAACCATCACTGGTAAATAATTTCAGCCATGTTACGTGACATTTTTAAATCGGTCGGGGGCATTGAAGGCTATGGATTGGTCTCCATGATCATTTTCGTGGTTTTCTTTGCCCTGCTGACGCTCCACACGCTCTCGCTCAAAAAAAAGGAGGTAGAGGATTACAGCCGCATGCCCCTGGACGATTTTTCAAAGGAATCAGATGAAAGTCAAGATATTTAAAAATATTTTCTATGAAAATAAATAATCAGAAAACCGTTGAAAAGGATGAACTGACTGGTGATAAACTGCTGTCAGGACACGAAAGTGATAATATCCGTGAATTGGATAACAGCTTGCCGAAATGGTGGGTGTGGTTGTTTATCCTCACCATTGTATTTTCGGTGATCTACATCTTTGTATTCGATGTGATCAAAGTAGCGCCCTACCAGCAGGATGAATGGAAAAATGAGATGGCTGCGGCAGGTACGAATGCCTCCGGACAGACTTCACTGGTTGCCGATACAACACTTATTGCCCTGTCTGATGCTCCAAGCCTTGAAGCAGGCAAGGAAATTTGGCTAAAGCAATGCAAAGTCTGTCATCTGGAGGGAGGACAGGGACTTGTAGGCCCAAACCTTACCGATAATTTTTCTATCTATGGTTGTAAATATGGCAACTTGGTTCATATTACCACCGTCGGAGCCCCGGAAAAAGGAATGATCTCCTGGAAAACACAGCTTTCTGAAACCCAGATCAAACAGGTATCCAGCTACGTTGTGACGCTGCAAGGAACTACCCCTCCAAATCCGAAAGCGCCACAGGGTGAACCGTGCAAGTAATATGCAAAAACAGGATGATTCTTCCGAACGCTTTCGCGACAGACTATACACGATCGACGAAAGCGGCAAACGACTTTGGGTATTTGCCAAAAAGCCAAAAGGGACGCTGACGACTGCCAGGAATATCACCGGCATTTTGCTGCTGATATTCTTTTTTAGCGCTCCCTTCATCATCGTCAACGGGCAACAACTCCTGCTGTTTGATTTTTTTCACAGGACATTTGTCATTTTTGGCGTTCAGTTCTGGCCCCAGGATTTCAACCTGTTTTTTGTCGGGATGATAGCCATGATGGTATTCATAATCCTGTTTACCGTAACCTATGGCCGGATATGGTGCGGATGGGCCTGCCCTCAAACCGTCTTCATGGAGGTAATCTTCAGGCGAATCGAATACTGGATTGACGGAGATGCACACCATCAGAGGGAGCTCGATTCCCGGCCCTGGGATATGAATAAGATCTTCCGGAGGGTGTTGAAGCACGGAATATTCTATCTGATATCATTCGTCATCAGCAACTATTTCCTGATGTACATCATCGGATCACCTGCATGGTTCCAACTCGTTACAGAAAGTCCGGCCGGTCATGTGGCCGGATTGTCAGGGATGGCCCTTTTTTCATTTATTTTCTATTTCATCTTCTCCTGGTTCAGGGAGCAGGTTTGCACCATTGTGTGCCCCTATGGCCGTTTGCAGGGAGTTTTGCTTGACCGTGAAACAGTCGTCATCAGCTATGATTATTTCCGTGGAGAGGAGCGTGGATTGCTCAGAAAAAGCGAAAACCGGAAAGAGACAGAAAAAGGGGACTGCATTGACTGCAATCAATGTGTGGTCGTATGTCCCACAGGAGTTGATATACGCAACGGAACGCAGCTTGAGTGCATCAATTGTGCCTGTTGTATCGACGCCTGCAACGACATGATGAGAAAAGTTGGTTTTAAACCCGGACTGATACGCTATGCATCAGAAAAGATGATTACCGACAAACGGCCCTGGCACTTTACCATACGTTCTGCTGGCTATACCGTTGTTCTGTCACTACTGCTGGTAGCACTATCCTATCTTCTTATTTCGCGTAACCCGGTTGAGGCAACAGTTCTTCGTTCACCTGGCATGTTATTCCAGGAGCAGGAGGGTGGAAAGATCAGCAATTTGTACAGCGCGAAAGTGGTGAATAAAACAGAACATGATATACCGCTGGAGATCCGGCTTTTGTCAAAGCAGGGAGAGGTCAGGATCATTGGCAATGCCCCGGTGATTAAAAAACAATCCCTGGGGGAGGTTGTGTTTTTTATTCTGATAGATCGCAATAAACTCACCGGCAGCAAGACTGAATTGGAAATTGGGGTGTTTTCAGAAGGGAAAAAACTCGATCAGACACGGGCAACTTTTGTTGGCCCTGAAAAATAGTATGATATGAAATGGAATTGGGGAACCGGAATATTTATGGTGATTGTCCTGTTTATCGGAGCGTGCGTGGCATTCATCATCTACACGCAAAACCACAAATGGAGCCTTGTTGAGGAGGATTATTACCCAAAGGAACTTCGCCATGAGGAAAAGCTGGTTAAGATTCGCAATGCCAACGGCTTGTCTGAACCATTGCACATCAATCTTGATAAAACGAACCTGATATTACATTTCCCTGTTGATTTCAGGGGGAAGGAAATCAAAGGAAAAATTACCATCTATCGGCCATCGGATGAAAAACTCGATGTGATTCTGCCTGTGGGGATTGATACATCCCTGACCCAGCTCATCCCAAGGCATACACTCACCCAGGGCCGTTATGTGGTCATGGTTGACTGGACCTCGGCGGGCAAGGATTATTTTAAAGAACAAGATATTTTTATACCCTGAGATGGATTTTTTACAACCGTTGATTATTGGTTTTCTGGGTAGTTTTCACTGTATGGGGATGTGCGGCCCCATTGCATTATCGCTTCCCCTAAAGCAGAATTCATGGATGACCAGGGTCATCAGCGGGATACTCTATAATCTGGGTCGGGTGATAACCTATATTTTTCTTGGGCTGATCTTTGGTCTCCTTGGATTCGGCATCCACATATGGGGTTTCCAGCAGTGGGTTTCCATAGGAGCAGGAACGATCATGATCCTGAGTATTGCATTTCCCGTGCTTTTTCACGGATCGAAGGTCACCGGAATTTTCGATCGTCTTTTTTCCGGCTTTAAATCATATTTTGGACGCTTCTTTGGTCTACGCACGTACATGTCTATATGGATCATCGGATTGATGAATGGCTTGCTGCCATGCGGGTTGGTATACATTGCCCTGGCCGGTGCATTGGTTTCAACCAGCCCGGTTGATGGGGCGGTCTATATGATGATTTTCGGGCTGGGAACCATTCCGGCATTGCTCCTCCTTTCGCTTATGGGCCATGTGATCAGCATTGCCTTTCGACGCCGTGTTCAGGTGTTCCTTCCGTTTTTGATCCTGCTGATCGGCATGTTGTTCGTTCTCCGTGGTATGAACCTTGGAATTCCATATATCAGTCCTAAAATGGAAAATTCGCAGCAACAGAGAGAAGAATTTCAAAAACCCAAATGTTGCCCTTGAAGTTATCAATGAATTGCTAATTTTGTAATCAGAAATCATCCTATTTAAACACTAAAACCAAAATCCTATGAAAAAATCTGCAATTATCCTGATTTCACTGTTTGCTGTCACCTTCATGATGACCTCGTGCGGTGGTGGAAGCCAGCCTTCATCAGAACAAACGGAGGTGAAGGCGACCGGCCCCTACGCTGACCTTCCTGCCGACATCCAGGCCATGATGCCCCGTGGTGAGGAATTATACAAAACCAAATGTGTGGTTTGCCATCAGGCAACAGGTTTGGGTATCGAAAATGTATTCCCACCTCTTTCAAAGGCCGATTATCTTCTTGCAGATAAAGTAAGGGCAGTAGCCCAAACACTCAACGGATCTAAGGTTGAGATGATCGTGAACGGTAAAAAGTACAATCAGGAAATGGTACCCCAGGTCGATACCAAGGAGGATGCCGTTGCCGTGATCAATTATGTGCTGAATAACCTTGGCAACAAGGATGGTTTTGTGACAATGGAAGAAGTTTCAAGTCTGGTGATCAAGCCACGTCCGGCACCTGCTACGGCCAAATAATCTGACTTCAGCTACCAGCTGCCGCCTGCTCCGCCGCCACCAAAACTTCCACCTCCGAATCCGCCAAATCCGCCGCCGCCGCCGCCGCCA
>Ga0247839_1007003_pt1 | contig 12641 bp, 9 predicted proteins | sample LaCruzMarch2015__6_FD_192405 | JGI IMG/M metagenome (GOLD analysis project Ga0247839, IMG submission 192405) | Freshwater microbial communities from meromictic Lake La Cruz, Castile-La Mancha, Spain - LaCruzMarch2015_16m | ecosystem: Environmental > Aquatic > Freshwater > Lake | place: Spain...
GCTGCGCGACTACGGCGTGACGAGTCCGCCTGTGTGCTGCGCGACTACGGCGTGACGAGTCCGCCTGTGTGCTGCGCGACTACGGCGTGACGAGTCCGCCTGTGTGCTGCGCGACTACGGCGTGACGAGTCCGCCTGTGTGCTGCGCGACTACGGCGTGACGAGTCCGCCTGTGTGCTGCGCGACTACGGCGTGACGAGTCCGCCTGTGTGCTGCGCGACTACGGCGTGACGAGTCCGCCTGTGTGCTGCGCGACTACGGCGTGACGGAATGCTGGAGCGGGTGCTATGGCGAGTTACTGGTAACGGGTGGCGGGAAAAAAGTGGAGGGGTTGAAGGCCCCTGAAGCTCACAGGAGAAAGCAACTTTGAAAATCGAAGCCCTTGGGCATTTTGATCCCAGCATTTTTTTGGAGGGATGCTCTCCGATCCGCTTGGAGAGGCGCTGCGCGGGCATCAGGAGGAGTCGGTGGTCATAGACACGCCGCTACAAAGGGGCGCTGTGCGGGCACCAGGAGCCGGCAGTCATAGACACGCCGCTACAAACGCGCTCAACGCTGGTCTCTCGTCTCTCGACGATTTTGTAATTTTTTAGAATCTCAACGGGCGCAATGCTCTTCGGCAGCGGGGCCGAACTCCGCGAGCAATCTCGAAAGCCGGAGAACTTCTTCGGCCTCGATCTCCAGCAGACCGGCGACCTCTTGAACCCCGAGTCCCTTGCGCAACATTTTGAGAACCGCCACTTGTTGCCCGAGTAGCTTGCCCTCGGCACGCCCCTCGGCGATGGCGTCAGCGAGGAGCGTGCGCTCGACGCTCACGCCGTCCCAGTATTTGTCATAGGCGGCCAGCTCGCCCTCGCTGAATCCCGATTCCTTGACATACTCCACCGCCTCGCGCACTTCCTGCTGTGCGAGCAGGTCGGTGGAAACCTCCGTTGACTTCTCACCGACTTCGGTGAGATACCGCAGCCAAAGGACTTGAAGGCGTTTTTCGGGCATCGTCTGCGGGCGAAACTTCGGCAGTTCGACGAAGACGAATTCCAGTCCCTCGATCTGGCGGTCTGTATCCAGAGCGTGGACAATCCGATAGTGATGATACCACTCGGGACTGTTCTTGATGAATGTGTCATCGACGAGGTTGAGCGAATAGACAGGTTGAAGTAGGTGGTATTCCTGACCGATTTTCAGCTGCTTCACATAAGCTTTCGAGGCGTTAAAGAGAACCCGGTTCATGAAGCTATCGGTCCAAAGCATCTGCATCTCGACGATGAATTGCCGTTTTTTCTGATCCACACAGCGCACATCCACGATGCTGTTGCGCACCTCCGGAATTTCGGGGACCAACTCGCTGGGAAGATATTCCAATTCCTCAATCTGGGCGTCAGGCTCGAGCGGCAGCAATGCGTTGAGAAAACTCTTAAGCAGATGCGGATGCTGGCCAAACACCTTCCTGAATGTGTAGGGGTTCTTTGGATCCAAGTAGCGCATACAGGGCAAAATATAGACTGGCTTTGGCCAGCGCAAGCCCACTGGGCAAAGAAAATTCCCTTTGTGTCAAATTTGTCACGGAAGGCGGCATGCTCTTGGATATAATGAACATAATTATATTATATTGAACGGTAAAGCGCACTGGCGTTTTATCATTTTAATGATCCTTCAACAAAGAACGGGTGCTTCGGGGGGTGGAAGAGGCCAACCACGAATTTTCCAGATGGGCACAACCGAGCGCCGCCCAGGCGCTCAGTTGTGTCCTCTGTGGGTAAATAAATTTGTCTGGGGTAGAATGATAAAGCCTTTTAGTGGGGAGCATAGTATTGCTTCCAAGTCATTGTTGCTTTGTCAAAGGAGTCGATAAACTGGGCATCTCGCCTGCGGCCGTATGTCGTTCTGTGTCAGGCGAGACGCCCGACCTACACAAATGCTTTTGAAAATCTGCAACCTAAAAGGCATTGGGGTAAGTTCAAGGCTGCACGGGCTGGCGAACAGCCGGGCTTCTCGCCAACTGCACGGCGGGGGTTTACTCGAGGACTTCGGCTTCCTTTCAGTCTGTGGTTTTCGAGAACTGGAGATGCTTGTCTTTTTCGGTGGCTTGGATGTGGTCGCCTTCGCCGAAGTGGCCGTCGAGGATTTCGAGGCTGAGTGGGTCGAGGATTTGGCGTTGGATGACGCGCTTGAGGGGGCGGGCTCCGTAGGCGGGGTCGTAGCCCTCCTTGCCGAGGAAGAGTTTGGCGGAGTCGTCGAGCGTGAGGGTGATGTTTTGCTTGGCGAGGCGGGCGATGAGGCGGCGGAGCTGGATGTCCACGATGTGGGTGATCTGGCTGGCGTCGAGTCGGTCGAAGATGATGGTCTCGTCGATGCGGTTCAGAAACTCGGGCCGGAAGTGGCCACGGAGGGCATCCTGCACACGGCTGTTGCGCTCCTCTTTCGGCAGGTCTTCCATGATGTATTGGCTGCCGATGTTTGAGGTGAGGATGAGGACGGTGTTTTTGAAATCCACCGTGCGGCCCTGGCCGTCGGTGATGCGGCCCTCGTCCAGGACTTGAAGAAGGACATTGAAGACATCGGGGTGGGCTTTTTCCACTTCGTCGAAAAGCACGACGGCATAGGGCTTGCGGCGCACGGCCTCGCTGAGCTGGCCGCCCTCCTCGTAGCCGACATAGCCGGGAGGCGCTCCAATGAGGCGGGCTACGGTGTGCTTCTCCATGTATTCGGACATGTCGAGGCGGATGATGGCGCCTTCGTCGTCGAAGAGAAATTCCGCGAGGGCTTTGGAGAGTTCGGTTTTGCCGACGCCGGTTGGACCAAGAAAAAGGAACGAGCCGATGGGGCGGTTTTCATCCTGCAGGCCGGCGCGGGCGCGGCGGACGGCGTTGGAGACGGCTTTGATGGCCTGCTGCTGGCCGACGACGCGCTCCATGAGGCGTTCCTCCATTTTCACGAGCTTGGCGCGCTCGCCTTCCTGGAGGCGGGAAACGGGGATGCCGGTCCAGGTGGAAACGACTTTCGCGATGTCCTCCTCGGTGACCTCTTCGCGGAGGATGGCGGTGGCTTTTTTCTCGGAATCACCCGAAGGCGCGCCATGTTCCATCTTTGAGATTTCGCGTTCCATGTCAGGAAGGAGTCCGTATTGGATTTCGCTGGCGCGGTGCAGGTCGCCGCGGCGCTGGGCCTGCTCGAGTTCGGAGCGAAGTTGCTCGACGCGCTCGGCGACTTTCTGGGTTTTTCCAATTTCTTCTTTTTCTTTGAGCCACTGGGCACGGAGTGTGGATGCCTTTTCTTTCACATCGGCAAGTTCACGCTCGAGCTTTTCGAGGCGCTCGCGACTGGCAGCGTCTTTTTCTTTTTTAAGGGCCTCGCGCTCCATCTCGAGCTGCATGATCTGGCGCTCGAACTGGTCGATCTCGGTCGGCAGCGATTCCAACTCGATCTTGAGGCGGGATGCGGCCTCATCCATGAGATCGACCGCTTTGTCAGGCAGGAATCGGTCGCTGATGTAGCGGTGGCTCAAAACAGCGGAGGCAATAAGAGCGGCATCCTGGATGCGGACGCCGTGGTGGACCTCGTAGCGTTCCTTGAGTCCGCGAAGAATGGCGATGGTGTCCTCGACGCTCGGCTCACCGACCATCACTGGCTGGAAGCGGCGCTCGAGGGCGGCGTCTTTTTCGATGTATTTGCGGTATTCGTCGAGAGTGGTGGCTCCGATGGCATGGAGTTCGCCACGGGCGAGCTGGGGTTTCAGGAGATTTGAGGCATCCATCGAGCCCTCAGCGGCTCCGGCTCCGACGATGGTGTGAAGCTCGTCGATAAAAAGGATCACCTCGCCTTCGCTGGAGGTGACTTCTTTAAGAAACGCCTTGAGCCGGTCCTCGAACTCGCCGCGAAACTTCGCACCGGCGACCATCGAGCCGATATCCATCGCGATGAGTCGTTTGTTTTTGAGGGATTCCGGAACATCGCCACTCACGATGCGGCGGGCGAGGCCTTCGACAATGGCGGTCTTGCCAACGCCGGGTTCGCCGATGAGCACGGGGTTGTTTTTGGAGCGGCGGGAGAGGACCTGCATCGTGCGGCGAATCTCCTCGTCGCGGCCGATGACGGGGTCGATCTTACCCGCGCGGGCAGCGGCAGTGAGGTCGCGGCCGTATTTTTCCAGAGTCTGATATTTCCCCTCTGGGTCTTGATCGGTGACACGCTGACTGCCTCGCACGGCGACGAGGGCCTGCATGAGCTTGTCGCGGGTCACGCCGCTGTCCTTGAGCATTTTTGCGGCGGCGTAGTTGGTAGTGAGAAGCGCAAGAAGGAAATGCTCCACGCTGGTGAAATCGTCCTTGAGCATGGCCATCTCGTCCTCGGCGGCGTTGAGGACTTTGCTGAGCTCGTTGGAGAACTGGGGTTGCGATCCGCCGCGAACCTTCGCCAGTGCGGCGATGGCATCCTTCAGTCTTCCCTCAAGAGCCGGAATGGAAACGCCGAGTTTTTCACAGAGTGGCTTGGTGAGGCCGTCGGACTGGGCCAGCAAAGCGGTGAGCAAATGCTCACAGGTGATCTCGGGATTCTCGTTTTTCGAGGCGGCTTCCATGGCGGAATTGAGGGCCTCGCGGAGTTTGATCGTGAATTTTTCAGGTCGCATGGTGGAAAGGGTTTTCGAGCGAGATAATACACAAAAGTCATCGCGGGCGATAGGTGGGGCATGTAAGAATTTTGGAAATGAGCCAGATCGCTGAAAAACTAGAATTTATCCGGCACCGCATCGCCTCCGCCGCCGAGCGAAGTGGGCGCTCAGCCGGGGAAGTCAAACTCGTGGCCGTCTCGAAAACCTACCCGCCAGAAGTCATCCGCGAGGCGATTCAGGCCGGCCAGCGGTGCTATGGTGAGAACCGCGTTCAGGATGCCTTACCAAAAATTGGTGCCCTTCCGCCCGATCTGGAGTGGCATCTGATCGGCCATTTGCAGAGCAACAAGGTCCGCAAGGTGATTGGGCGTTTTTCCCTCTTCCATGGCGTGGACAATTCCGCCCTGGCCTTGCAAATGAACCGCATCGCCGGTGAGTTCGGCGTCACAGCAAGCATTCTGCTCGAGGTCAATATTTCCGGCGAGCCAAGCAAATTCGGCTTCACCCCAACCTCTCTTCCCACTGCACTGGAGGAACTTCTTCCCCTGCCCCATCTGCGCGTTGAAGGATTGATGACGATGGCTCCGTTTTCAGAGAATCCGGATTCCGCGAGGCCCGTGTTCGAGGGACTCAGGAAACTCCGCGACGCGCTCTCCACCGCGACCGGGCATACGCTCAAGGAACTCTCCATGGGCATGAGCGGAGACTTTGAGCAAGGCATTTTAGAAGGGGCCACCATCGTTCGCATTGGCTCGGCTATTTTTGGTTCCCGCTAAATTTCAGGCGGGCAGTCATTTTTTCGTGTCTTGATATTTCCGAGATGTCACCTCAGGGTTGCGAGGGCAGGCAGCCCAAGGGGCCTGCGAATCCATTTTTTACCATCAATCAATGAACACATCCGTTCCCGCTCGTGCAAACGAGACGCTGATCGACGAAATGCACCAATGCTGGCAGGCCGACCGGCACTCGGTGTCACCGGACTGGGCCGCTTTCTTTGAAGGCTTTGAACTTGGGCTTGCCCGCCTCAAGAAGGAAGAGCAGGCGATTGCCTCTGGAGTAGCCTCCTCTCCACTCCAGGCCCGTGTGGACGCCATGGTGGAGGCCTACAGAAGTAGCGGCCACACCGCGTCGCACCTGAATCCTCTCTCCCCGACAGCTCCCGAAGTTCCTCTCCTGTCTCCTTCGGAATTTGGTTTTACGGATGCAGACATGAACGAGATGGTGTCATCGCGTCATTTTCAACAGGGGCGACAGATGCCGCTGGGCACAATGATCGCAGGCCTTCGCCAAACCTACTCCGACACCCTTGGTGTGGAGTTTTCACATATCGAAAACCGGGAGATTCGGGAATGGGTGGCAACCCGCGTGGAAAATCGTCGCCGCCAAGATAGAAACTCCGCTGATTTTCACCGCGATATTCTTGCCAAGATCTACGAGGCAGAGACATTCGAGTCATTCACCCACGCCAAATATGTCGGCCAGAAAAGATTTTCGTTGGAGGGTGGGGAGTCCCTCATGCTCGCGCTCAACGCGATCCTTGAGGGTTGCCCCAGCCTTGGCGTTTTGGAGATCGTCATGGGCATGGCGCACCGTGGGCGACTGAATGTGCTGACCAATTTCCTGCAAAAGCCTGCCAGCGTTATTTTCAACGAATTCCAAGACACCTTCACTCCTGAATTGGTCGGTGGAAACGGAGATGTGAAATATCATCTTGGCTACCAGACCACACGCGAACTCCCCGGCGGGCACAGCGTCGAAATCCGCCTTGCGGCAAATCCCAGCCACCTCGAGGCAGTCGGGCCTGTCGTGGAGGGCAAGGCCCGTGCGCGCCAGCGCATCCTCGCGGATACTGTGGAACGCAAGAAAGTCGTTCCCATACTCATCCACGGCGATGCAGCTTTTATCGGGCAGGGCATCGTCGCAGAAACACTCAACATGTCGCAGCTCGAGGGTTATCGAACCGGAGGGACGATCCATCTGGTCGTCAACAACCAGATCGGATTCACGACTCTGCCCGCTGATTCGCGCTCCACACGCTACTGCACCGACATGGCGAAGATGATCGATGCCCCGATTTTTCATGTGAATGGTGAAGACCCCCTCACTGTTGTGGAAACAGCACAGATCGCTCTGGAGTTTCGACAGAAGTTCGGCCGCGATGTGGTGCTGGATATTTATTGTTACCGGCGCCATGGACACAACGAAACCGATGAGCCTGCGTTTACCCAACCTGATCTCTACAATGTCATACGGCGCCACCCGCTTCTGAGCACAAAATTCAGCAAAGAGGCTGCTGCTCTCGGCACGGTATCTGAAAAGGAAGCTGCAGACATCAAGGCCCGACTCATCGCTGCGCTCGAAGTGGCGCTGAGTGAAGTTTCCTTCGAAGCAGCTGGAGGCAAGAAGAAGAAAAGTGCTCTCACGGGCTCCACAGCTATTTTCCAAGCCCCCTACTCGCACGACCCCTGCAACACGGCGATTTCACAGCGCACCCTTGATGAGATCGTCAAGTCCATCACCTCGGCGCCCGAAGGTTTCCAAGTGGTTCAAAAAATTCAGCGCACTGTGCTCGATCGCCGCCTGCAGGTTTGGAAGGATGGCGGCCCCTACGATTGGGGGCTTGCGGAAGCTCTCGCCTTCGGATCCCTCCTTCTCGAGGGCACCCCGGTGAGACTTTCCGGCCAAGACAGTCGCCGTGGCACTTTCAGCCATCGCAATTCGGCCCTCTATGACGAAAAGACCCGCGAGCGTTACATTCCGCTAAAGCATATCTCTCCTAAACAAGAAACATTCTGTGTCTACAACAGCCCGCTTTCGGAATACGCGGTTCTTGGATTCGACTACGGATACTCGATGGACTTCCCCTCCATGCTTTGCATCTGGGAAGCCCAATTTGGCGATTTCACAAATGGCGCACAAATTATCATCGACCAGTTCATCGCCTCGGCTGAATCCAAATGGGGTCGCCCCAGCTCGATCGTGATGCTCCTGCCGCACGGCTTCGAGGGGCAAGGGCCAGAGCATTCCAGCGCACGCTTGGAGAGATTTTTGCAGCTCTGCGCGCAGGAAAATATGCAGGTCTGCAATCCAACCACACCCGCTCAGTATTTCCATGTCCTGCGCCGCCAAATCCACCGTGGCTACCGCAAGCCGCTCGTCATTATGACACCCAAGAGCCTCCTGCGTGCGGATGAAGCCTCCTCGCGAGTAGAGGACTTCACAAATGCCCGATTTGAAGAAATCCTCGATGACTCTACAATAAAGGATGCTGGGAAAGTGGATAGGATTGTATTTTGCTCCGGCAAAGTTTACTACGACCTCCTCAAAGCCCGCGCCGAAGAAAAAGCTCGCGCCGATACCGCCATCGTGCGGATCGAGCAACTTTATCCGCTCCACGACGAGCGATTGCGTGCGATTATCAAGCGCTACCCAGCCGCAAAACATATCGTATGGTGCCAAGAGGAACCCAAGAACAATGGCGCGTGGACATTCATAGCCCCACGCCTGGCAGAAATTTCAGGAGTGACGCTCGCCTACGCAGGCCGCTCCGAGAGTGCCAGCCCGGCCACTGGCTCGTCCGGAAAACACAAAGAACAACAAGCCTCCCTTCTCAAGCAAGCCTTTGCAGCCTAATATTTTTAACCAATGAACATCGAAGTCAAAATCCCGAGCGCCGGCGAATCCATAACATCCGGGGTCCTATCCATCTGGCATAAAAAAAACGGCGAGCGCATCACCCGCGATGAGCTCCTCTTCACCTTGGAAACCGACAAAGTTTCCCAAGAAGTCACTGCGGCGGATTCTGGAATCCTCCATACAAAAGTCGCCGAGGGCGAGGAAGTGAAGATCGGACAGGTCGTCGCCGAAATCGAACCAGAGGCTGCAGGTGCCCCTGCAACACCGGAACCTACTCCTAAACAGGAAACTGCTCCCGCCTTGGCGGCGGAGACTCCAAAACCAGCGGCTCTGGTTCCCACCCCGCCACCCGTCGCGAAAGCCCCCACCCCAACACCTCAGGCGTTGTCCGCAGCAACAAATTCGCGTGCGACACGCAAGAAATTGAGCCCGCTGCGCCGCAAGATCGCGACTCAACTCGTCATGGCACAGCAGACGGCCGCGATCCTGACCACATTCAACGAATGCGACATGACCGCGATCATGGCACTCCGCAAGGAACTTCAAGAGGACTTCAGCAAAAAGCACCATGTCAAACTCGGCTTCATGAGCTTTTTCATCAAAGCCGTTGTCAATGCCCTGCAAGCCTTCCCGTCCATTAATTCCCGCATCGACGGCGATGAACTTGTCACAAACAATGCCTTCGATATTGGAGTAGCCGTGGGCACCGAGCGTGGGCTGATCGTTCCAGTGCTCAAGGATTGCGAGAATCTCTCGTTTGCCGAAATCGAAAACAGCCTTGCTGCCTTCGCGGTGAAGGCCCGTGAAGGCCGCATTTCCATGGAAGACCTCTCTGGGGGCGTCTTCACCATCAGCAACGGCGGCGTCTATGGCTCGCTCTTGAGCACGCCCATCCTGAATCCTCCGCAGTCCGGCATACTCGGCATGCACAAAATCCAAGAGCGAGCTGTCGTGCTCAATGGCCAGATCGTTGCCCGTCCGATGATGTATCTTGCCCTCAGCTACGACCACCGCGTGGTCGATGGCAAAGAAGCCGTGACATTCCTTGTGCGCGTGAAGGAATGCCTCGAAAATCCTGCCCGACTCCTCCTCGAAGCCTGACCCATACTATGAAGGTTGCCCAGGAATTCCGCGAATTCATCTCCAGAGGAAATGTCATCGACCTCGCAGTCGGTGTTATCATCGGCGCTGGTTTCGGAAAAATCGTCAACAGCTTGGTTGCGGATGTTATCATGCCGCCAATCGGAGCCGTTTTGAAAGGCGTGAACTTCAACAATCTTTTCTTTGCGATCGATGGAAAAACCTACGAGACGCTTGCAAAGGCGAAGGAGGCCGGGGCCCCAATCATCACCTACGGCGTCTTCATCAATCAACTCATTGAGTTTTTCATCATTGCCGCGTGTGTTTTTGCGTTGGTAAAGGTTGTCAACCAGATCAAGCGCACTCCCGCGCCAGCGCCTTCCGAACCCCCACCCCTCACGCGCACCGAAGTGCTGCTGGAGGAAATACGCGACGCGCTAAAGAAGTAATCCGCCAACACGCCCCCCTCCTGGTCCCTCCCGTCGCTTGAAAAGTTTCCCGTCGCGCATTAGAAAGGCTCGTTTCGGGAGAACTCAGGCCATCCGACCAAAAAATGTGCTCAGTTTTTAAAAATAAAGACCTCGTCTTCAAGCCAGGTCGTCTTTTAAAGGGGGCGACCCTCCGCGGAAAGGTGTCCATCGTATGGGCTGGTTTTGCACGCTCAGAAATTCGGGATTGGTGGAGAAAACAGGGCGCTGAGGATGTCGAACTTACGGCAACATCCTTTGCTGAGCGCTCAGAGAAAACGGGGTGTCTCGTGTGGGAGGATATTCCTGAGGGTCATGTCATTTCTGCCATTGCGGACCACAGGAAAAAGCCTTCTCTCTTGAGAATAGTTACACGGCCTGCAGATGCGGAAGAGGAAGCAAAATTCCAACACGCCCGCTTACCAGTGCTTCGAATACGCCAATTCGAAGAAGTTCCTCCTGGAGAAAAAGAGCTTGACTTGTTTTCGGCGCTCGAGTCCTGAGCATGAGGACTGCCTCGCTCGATGGAAATCTGCGGAAACAAAATCACCAGCAAGTGCTGCCTCCCCGCATACACAGAGCCCAAGCTGCTTTGCGAGCAAATGCGCAAGCTAACACAACCGCCGTCTTCCTACGCACAAACAAGCACTGTCATTTTTTTGAGAATTTTCAAAGAAGGCGATTGCCTTACCCATTGCCTTCCCCTACAGTTCGCAATCCATTTTTAAATTATGAGCCAGCATCCCAGTCTGAAAGGCAAAAGCAGCATCTCCGCCCGACGCAGTGTCCTCAAACGCTTTGAACGCGTGGAACTCCTCCGCAAGCGTGGTCAGTTCAAGGACGGCCAACGCGTCATTGGCCTACCCAAAACCAAACCTGAGGAATAATCCTCACATGCGGCTGAACCGATTTTTAGCCGCTGCGGGTCTTGGCTCTCGGCGTTCCTGTGATCAGATCATCGCCTCAGGAGCAGTAGTGATCAACGGAACCTGCATAGAAAATCTCGCGACGCAAGTTACTGCAGAAGACGATGTGCGCGTCAATGGACGCCGTATTCATTCTTCCTCACCGGTCACCCTCCTCTTGCACAAACCCCGAGGATTTGTTGTCACTCGTTCCGACGAGCGTGGCAGGCGCACGGTTTACGATCTCATTCCTCCCGAATACTCGACACTGTTTCATGTAGGGCGCCTCGATAAGGAAAGTGAAGGCCTGCTTCTCATGACCAACGATGGCGCACTCGCCCAGCGACTCACGCATCCGAGCCACACGATCGAAAAAGAATATGAAGTCACACTCGACAAAGCATTCGACTTCGCCCATCAGGAAAAACTTCTCAAAGGATTTCATATCGAAGGTGGAAAGGCCAAGTTCGAGCGCCTGCGAACCCTTGCCCCCAAGGTCATCCAAGTGACCCTCCGCCAGGGTCTGAAACGCCAGATTCGCCATATGCTCTACGCCATGGGCTACGAGGTCGAACGCCTGCGTAGGACACGCATCGCTGGTCTTACCGACTACCGCATGCCACCCGGTGCCTGCCGCCGCCTCACGGAGAAGGAATCTGCAATGCTCGTTGCAAAACCTCTCTCCGACAAACCTCGCGTCAATCCCGTGTCCCATGAGCAGCCAAAGCCACCTCGGAAAAGATGAAGACCTCATGCGCGCCGCGATCGACGAGGCGCGTAGAGGCATAGGAAAAACCAGACCGAACCCCGCCGTGGGTGCGATCATTTCCAAAGATGGCAGGATTCTCTCACGCGGATGGCACCGCGGCGCAGGCAGGCCACATGCCGAAGTCGAAGCGCTAAGAAATCTCGCAAGTCCTGTAATAGCTCATGGCGCGACCCTCCATGTCACCTTGGAACCCTGCTCCACACAGGGCCGCACGCCCCCTTGCACCGAGGCCATTATTCAAGCAGGTTTTGCCCGAGTGGTTTTCGGAGCCACCGATCCCAATCCCAAGCACGCCGGGCGCGCACAAGAGATTCTCCAGACTGCCGGCATCCAAACCCTCGGCGGAATTCTGAGTGGGCAGTGCACCGCTATCAACCGAGCTTGGAACAAATGGATTTCCACCGGTATCCCCTATGTCACCGCCAAGGCAGGCATGAGCCTCGATGGCCGCATCGCCTCGCCGACGAACCGTCGGTGGATCACCTCACCCGCCGCCCGTCGAGATGCCATGCACCTCCGTGCGGATTGCGGAGCTATTCTTGTCGGAGCGGAAACCGTTCGCACCGACAATCCCCTCCTCACCATCCGCAACCTTCACATCAAGGAACAACCCCTCCGCGTCGTTTGGTCCCGCTCAGGTCAAATCCCAAGCGATTGTCACCTTCTCACGGATGAACACCGCGACCGCACCATCGTTTACAAAAACACGCCACTCGCCGCCGTCCTCCAAGACCTCGGCAAACGCGGAGTCCAGCATGTCCTCATCGAGGGTGGCGGATGCACCCTCGGCGAAGCCCTCGACCACCACCTGATAGACAACATCGTTTTCTACATCGCCCCCATCCTCCTCGGAGGCCCCACACCCGCACTTGGCGGCCGCGGTGTGCCATCCAATGAAGCGGCACCTCGACTCAAAAACCCGACCTATCGCCAAATCGGACCCGACCTGCGTGTCGAAGGTGAAGTCGCGTATGAACCAAAAATCGCATTGGCAGTTCTAACACTCTCTGCCAAATTTCCCATACCTACGCCGACGTAGCACAGTGGTAGTGCAATCGATTCGTAATCGATAGGTCACGAGTTCGAGTCTCGTCGTCGGCTTCCCTTCCCGCTCAACATATTACAACAAGAAATGGAGGCTCGATTTTTTTCTTGGTTTGCCACTTGCTTGCCGTT
>Ga0247839_1007009_pt1 | contig 12630 bp, 5 predicted proteins | sample LaCruzMarch2015__6_FD_192405 | JGI IMG/M metagenome (GOLD analysis project Ga0247839, IMG submission 192405) | Freshwater microbial communities from meromictic Lake La Cruz, Castile-La Mancha, Spain - LaCruzMarch2015_16m | ecosystem: Environmental > Aquatic > Freshwater > Lake | place: Spain...
ATCGATGGGTACGGATTTGTTCGCCTCCAATAAGTATATATGGCTCTGCGAAATTGATTTCCGCTTTTTTCTCTTCGCCAAGCTCCATCAGTCGGGTTGGGTGGACGAACACTCGGGCCATACATTGTTGGATTTAGCAAACCACTGATTGATAATGCTTGGTCACGAATTTGCTCGGACGAAAGTCGAACTCTCGGACCTCGAGCCAAAAGTAAATTTCGAGGGTCTTTTGCCTCTAATTTTTTAGAAATCAATGAGGATTGTTGATAAGTGGCCGACATTACGATGGTTTTGAGTAAACTTTTTACTTTCCAATCCATTTTGTTAGAAAATTTAACTGCTAACCAGTCCAACAATTCAGGATGTGTTGGTTTCGATCCCATACTGCCAAAATCCTCTAAAGACTCTAAAATTCCGGTACCAAATATTTGTTCCCAAAAACGATTCACTATTACTCTTGAAGTAAGCGGATTTTGTTTATTTACCATCCATTCTGCAAAACCAAGACGGTTTTTAGGGTAGTTTTTCATATTTGGTAAAATTGCTGGTACGCCTGCTTGTACTTCACTTCCTTTTGCCATCCAATTACCTCTGATGAAAACATTGGTTTTTCTTGCCTTATTTTGTGTTCGTTCGAGCATAATTGGCGTAGCAATCGCATCAATCATTGCCAATTTCTCAATAGAATCTTGCACAGATTTAGGTAAAGTTCTGATTGGCATTTTGCTTGATTGTAGCTCCATCCAATCGAGATGCATTAAATCTGTCCAAAAGTTTTTCCCTTTTCTAAATACTAAATATACATCATGAATTCCTCTCTTTGGTTTCACTTTTCCCGATGAATTTGTATATTGATTCCATCTCGACCATCCAACATTTACTTCTTTTTCGCTGCATTTTGTTTCTACTTTACTGATTAATTCCCCATCAACGCTGCCGATTCTCATTTCGATAAAAGCATTTTCTGCTCCACTTTGGTAGCGATATTTTACTGCTTCAATATTGCTTAAATCAATATCTTCATAGACAGTAAAGGCACCTTCGGTGGTTTGCATAATTTCTTTTTGATTGTTCCAAAGCTCGATATGACGACTTGTACTATCAAACGATTCAGCTTCTATTCGATAAAAACCCAATTGTCTTAAATAATCATTTGTTTTTTCTGCTAAAAGTGGTTTATCAGAATGTTTTATTCTTGAAAGGTTTGCGGGAAGTTTATTATTTATCCAATTTGTTAACTTAATAACTTCCTGTTCTTTTTCTTTAGAATAAGTTCTGAAAAGTGGTTTTTCGTTATATAAATCTCGGTCTTGGGTATTATTGAAAAAAGCAGCCAATTTGTAAAAATCTTCATGACGAAACGGGTCGTACGGATGGCTATGGCACTGAACACAAGCCATTGTTGTGCCTTGCCAAACTTCCATCGTGGTAGAAACACGGTCAATGATTGCCATATTTCTAAACTCTTCGTCGTTGGTGCCACCTTCGTCATTGGCCATTGTATTTCTATGAAAAGCAGTTGCAATGTGGCGGTTTTCGAGCGATTCAATACTTTCGTTGGGAGTTTGTGGTAATAAATCACCTGCCAACTGCTGTATCGTAAATTGGTCGAATGGCATATCTGCATTAAAAGCTTTTATAACCCAATCACGGTATTTCCAAATACTTCGGTCGAGGTCTTTTTCGTAACCTTTCGAGTCAGCATATCGAGCTAAGTCAAGCCACATAGAAGCCCATCGCTCACCAAATGCAGGCGATTTTAATAGTCTATCAACTTGCTTTTCGTAAGCGTTAGCCGATTTATCATTGACAAAATCTTTGGATTCTTGCGGCGTTGGTGGAAGTCCAATCAAGTCTAAACTTAATCTGCGAAGTAGGGTAGGGCGGTCGGCTTCTTTTGATGGCGAAAGTCCTTCTTGTTTTAGTTTTTCAAATACAAAATTATCAATTTCATTTTTTGCCCATTCTTTTCCTTCCCTTGGAATGTTTATATTTGTTTTTGGTGCCGAATAAGCCCAATGATTTCCCCATTTTGCACCTTGATTTATCCATTTTTCAATTTTTGTTATTTCCTCGTTATTTAGTGGGTCTTTATCTTTTGGCATTCGCTCTTCTAGGTCGTGCGACTTGATTCTTTTCATTACCTCCGAATTATCAGCATCAAAAGGAATAATAGCAAACTTTCCTGACTTTGCTTTTGCAAAAGCTTCTTCAGGGAAAAGTAAACTAAAATTGCTATTTTTCTTTACACCACCGTGACAAACAATGCATTTTTTATTAAAAATTGGTCTAATTTCTTCATTATAACTAATGTCGTCAGAAGACCCATGATTATAAAAATAAAATAAAGTAGAAATAGGTATTGCAACAATAAAAATCCATTTGAAATATGAAGCATTCATGCGATTTATAAAAATGTATTATTTCAATGATAAATTGCACTAATATAATTACAAATTTGATAAGTATTTTAATTTTTTTTAATAATTTTGAAGAATAAGATTTAAGCATCCTTAAATTCTAACAAAAAAGCAAAATTCTTAATCTAAATTATTATGTCAACTAAAAATAACAACATTTCTCGCCGTGATTTCGTGGGTAAAGCTTCTTTAGCTTTAGGAAGTTTTTTAATTGTACCACGTCATGTTTTAGGAGGAAAGAAAGCCGATGGGAGTCGATATTTAGCCCCAAGTGATATAATTTCACTCGGTTTTATAGGTACAGGAAAGCAAGGTCGTGGACTTACCACATCATTTTTGAGTACAAACGAAGTCCGTATTGCTGCACTGAGTGAAGTATATCAAGCAAAGGCACAATTAACTCTGGACCGAATTAAAACGCACTATGAGAAAAATACTCAACTTGGTGCTTTGTCTGATATTCCTGTTTATCAAGACTTTAGAGAACTTTTAAATCGTAAAGACATTGATGCCGTTGTGATAGCAACGCCTGACCATTGGCACGCAGCTATGGCAGTGAGAGCAGCTGAAGCCGGTAAGGATATTTATTGTGAAAAACCTCTTTCTTTGACAGTTCGAGAAGGACGTGCGATGGTTAACGCTGCTCGAAAATACAAAAAAGTTTTTCAAACAGGTAGTATGCAACGTTCGTGGCCAGAGTTTCGCCAAACAGCCGAATTAATCAGAAATGGTTATATAGGGGAGGTTAAAAGTATTAAAGTTAATGTTGGAGCTCCACCAATTGCTTATAATTTAGCAGAAGAAAAATTACCAGAAGGACTTGACTGGGGGAAATGGCTTGGGCCAAATGAATCAGTATTATTTAACTCAGAATTGGCTCCACCGACTTCTAAAGATGTTTTCCCAAATTGGCGATTATACCGTGAGTTCGGTGGTGGAATGGTAACAGATTGGGGAGCTCACATGTTTGATATTGTGCAGTGGTCGATTGGAATGGATGATAGTGGCCCAGTAGAAGTGTCTGTACCCGATGGAAAGGAAATTAAGTTTCTTACCTATAAATATGAAAATGGTATCACGATGACCCACGAAAAATGGGAATGGAACAATGCGATACATTTTGTGGGAACCGAGGGTGAAATTAAAGTTCAAAGAAAGAAAATTGAAACAACGCCAATTTCTCTAAAAGACAAAGTTATTGGTGAAACAGAAAAACACGTTTATAAATCTGAGAATCATTATAAAGATTTCTTGGATGCGATAAGAAACCGTAGTAAACCAATTTGTGATGTTGAGGTTGGCCATCGTACAGCTTCGGTTTGTAATATCGGAAATATTGCTTATCGCCTTAATCGTTCGTTAAAATGGGATCCTAAAAAAGAAATTTTTATTGATGATAAGGAAGCAAATGCTCTTCTAGGACGACCAATGAATAAAGAATGGGGAATAAAAATCTAATATTTTAAATTTACTTGGAAGTCGCCTTGAAGAATTGCGAGGTGACTTACTTTTTTTTACTTCAAATAATAACCTTAACCGATGCAAATTAAATTTTTACCTTTAGTTTTTATGAGTTTTTGTGCATTTTCACAATCTCCTGTATCAAAAACTCCATCTTCTCCTGCTGCACCCTCTACTCCAAAAGAAGAGAAATCAACTTCTCTGACTATTCCTTTCAATCCTGATTCTTATGTTACAACAGAGCACGTGACGACCATCAAAGGTCTGAAAGTCCCATTTCAAGCGATGACAGGAACAATGCCAGTTTGGGACGAGGAAGGAAAAGCAATCGCTGGATTGTTTTATACATATTATGAACGCACAGATGTAAAAGACAGAGCGAGCCGTCCGTTGGTGATTTCATTTAATGGTGGTCCAGGTTCGGCTTCGGTTTGGATGCACATTGCATATACTGGCCCGCATTTACTAAATATTGATGACGAGGGTTATCCTCTTCAACCTTATGGAATTAAAGAAAATCCTTACTCAATATTAGATTTTGCTGATATTGTTTTCGTAAATCCAGTTAATACAGGATATTCACGCCCAACTAGCAAAGATGTGCCAACTTCAAAGTTTTTTGGAGTAAATGCCGACATTAAGTATTTAGCGGATTGGATAAACACCTTTGTTACTCGAACAAATCGTTGGGCCTCACCAAAATATTTGATTGGTGAAAGTTACGGTACAACTCGTGTTTCAGGTTTGGCTTTGCAATTACAAAATACTCAGTGGATGTATTTGAATGGCGTAATATTGGTTTCGCCAACAACGCTTGGAATTGAGCGTGGAACCGCTTCGGGTGCAGCTTTGAAATTGCCATACTTTGCTGCTACAGCTTGGTTTCATAAAATGTTACCTGCAGATTTACAGAAGAAAGACCTAACCGAAATGCTTCCAGAAGTAGAAAATTTCACGATTAATGAACTTTTACCAGCTATTAGCAAAGGAGGTTTTTTAGAAGATTCTAAGAGAAAAGAAATTGCAGCCAAGATGTCTCGCTATTCTGGATTATCAGAAAAAGTGATTTTACAACAAAATTTAGATATTCCTTTAGATTTTTTCTGGAAAGAATTATTGCGTGAAAAGGGAAATACAGTTGGACGTTTAGATTCAAGATATAAAGGAATTGACCGAAAAGATGCAGGCGAAAAACCAGATTTTAATTCCGAACTTACTTCGTGGTTACATTCATTTACACCTGCAATCAATATCTATTTAAGAAATGAATTGAATTACAAGACCGACCTCAAATATTATATGTTTGGCCCTACTAGTCCATGGGATAGAACTGGTGATAACACTGGGGAAAATTTGCGTCAAGCAATGGCACAGAATCCGTATCTGAATGTGATGGTTCAATCAGGTTATTATGATGGTGCTTGCGATTATTTTAACGCTAAATATAATATGTGGCAAATGGATATGAGTGGCAAACTTAAAGACCGTATGTCATGGAAAGGATATAGAAGTGGCCACATGATGTATTTACGTCGCGAAGATTTACAAACCGCAAATGAAGATATTAGAGACTTTATCAAGAAATCTTTACCGAAGCCAAATCAGCCAGCAAAGTATTGATATTTTATTTTTGAAATAAAGGTCTAAATAATTGAATTCGTTTTTAAATAAAGTCATAACCATCTGTTATGACTTTTTTAATGCCCTATATTTGGCAAATATTGCCTAAAAATTTTATGGTTCAGAAAAAGACATTTTTTTAGCAATGTGACAATATTAATCGAAAAATTGAAATGATGTAAATAATGATTTTAGTATTTTGTCACCGCTGCGAACCCTTTCTTGTCTCGAAACTAATGTCTTTTGTCTCAGTATTATTAACAATAATTTAATATTTTCTTCATATAATTAATTTTTTTTTATATTTTTTAGAAATTGAATTTTAAATAATTTATCTTTGTTTTTAAATATTTTTAAAACATAATCTTTATTATTTATTTATTTATGAAACACTCATACCCAATTCTTATTAAAGTAAGGGCATTGATGCTTTTGTTTTTTTTCACGAGCTCAATGGTTTTTGCTCAAAAAAAAATTACAGGTAAAGTAACAGATGCAGAAAGTGGAATCGGCTTGCCTGGTGCAACAATTCAAGTAAAGGGAACTAATAAAGGAACCTCTTCAGATGCCAATGGTGCATTTTCATTTGAAGTGCCTTCAGGTTCTACTATCGTGGTTTCTTCAATCGGTTATTTGGCTGTTGAAGAAGTTGTTGGTAATCGTTCAATTATTGAAGTTGCATTACAATCTGATACTAAAGTATTAGGAGAAGTAGTTGTGACTGGTTATGGTTCACAATCGAAAAAAGATATCACTGGTGCAGTAGCCACCGTTAATATGAAGGATGTTTTGGCTGTTCCTGCAACAAATCTTGCACAAGCTATTCAAGGCCGTGTGGCTGGAGTAAATGTTGGAACTGATAACTCTCCAGGTGGCGGTGTTATGGTTCGTATTCGTGGTTTTGGTACTGTAAACGATAATTCGCCATTGTATGTTGTTGATGGTACACCAACCAAAGGTAATCTAAATACGCTTAACCTTAATGACATTGAAACAATGCAAGTATTGAAAGATGCTTCAGCTGCTTCAATTTATGGTTCACGTGCTGGTAATGGTGTTGTTATTATTACTACAAAAAGAGGTAAATCGGGTAAACCCAAATTTACTTACGATACCTATTATGGCATTCAAAATCCAAGAAAAGGTTTTGATTTGGCCAATTCTCAGCAATATTTAGATGTATTCTGGAAATCATTTATAAATGCAAATAATACTTTGGTCAATGGTGTAGCTACTCCAAATGCTGGAAGTACAACTCTAAGATATCCTTCTAGTGTTCATTTTGGTAGTGGAGCAACTCCAGTAATGCCAGACTATATTGTAAAGTCAGGTGGTGTGAATGAAGGTAGTCCTTTGGCTGATCCAAAACTATATGTAAGAGATTTGTTAAACCCTAATACTCGGAATTTAATTCAAAAAACAAACAAACAAGGAACAAATTGGTTCGATGAAGCTTTTAAACCAGCTTTAATGCAGAATCACCAAATTGGTGTTTCAGGGGCAACTGAAGCTGCTCGTTATTCGATGTCGCTCAACTATTTCGACCAACCTGGTATCATGCTACATACGGGCTACAAGAGATATTCTTTGAGAGCAAATACCGAATTTAATGTAAATAAACGTGTAAGAATTGGTGAAAATATTCAGGTTGCTTATGATGAAACTGTACAGCAAAGAAATGGTAATCAAAGTGAAAGTAATCCAATTTCTTTTATTTATCGTCAGCAACCATTTATTCCAGTTTATGATATTATGGGCAATTTTGGCGGAACTTATAGTGCAGGTTTAGATAATTCAAGAAACCCGATTGCTGATTTGTTTACTCAAAAGGACAATAAGCAAAAAAATGCTAGATTCTTTGGAAATGCTTTTATTGAAGCAGATGTATTAAAAGATTTGACTGCAAGAAGCCAATTTGGTATTGATTATAATAATTTTAATGTTAGAAACTTCTTCCCCGTTGATATTCAAAATGCCGAGGTTGCGGCCAATAATAGCTTCAATCAAACTAATGCTTTTGAATGGACTTGGACTTGGTATAACACATTGACCTATAAAAAATCCTTGCTCAATAACCGTTTGAATCTAAATGTAATTGCAGGTACTGAATCTATTAAAAACTATAATGAGTTTTTTACAGCTAGTCGTCAGAGATATGCAAGTGATGATTTAGAAAATCAATACCTAGATGCTGGAAATGCAGGAACTCAAACTAATGGTGGTTCAGCGTCAAACTGGCGTTTAGCATCTGAATTTGCGAAAGCAAACTTTGGCTTAGATGATAAATATCTATTAGATTTGACAGTTCGCCGTGACCGCTCTTCAAGATTTGCACCAGAGTTTAGAACTGCTATTTTTCCAGCGGTTTCTGTAGGTTGGAGATTATCAAATGAAGCCTTTATGAAAGAAATTAGTTGGTTATCTGACTTTAAATTGAGAGCTGCTTATGGTCAAACTGGTAATCAAGAAATTGGAAATTATAACTCTTTCGCACTTTTTGGAACAAACGTAGTTCAAAACTTCTATGATTTAGGTGGTACAAGGTCTTCATCTTTGCAAGGTTATGACCGCACACAATTTAGTAACATTAACGCAAAATGGGAAAGCACTGAATCGGTTGATATTGGTTTTGATGCAACATTGTTGAAAGGGAAAATTGATGTTTCGTTTGACTGGTTTAATCGTACTACTTCTGATATGTTATTCCCTGTTGAAGTACAAAGAAGTCAAGGTTTTGCGGCTGCCCCATTCCAAAATATCGGTAAAATGAGTAACAAAGGAATTGAATTAGGGCTCAATCATAGTGGAAAATTGTTAAACGACCAATTGACTTACTCTATAGGTACACAATTTTCAACCTATCGTAATGAGGTTCTAAAAACTGACGGAAATCCTTCTACACAGTATTTTGGATTTACAACACGTCTTCCAGCCATGAGTGTTACTCAACAAGGCTTTCCAATTGCATCATTCTTCGGATATCATATTGATGGTTTTATCGAAACTGATGAGCAAGGTTCAAATCTTCCTGCTCAATTTGCTACTGATTCTAAGACAATTAATAACAAGGCGGGTAATTTTAAATTTAGAGACGTAAATGGTGACGGCAAGATTACTGCTGCTGATAGAGAGGTTATTGGTAGCCCACATCCTGATTTTACATATGGTATTAATCTGAGCCTAGGCTATAAAGCATTTAGATTAGATGTTTTTGGACAAGGTGTACAAGGAAACCAAATTTTTAATTATGTACGTTATTGGACTGATTTTCCAACTTTTGCAGGAAATCGTTCTCTAAGAATGGTTAATGAGTCGTGGGAACCAGGTAAGGCAAATCCTAAATTGCCAATTCTACGTTCAAATGATAATATTAGCTCAAGTCCATCGACATATTATTTAGAAGATGGTTCGTATTTCAGATTAAAAAATATCCAGCTGAATTACCAAATCCCTTCAGTTTTACTCAGAAAAGTTGGTTTGAGTGCCGCGACAATTTATATTCAAGGTCAGAACCTGTTGACAGCAACAAAATATACAGGAATCGACCCAGAAATTAATTTGAGAAACTCAACTGCTGGAACTGTTGGTCAAGACCGTCACATTGGTGTTGACGAAGGTGCATATCCAACTTACAAAGCCACAGTTATTGGTTTAAATATTGGATTTTAATTAAAACATTTAGAATTTTTAAATTATTATACAAAATGAAAAGAATATTATGGTTTACATTCATCCTTTCTGTGGGCTTCATAAGTTCATGTCAGGATAAATTTTTGGACGTACAACCCAAAGGGGTTCTTTCGCTTGCTACATTATCAAATAAGCCAGGCGTGAATTATTTATTAGTAGGTGCTTACGCTTTAATTGATGGTACAGGCACAAACAATACAGCTGGCTTTTCTTCATGGCACGGTTCGGCTGATAATTGGATTTATGGCGAAGTTTCGGCTGATAATGCCTATAAAGGTACAACTTCTGGTGACCAACCAGAGATTTCATTTATTGAACAAAAAAACATTTTATCTGATAACACGCATTTCAGAGGGAAATGGTCAGCATGTTATGATGGTATCGCACGTGCAAATGATGTGCTTTTAGTAATGGCAAAAGCGACAGATATGACTGATGCAGAAAAGGCTCAAGTTAATGCTGAGGTTAGATTTTTGAGAGGTCATTTTCATTTTGAACTAAAGAAAGTGTTCAATATGGTGCCTTACATTGATGAGAAAATTTATAATCCTGATGATTTTAGTAGCACAAAATTGCCGAATGATAAAAACATTTGGTCTAATATTGAAGCTGATCTTAAAGCAGCTTATGATGTTTTACCTGTAAATCAATCTCAACCAGGGCGTCCTACCAAATGGGCTGCAGGGGCAATGTTGGCAAAAGCATATATGTTTCAACAGAAATTTGCTGAAGCAAAACCAATTTTGCAAGCAATCGTTGATAGTAAGAAATACTCATTGATGCCAAAGTATCATGATAATTTCCGTGCTGTCACAAATAATAACGCTGAATCGGTTTTCTCAATTCAGTTTTCGGTCAATGATGGTGCAGGTGGAAACGAAAACGGCAATTCTGGTGCAACACTTAATTACCCATCTTTCGGTGGTGTTACTACTTGTTGCGGATTTTATCAACCATCACAAAATTTGGTAAATGCTTTTAAAACAAATACAAATGGTTTACCTCTCATTGATACATTCAATGATGTTGATGTAAAAAATGATCAAGGTTTATCGGTTACAGCTCCATTTACGCCTGACGGTGGTACGTTTGACCCACGTTTAGATTGGACAGTTGGTCGCCGTGGTATTACATTCTTGGATTGGGGAGTGCATACTGGAGCTGGTTTTATTCGCGACCAAGCTTATGCTGGCCCATATTCGCCTAAAAAACATCTGCCTTATAGGTCTGATATTGGTGTAAATACTGGCCCAAATCCTCGTTTGAATGCAAATAATTATCGAATGATTAGATATGCTCATGTACTTTTGTTATTAGCTGAATGTGAAGTTGAGGTAGGTGATTTGGAAAAAGCACGTGAATATGTAAATATGATTCGTAATCGAGCAGCTAATCCCGAAGGTTTTGTTGTAGGTTCTGATGGTAAGCCTGCGGCAAATTATGTAGTTAAACCTTATAGTGAAACTTGGAGAGATAAAATAGCTGCAAGAAATGCAGTTCGATTTGAAACTCGTATTGAAATTGCAATGGAAGGTCATCGCTATTTTGATTTAGTTCGTTGGGGAATCGCTGACCAAGTTCTAAATGCATATTACGCTAAAGAAAAAATAAAACGTGCTTATTTTAACGGTGTTTCGTTTATAAAAGGTAAGCATGAATATTATCCAATACCGCTTCAAGAAATTTTGAATAGCAAAAAGGATGGTAAGGAAACATTGAAGCAAAATCCTGGATATTAATATTTAGATTTGCTTTTTTACAAAATTGCCAAAATACGCTTGTATTTTGGCAATTTTTTTTGTTATTTGTCCGAGATTTAGCTTTGTTTCCTACCAATAGATATTTATTTTTGGTGTATCATCGTATTCAAAATTACCAACATCTATGATTCTTGTTTCTGTTACAGAGTGGCTGTCTTTTATTGGACGATTCCATCCATTGGCCGTACACCTTCCAATTGGTTTCTTGGTTTTAATAGTATTTTTTGAACTATTAAATAAATACAGCAATATCACAATCTCATCCGAAATATTAATTGTTTCCCTTTTGGTAACAGCGATAAGTGCAAGTTTTGCTTGCTTGTTAGGTTACTTTTTATCAGAAGAAGGAGGATATAATAAAGAAATATTGGAAGAACATCAGTGGCAAGGTATCGGTCTTGCTAGCCTTAGTTGGCTTTCCTATTTTGTACATTCAAATTGGCTTAGACAAAAGATTGATTTTGCTAAACATCTGTATTTACCGCTGTTAGCATTTTCATTCGTTTTGATGATCGTAGCTGGGCATCATGGCGGCAATTTAACACATGGAGAAGCTTATTTAAGCGAAAATACACCCAATCCTTTTCGTAGCTGGTTGGGTTTGCCAGAAAAAAGTGATATTCCAAAAAATGAAATTGCATTAAAGAAACTGAATCCGACCGAAGCTCAAGTATATCAAGATATTGTTAAACCAATTTTTAAACAAAAATGTGAGCAATGTCACAACGCAAATAAGATGAAAGGAGATTTGCGAATGGATGAGATCAATCTTTTTATAAAAGGAGGGAAGCATGGCGTAATTTTTAAGGCGAATGATGTTCAAGGAAGCGAATTTATAAAACGTATCTTATTACCAGAATCTGATGAAGAACACATGCCTCCAAAAGGTAAAACACAAATTACCGAAAATGAACTTTTAGTTTTAAAATGGTGGATTGAGCAAGGAGCGTCATTTAACAAAAAGGTTTCACAATTAGCTGTCAGTAATGAAGTTAAACCAATTTTGGCTTCACTAGGGATTGGTGAAAAAACAAACATTTTAAGTGAAATAAAACAAGATAAATATATAGTCGAAGAAAGCATTTTAGCAAATAATGTTGATGCAGTTGAAATATCAGTTATTGAAAAAGTAAAAAACTCAGGAGGGTTGGTTTTGCCACTTTCGCAAAATAATAATTATGTTGAAATTACTTTTTTAAATAATCCAAAATTTTCAGATAAAGATGCTTCTTTGATTGCAATTGCACCAGCTCAAACTCTATGGTTAAAGCTGTCAAAGACTCAAATAAGCGATATTTCTATTGAATTTATAATAAAACTTTCGAACCTTACAAGATTGCATCTTGAAAATACCAAGATTACCGATAATGCTATAAATTCTATCAGTGTTTTACAGAATCTTGAGTATCTTAACCTTATCGGAACGAATATTACTGATGCATCAATTCAGAATTTAAGCAATCTCAAAAACCTCAAAAAACTATACTTGTGGAAGACAAATATTACTTTATCGGGTGTTGAAACCTTAAAAAAAGTTTTACCCAATCTGATTGTAGATTTAGGAATAACAGAGGAACAAATGGCTGTACTCGAAAAAACCAAAGTGAATGAAGTCAGTGATGATGTCTATAAGAAAAAATGAAATTATTAGGTAACAAAAAGAGGATTGATTTTCATCA
>Ga0247839_1007022_pt1 | contig 12606 bp, 9 predicted proteins | sample LaCruzMarch2015__6_FD_192405 | JGI IMG/M metagenome (GOLD analysis project Ga0247839, IMG submission 192405) | Freshwater microbial communities from meromictic Lake La Cruz, Castile-La Mancha, Spain - LaCruzMarch2015_16m | ecosystem: Environmental > Aquatic > Freshwater > Lake | place: Spain...
AAATGAAAAACCAAGCACCACGTCGTAAGTTTCTGAAAGGTGCTGCTGTTGGTGGCGCCGGTGCAGCTGCCCTTAGCTTCCCAATGATTTCTAAATCGCAAGGCGTACAAAATTTACGCTTCCAGTCAACCTGGCCTGCGAAAGACATCTTCCACGAATACGCTGTAGATTTCGCTACAAAGGTCAATGACATGACCGGCGGCGAAATGAAAATTGAAGTATTGCCAGCCGGCGCGGTTGTTCCTGCTTTCGGATTACTCGATGCCGTTTCCAAAGGTACTTTGGACGGTGGCCATGGCGTGGTGGTATATCACTACGGTAAGAATGCTGCCTTGGCATTGTGGGGATCAGGCCCATCCTTCGGTATGGACGCTAACATGCTCCTCTCCTGGCACAAGTACGGCGGCGGCGCTGCACTGTTAGATGAGCTCTACAAGGTAGTTAATGCCAACGTGAAGTCCTATGTATATGGCCCAATGCCATCACAGCCACTCGGTTGGTTCAAAAAGCCAATCGCTAAAGTAGAAGATCTGAAAGGCCTGAAGTACCGTACCGTTGGTATTTCGATTGACATGTTTACTGCCATGGGCGTTTCTGTAAACGCACTGCCAGGCGGCGAAATTATCCCTGCGATGGATCGTGGCCTGCTTGATGCAGCTGAATTCAACAACGCCTCTTCCGATCGTCAATTGGGCTTCCCAGACGTATCGAAAGTATGTATGTTGCAAAGCTACCACCAGAATGCAGAGCAGTTTGAAATTCTGTTCAACGGCACCAAGTACAACGCATTGTCACCAAAACTCCGTGCGATTTTGGATAACTGCGTCGAGGCAGCTTCTGCTGACATGTCCTGGAAGGCGATTGATCGCTACTCCAAGGCCTACGATGAAATGCAAAAGACCCAAGGCGTCAAGTTCTACAAAACGCCAGACAGCATTTTGCGTAACCAGCTCAAAGTATTCGATGAGGTTGTTGCCAAGAAATCCGCTGAAAACCCACTCTTTAAGAAGATTGTTGACTCGCAAAGAGCGTTTGCCCAGCGTGCTGTGAAGTGGGACTTGGATACCAATACTCCACGTCGCATGGCTTTTGATCACTATTTCCCATCTGGCGCTAAAAAGGCCTAATTGAGGAATATTTCATAAGCTTTAGGTTTATTTCAGAAATATGGCATAAGTTTTAGGCTTAGCTTAAAATAGCGCCCAGTAGCAATATGGGGTGGTTGCGAAGGTAACCACCCCATTTTTTATGGTTTAAACACCTGGAGTCTCCAAAGTGCAAAAATTATTCTTAACGGTAGATCGCCTATCTACCTTCATCGGCCAGTTTTTTTCCTGGCTGGTTGTTGGCTTAACCGCCTTAATTGGCTATGAAGTGTTTAGCCGCTATGTCTTAAATAGTCCGCATGCATGGGCGTTTGACGCCATGATCATGATGTACGGCACCATGTTCATGATGGCTGGCGCGTATACCCTGTCCAAAAATGGCCACGTTCGCGGCGACATTCTCTACGGCTTTTTAAAGCCCCGCACTCAGGCGATTTTTGACCTCATTTTGTACGTCATCTTCTTTATTCCAGGCGTGATTGCCTTGGCCTATGCCGGCTACGGATTTGCTGAAGATTCCTGGCGCATCTTGGAACACTCGTCGATTACAGCGGATGGTCCTCCTCTGTACCCTTTTAAAACCATCATTCCTTTAGCGGGCGTTATTTTGCTCTTTCAGGGTATCGTTGAAATCTTTCGCTGCGTGGTCTGCATTCAACAAGGTGAATGGCCTTCCCGCGAGCAAGACGTGGAAGAGGTCGATGTCGATGCACTGAAGGCAATGGTTGGCCTAGACAAGGAGAAAACCAATGCGTAAGGAACTATTATTCGGCTTCATCATCATGGCATTGGTGGTGCTTTCAACGATTATCCTGCTACCTTGGGGCAATATTGAGAGTGGCCATATGGGCCTGCTCATGCTCTCCCTTGTTGTCGTAGCAATCATGCTGGGCTTCCCTACCGCTTTTACCCTAATGGGTATGGGCATGATCTTTACCTTCATTGCGTATAGCTTTTCAGATCCCTCTTTAGCGCTCAACAACACCTTATCTTTGATGGTGCAGCGGGCGTACGCGGTCATGACCAACGATGTGTTGATCTCGATTCCCTTGTTTGTGTTCATGGGCTATCTGGTGGAGCGTGCCAACTTAATTGAAAAGCTGTTCCGCTCATTGCATTTGGCCTTGGTGCGCGTTCCTGGCTCCTTGGCCGTTGCCACCATCGTTACTTGCGCTATCTTTGCGACCGCAACCGGCATTGTGGGTGCTGTGGTCACACTGATGGGCCTCTTGGCCTTTCCGGCCATGCTCAAGGCAGGCTATGACACCCGCGTATCCGCAGGCTGTATTACTGCCGGCGGTTGTTTGGGTATTTTGATTCCACCTTCGGTACTACTGATTGTCTATGGCGCAACCGCAGGCGTATCAGTGGTTCAGCTTTATGCTGGCGCATTTTTCCCCGGAATTATGCTGGCTGGTTTGTACATCGGTTACGTTATTATTTTGGCTAAATTTAAGCCCAAGTTGATGCCACCGCTATCGCTGGAAGAGCGCAAAGTTCCCTTGCCGATGAGCTATACCGAGCTTGGCGAAAAAATTAGTCAGAAAGTGATTCCAGCCATTTTGATTGGCCTCAAAGGCAAACGTAATTTGCATGTACGCCCCGCCGAATTACTTCAATCTCTGATGATTGCGTTATTGCCACTCTTGGTTTTTGCGATCTTTACAGGCTCCATTTACAAGGTGGTCACTGCGCCCGTGGGTGCTATTGACAGTATGGAAGTGATGCAAATGGGCGACGCTGGTAGTGGCGCTGCTGAAGAAGAGTCAAGCAGCGGCCTGTCCTTACCTCCTGGTGCAGAAAAGACCGATAACGGTGGTTTGTCATTGCCCCCTGGCGCAGAAGAAGACAAGGCAGCGGCAGCTCCGGTCATGAGCGCGGATGAAGCTAAAGCAGCGGAAGCAGCGGCTGCGGCTGCGGCAGCAAAAGCGCTCGAGCCGCGCGATGCGCCTACCTGGTTCTGGGTAATGACCGCAATCTTTGCCGCCATGCTGGCCATTTATTATTTGCTTCTGACTTGGGTGCGTTTGGAGATCTTCAAGATGCTCTTGGGCTCCTTCTTCCCATTAGCCGTATTGATTTTGTTTGTACTCGGTTCGATTGTGTTTGGTCTCGCCACACCAACCGAAGCGGCAGCGATTGGGGCAATTGGCGGTGTCATCTTGGCGGCCGCCTACAAGCAGCTCAATATGCGCGTGATTCGGGAGTCAGTCTTCTTAACAGCCAAAACTGGAGCAATGGTTTGCTGGCTGTTCGTGGGCTCATCGATCTTTTCAGCTGCATTTGCCCTGCTCGGCGGTCAGACTTTGGTTGAAAAGTGGGTCTTGTCTCTGGGCCTCAGCCCAATGGAGTTTTTGATTCTGGCTCAGGTCATCATTTTCTTCCTAGGCTGGCCACTCGAGTGGACTGAGATCATCGTGATTTTCATGCCAATCTTCGTGCCCCTGCTCGATGATTTCGGTATCAATCCATTGTTCTTTGGTCTCTTGGTTGCGCTGAATTTGCAAACCGCATTCTTATCGCCGCCCGTAGCGATGTCGGCCTTCTACCTGAAGGGTGTTGCACCTCCGCACGTCACCCTGAATCAGATTTTTGCGGGTATGTTGCCGTTTATGGGCATCCAGATTCTGGCGATTGTCTTGCTGTATACCTTCCCTGCCATTGGTTTGTGGCTACCCGAAGTGCTGTACAAGTAGTAGCTAGTATCGGTATGAGAACCCCGCGCAAGCGGGGTTTTTTATTGGTGAGGTCAAACGTAATCGAGAGCACTTAAAATAGGTTCATGGTCATAACAACACGGCGAAGCCCTCTTGGATTACGCATCCTCAAATGGATTGCATTGGGTTTAATAGGCGCGAGCACCTTAGTTGCATGCCTTGCTTTAATCTATCTTGCTTCGACCAAGAATAGTCCCTCTGGCAGCGATCGCCTGCTGGGCCTGAATGATGCGGTAAGCATCGGTTTTGATGCCAGTGATATTCCGCATATCAAAGCAGCCACCGCCAGTGATGCCTTATTCGCCCTCGGCTATCTGCATGCAACCGAGCGTTCGTGGCAAATGGAAATCAATCGTAGATTAGCGGCTGGGCGTTTATCTGAAATTCTGGGTGAAGAAACCCTGAAAATTGATCGCTTTATACGTACGGTAGGCATTAAATACAGTGCAGAGCGTCAATATGAGCGCTACCCAGTGGAGGCCAAACGTCTACTGCAAGCCTATGCCGATGGTGTCAATGCCGGTAACGCTAAATTGGGCTGGGCCTTGCCACTGGAATACTTTTTGACGGGCTCCAAGCCAGGCCATTGGTCGCCAACCGATAGCGTTGCCTGGATGCTGATGATGGCAATGGATCTGGGTGGCAACTGGCAAAAAGAGTTTCAACGATTAGAGCTATCGCGAGACCTAAGTACAGAACAAATTTGGGAAGTACTACCTCCATATCTGCAAGGTAATCCCGTAACTAAAATGGATTTTGCGACGCTATATAAAAATATGGGCATTTTTGCCGATACAGAGAGCAGCAAATCCATTAAGCCTTTGGGTATTCAAGATGTACGTCAGCCAGTTACAAAACAAGATCAGTTATTGCGTGCTTTTTTGCCCGGCGGCATTGAGGGTATTGGCTCGAATAACTGGGCGCTCAGCGGCAAACATACGGTCAGTGGCAAACCACTATTGGCTAATGATCCACACTTGGGTTTATCGGCCCCAGCACTGTGGTACTTTGCTCGCCTAGAGGCCCCGGGGATCAATGTCATTGGCGCCACCCTGCCTGGCATTCCGGCAGTCGTGCTTGGCAGAACGGATAGCATTGCCTGGAGCTTTACCAATACCGGCCCTGATGTGCAAGACCTCTTTATTGAAGAATTGGATCCTACCAATCCGGGCCAATATCGCACCCCCGATGGCATGGCTACGTTTTTAATCCGGGAAGAAGTAATTGAGATTAAAAATAAACCCGCGCATCGTTTCATCATCAAACAAAGTCGCCACGGACCCATCATTTCAGAATCCTACGATCGGGCTAAAAATTTAATTAATACCGATCGCTTTGCTTTAGCCTTGCGCTGGACTGCGCTCGATCTCGACAATCAATCGGTGATCGGCCTACTCGACATGAATCGCGCCACGAATTTAGATGGCTTCAAAAAAGCATTGCGCAAGAACTACGCTCCCATGCAAAACGTGGTGATGGCCGATACCGCCGGTAATATTGCCTTTCAGGCAGCTGGTGTAGCGCCTAAGCGCACGCTGCATCAAGGCCTTTACGGGGTTGCACCAGCCCCTGGCTGGGATAAGCAATACGACTGGCAAGGCTATATTCCGTTTGATCAGCTGCCTGCACTCGATAATCCCGAACAAGGCTGGCTTGCGACTGCAAACCAGCAAATTCTGGCCGCCAATAATCCCAACCCACTGACAGGCGATTGGGAATTGCCATTTCGATATGAGCGTATTACAGCCTTACTGGAAGCAAAGCAGCAGCATGACTTTGCATCGATGCGAACCATGCAGGGCGATACCCTTTCGCTAGCAGCAACGCCGCTATTGCCTCTCTTTAAAGCAACGCAGTCTACTCATACGAGTGCCTCAGCAGCACAAGCGATCATTGCCGGATTTGATGGCGATATGCGCATCGATAGCAGTGGCGCCCTTATCTTTAATGCATGGGTAGATCAACTGACGCGTCATTTATTTTCTCGCTTGGGGGATTATTTTTCGTTCGAGTATGGCAAGCGGCATTTTAGAAACGCTTTGCTAGAGCAGCTATCGAATCCCAATAGTCTCTGGTGCGACTCACCCAAAACCGAAAGCATTGAAAACTGCGCGCAAGCATCGCAACAGGCGATGGATAAAGCGCTGGAATACCTCAGCACGCAATACGGCAGCGATCCAGTCAATTGGAAATGGGGCGATGCGCATCTTGCGGTTTCAGAGCACCGTCCCTTTAGCCGAGTACCCCTCTTAAACCGTCTCTTTAATATTACGACTCCGTTTCCGGGGGATGGCTTTACGATCAATGTAGGGCGGCCCGAGCTTGGTAAACATAAAAATCTGTTTGAGGCCAAACAGGCAGCAAGCTTACGAACCGTGTTTGATTTAGCCGACCTAGAGCAATCAAGCTTCATCTATCAAACCGGGCAATCAGGTTGGGTGCAAAGTAAGCTCTACCGCAATCTCAACCCCCTCTGGGCAAGTAATCAAGCACTGCCACTGCAGATGAAACCCAGTAGCTTCCAGCGCCAGCTCGAACTCAGGCCAAAGTAGCGGTATTGGGGTTTAAAATAGAAATATACATTTATTGAGGGGTTTTATGATGAAAAGATGGATGGCGATCGCGGTCTGCATGACCGTCCTACCAATTTCAAGCACCTTCGCTGCTTGGCAAGAGATTGGCTCCAACGAACAATCCACGGTGTCATTGGATATCGAGACCCTTAAAAGAGATGGTGATAAAGCCCAGATCATGTCGATGCTCGACTTTAAAACCCCGGGTGCCGACCCAAAAACAAAAGAACCGATTCGCTCCATCATTGGCTTAAATGAGTACCTCTGCGAAAAAGCCCAATACCGCCCCATTGAATACAAAGTGTTTTCCGGAAACAAGGGTGAAGGCAAAGTAATCGCTGACGTTAAATCACCTGATAGCCCATTTGAAACGATCACCAGCGGCTCATGGGCCGCAGGAGTCTATAGCATTGCCTGCCGAGCCCAATAAAAGGCATCTGTTTCCTTCCTTCTGCCGCTGCATTGCATGGCACAGTCTGATCTATGCTCTCATTATTGGCTTCAGTATTTTCTTTTTCTCTGGGTGCGCCTTGCCATTGGCAGCGCTCGGTAGTGCGGGTACTGGGGCGGCTAGCGCGGTGGGCGGTACCGTTGCTACCGTTGCCGTTGCCAATCCAACTACTGCGGTCAGCGTTGTCTCTACCGTCACCACCGGCAAATCCCCACTAGAGCATGCTGCTTCAGAAGCGACCAAGAAGGAATGTAATTTTTTAAATCTGTTGGGGCCTAAGCCCGTGTGCCAAGACATTGTGATACCGATAGTAAGGGACCATAGCCAAGAAATGATTGGTCTCGCCGATCGGCTTGCGCCAGTGGCGGCGCCTGTAGCTATACCTTTGACTACGCCCAATAGATAAAATCGGGCTTCATTTATCTTCATGTTTTCACTCACCCATTCTTAAGCGCCACTTCATGCCACAGCAAAACATCAATCTCACCCTAACCTGCCAAAACCGCCCCGGTATTGTTGCAGCCGTTGCCAGCTATATTTTTGAGGCAGGCGGTAATATTCAGGAAGCGCAGCAGTTCGACGACAAAGATTCAGGGCGATTTTTCATGCGCGTGGGTTTTAGTTGCGATGGCAGTGTGGATTTACAAGCCCTACGTCTGGGTTTTGCGCCGATCGTCGAGCGCTTTCAGCTATCGTGGGAATTGCGTTCTACTGCCATACTCAAGCGTGTTTTAATCATGGTCTCTAAGCTCGATCACTGTTTAGTTGACTTGCTCTACCGTTGGCGCATTGGCGAGTTACCCATGATCATTGGTGGGATTGTGTCTAATCATCCCCGCTCGGTGTATGCCAGCATTGATTTCGCGGATATACCGTTTCATTACCTGCCAGTCACCCCGGAAACAAAAAGCACCCAAGAGGCAAAGCTACTGAGCATTGTTGAAGATGCCAAAGTAGACATGGTGATCTTGGCGCGCTATATGCAAATTCTGTCCGATGACTTATCGGCCAAGCTATCGGGTCGCTGTATTAATGTGCACCATTCCTTCTTACCCAGCTTTAAGGGAGCAAAGCCCTACCATCAGGCGCATGCGCGCGGCATTAAGCTGATCGGAGCAACATCTCATTTTGTCACGAGCGATCTGGACGAAGGTCCTATCATCGAGCAAGACGTAACTCGCATTAGTCACAGCGATAGTGCCGATGATTTGGTGCGCAAAGGTCGTGATTTAGAACGTCAAGTGTTATCACGCGCCCTGCGCTACTACCTCAATGACCGCGTCTTAATTAACGGCAATAAATCGGTAGTGTTTGCAGATTAATTTTCTGTCACAAGGTTCTTGATTAGCGCCCTGAGAGGGGCTTTAATAGCCCACGCAAATCATTGTGGTCTAGGGTGTGCATTAGCTCCAGCAATTCCCCCAACTCTCCCCTCGGAAAGCCTTTGCGGGCAAACCAGGAGAGGTAATCCCCCGGTAATTCGGAAAGGGTGCGACCAGCATACTTGCCATACGGCATTTTCATGCAGACGAGCTTTTCTAGGGATTCTGGAGTCACGACGATGAAGAGGGAAAATTGGGGTGGCTGATGGGGTTCGAACCCACGACAACTGGAATCACAATCCAGGACTCTACCGCTGAGCTACAGCCACCGTAGAAGAATTGAGATTATAGCTTTTTGTCGGATTTTGGCGAAAATTTGCTACTCTGCCGATGAAGGCCTGACCTGTGCTACTTTTTAGGGCAAACACGCCATGTAAAAACGCTTGATTTCAGGGTCACAACGCACATCCTTGAGCGCAATAGGCCTCTCTAAGGAGATCCCCTCAATCGAGCGGCAGCGGCTGAGTGCAACATACACCTGCCCCGATGCAAAGGTTCCCGACGATAGATCAACCTTTACCTTATCTAGGGTTTTACCTTGGCTTTTATGGATGGTCACAGCCCAGGCCAGCATCAATGGCATTTGCTCATAGGAGCCAATCACATTGGGCTTAATTTTTCCCGACACCATATCGTGGTCATATTTATACGATTCCCATTTGAATGGTGTTACTTCCACCGTATTTGTATAAGCCCCGTTGGGGATCTTGACCTTAATCTTGTCTTTGCTAATTTCATGAACGATGCCGATGCTGCCATTGACCCACTTTTTAGGGAAGGCATTGTCATTGGCAGTAAACATGACTTTGGATCCGGTTTTTAATACCAACTGCATTGGCGAAGGTAAATTGCGCTCATCCACATTGAACTTGCCCTCGAGCTTGCCTGTAAAACTACTGGCATCGCTCGTCAAGTTTTTGAGCTCGCCGCGATTAATCATGTCTGCCCTGGCATTGGTGGTGGTCAGGGTGATCGTCAGTGGGTCAGGCTCTGTCGATTTTCCAAAGCAGGCATCGTTTATGGTTTCTAATGCGACTTCAATGTCTTCATTGATGCGGATTTGATTGAGTAGCTGGGCAAAGTGCACATCCTTTTGGCGAAAGATTTTAGTGAGCTCGATCATCGTAATTTCTTTACGGTGCAGCGCCATAGCACAAAAGAAATACGGGCCCTCATAGCCGCGCTCATGCAGGATGTGCATATCGCTACTTGACACAACCGGCGGTAATTGAAACAAGTCGCCAACAAACATTACCTGAATGCCCCCAAATGCCACGCCTTTTTGGGGTCCGTTTTCGCGCAGGAAAAGATCAATTGCATCCACCAGGTCGGCCCGTACCATCGAGATTTCATCAATGATGAGTAAGCGAATGTCTTTATACAACTGGCGCTCACGCGAAGAGCGCAAGGGCTTAATATCTTCTTCTGGAAAAATCAAGCGCGGCGGCAGACGAAAGAAGGAATGAATTGTGACACCGCGCACCTGCAGCGCTGCCACTCCGGTAGGGGCTAGTACTACAACGTTGCCGGCAATCGTTTTGCGTAAATGACTAATTAAGGTAGTTTTACCGGTGCCCGCCTTACCACTAATGAAGATATACGGATCACCGCGCTCAACTGCATCTAAAGCCAATTGGTAATCTGGAGTGATCTCCAGCTCCAGATCGGCGCCCGGGTTTTGCACTGCACTCATGGATTTACCGCCGACACAGTATCAATCTCAAACGCAGCCCAATCCCCTAGCTCCAAACTCGCCTCGAGAAAAAAATCGGCAATCGCCGCTTTGCTCTGCACCTTAGCCAAGGCATGGTGATCCGATAAACGTTGGCGCCAATAGCGCGATCCTGCCCTGCCATGGGCTAAACCCAAAATATGGCGCGTAAAGGAACCAATGTAAAACGGCTTGCTCTTACTCTGGCATTCATCAAACCAACGCCACACCTGATGCACCAAGCCAATTTGTACGCGATGCCACTCCGATTCACTGAAGAGGTAGCCAGCAGCCTCGCCATTACTTTCTAGTAAGTCGTCCCAGCCCAATAGCATGGCTGGAAAATGATAAGCCGCACGCCCCACCATAAAGCCATCAAAATCATGCCAATGGCCTGCAATCTGGTCATTGTTCTCAAGACCGCCATTGAGGAGAACCCCTACCTGCGGAAACTGCTTTTGCAGGTCTAAACGCAATTGCGCTGCTACCGCATAGTGTAAAGGTGGCTTACTGCGGTTTTCTTTAGGAGAAAGGCCCTTCAATACCGCATTGCGCGCATGAATAGTGACCTGATGGGCGCCAGCATCAGCTACCGCCAACATAAAGTCTAGTGCGAACTGATAGTCTGCTGGGTGCGCACTGGCGTCCATTTGATCTAAGCCAAGACGATGCTTTACCGAGATGGGCAAAGCGCATGCAGCGCGCATGGCTGAAACGCAATCTGCCACTAAGGTGGGCTCAGCCATCAAGCAAGCGCCAAAGGCACCGCGCTGTACCCGCTCTGAAGGACAGCCGCAATTGAGATCAATTTCGTCATAGCCCCATTGGGCCGCTAAGGCTGCAGCTTTGGCCAGATCTGCTGGCTCACTACCACCCAGTTGTAGCACTACGGGATGCTGTTCCTCAGAGTAATCTAAATGGCGTGGTACATCGCCATGCAGCAACGCGCCTGTGGTCACCATTTCGGTATAAAGAACAGCTTGCTTAGATAGCTGTCGATGAAACGAGCGGCAGTGCCGATCAGTCCATTCCATCATCGGCGCAACAGCTAAACGCTTCTTTCTAGGATTGGATTGGTGTTCTTTATCGGATTGCGTCATTGCATCTGAATCCATTGCATTTTGTTATGAGCCTCATGCCATTATCCAGTACCACTACTCCAGCTATAGAAAAAACCACCCGAAGGTGGTTTCTCTGGTAATCACAGCGACTTAATCACGTGATGCTTTTTTACGCTCATGCTCTTTTAAATAACGCTTACGAACGCGAACGCTCTTTGGAGTGACTTCAACCAACTCGTCGTCGCTAATGAATTCTACCGCGTACTCCAAAGTCAAATCAATTGGCGTTACTAAACGGACCGCCTCGTCTGTTCCCGAAGAGCGTACGTTGGTCAGCTGCTTGCCTTTAATAGGGTTTACAACCAGATCGTTATCACGACTATGAATACCGATCACCATGCCTTCGTATACGGGATCGCCATGCTTCACAAACATACGGCCGCGGTCTTGTAACTTCCAAATGGCATAGGCGACAGCCTCACCATCATCTTGGCTAATCAATACACCATTATGACGTTCGCCCAAAATACCGTCTTTCGCAGGTGCGTAAGAATCAAAAGTATGGCTCATCAAACCATTACCACGTGTCATGGTCATAAAGTCTCCCTGAAAACCAATCAGACCACGCGCTGGAATACGGTACTCCAGACGCGTACGCCCTTTGCCGTCGCTCACCATATCAAGCAACTCACCCTTTCGCTTACCCAAATCTTCCATTACAGCGCCTTGGGTAGTGTCTTCAATATCAACAGTTAGATTCTCAAACGGCTCCATCTTGACGCCATTTTCTTCATGGAATACCACGCGCGGACGGGATACGGCCATCTCATAGCCTTCGCGGCGCATGGTCTCAACCAAGATCGTTAAATGCAACTCACCACGACCAGAAACCTCAAAAACCGTATCGTCATCGGTTTGGCGTACGCGCAGTGCCATATTGGATTTGAGCTCGCGGTCTAAACGTTCCCGAATCTGACGGCTGGTGACAAACTTCCCTTCACGGCCAGCGAGTGGGCTGGTGTTAACCATGAAGTTCATGGTCAAGGTAGGCTCATCAATTTTGAGCATGGGCAAGGGATCGGGCGTATCAACTGCACAGACAGTCGTGCCAATGGCTAATTCTTCAATACCGTTAATCAAGGCGATATCACCAGCAAAGGCTTCCTCAACAACCTCTCGCTCCAAGCCTTTAAATTTCAATACTTGATTAACGCGCCCTTTAAATGGGACACCTTCTGGGCCATTCATGCAAATTACTTCCATGCCCGGCTTAACACGACCACGGTTCACACGACCAATACCAATCTTTCCAACATAACTGTTGTAATCAATTGAAGAGATCTGAAATTGCAAAGGACCATCCGGATTATCGTCACGGACAGGAACATGCTGTAAGACAGCATCGAACAGAGGACGCATATCGCCCTCACGTACATCTTCTGTGAGGCCTGCATAACCATTTAAGCCAGATGCGTAGATGATTGGGAAATCGAGTTGCTCTTCCGAGGCGCCCAGTTTGTCAAATAATTCAAATGTGGCGTTGATCACATAATCACAGCGCGCACCGGGGCGATCGACTTTATTAATCACGACGATTGGCTTGAG
>Ga0247839_1007023_pt1 | contig 12606 bp, 7 predicted proteins | sample LaCruzMarch2015__6_FD_192405 | JGI IMG/M metagenome (GOLD analysis project Ga0247839, IMG submission 192405) | Freshwater microbial communities from meromictic Lake La Cruz, Castile-La Mancha, Spain - LaCruzMarch2015_16m | ecosystem: Environmental > Aquatic > Freshwater > Lake | place: Spain...
AAAAAATTCGGGAATAATTTCCATTTAATTTTTCAATTAATCTTTCTGCAAGTCTCACTGCTGGTTCATGCGTAAATCCTGCAAAAATTATATGGTCTAATTGCTGAATTTGTTCTGTAATTTTCTTCACAATATATGGATGTGAATGTCCATGCGCATTTACCCACCAGCTAGAAGTAGCATCAAGGTATTTATTTCCATTTTCATCAAACAACCAACAGCCTTCTGCTTTTACAATAGCAACGGGATGCGCAGCAGTTTTTGCCTGGGTGAAAGGATGCCAAATAACCTTTAAATCGCGTTCAGAAATAGTCATAGATTTTTAAATCTTTCGGCCTGTTCCAACACAAAAAATTTATCTATTATTTTACCTTCATCTATTCTGCCTAATAATTTAAAACCTGTCATATTTAGAATAACAGATTCGGTTGCTTCATTCTCATTTCCATTAAAAATAATTCCTTTTACTGGAATATTTCTAACCATCAATGCTTCTGCTGAAAGTAAAGTATGGTTAATACTTCCTAAGTAGTTTCTGCTTATCAAAATTACTTCGGCATTAAAATTTTTAATCAAATCGATATACAAAGTATTTCTATTCAAAGGAACCATTAACCCACCAGCACCTTCAATTATTAAATTATTGTTAGTTGATGGAAGTTGAATCAATTTTAAATCAATTTCAATTCCTGCTTTTTCAGCCGAAGCGTGCGGTGACATAGCGTAAGGCAGGGCATAAGCTTCTTCCCAACATTTACTATTTCTATTTGAAATTAATTTGTTCACTTTAATTCTGTCAGATTTTTTTATATCTCCTGCTTGCACAGGTTTCCAGTAATCTGCCTGCATTGCTTCACAAAGAATTGCTGATGCTACTGTTTTTCCTACATCGGTTCCGATGCCTGTTACAAAATAGTTTTTCATTGTATAAAATGTGTTATTGCTAATGTATATCCATTCAACCCTAAACCAACAATACTTCCTTCTGCATTGGGTGCAATATAACTTTGATGTCTGAAATTCTCCCTTGCATAAATGTTACTTATATGCACTTCAATTACAGGTGTTTTAATTGCCGCCACACAATCTCCAATGGCCACGGAAGTATGCGTATAACCTCCAGCATTTAAAATTATTCCATCACTTTTAAATCCATTTTCCTGTAAATTATTGATGATTTCTCCTTCCACATTACTTTGAAAATAAGTAAGTTGTAATTCAGAAAATTGCGACTTTAATTTTGATAAAAAGTCTTCGAATGTTTCTGTTCCGTAAATTTCTGGTTCCCGTAAACCAAGAAGGTTTAAATTTGGACCGTTGATGATATGAATGTGCATCGAAAATAAAATGTAAAAGTAAACAGAAATGGATTGGTCGTCAACAATTAAAGGATTTGTTGCTTATTTAAAATTAGAAAGGTCTCTTTCGGAGAATTCTATAGATGCATATTGCAACGATGTAGAAAAATTGTGGCAGTTTTACCAAACTCATGGGATGAATACCAGTCCGCTTCAGGTAGAAGATGAACACATAAAAGGGCTCATTCAATGGGCAGCTGAATTGGGTATGCAAGCAAGAAGTCAGGCAAGAATGATTTCTGGATTGAAGGCTTTTTTCAAATATTTAATGCTTGAAAACTTAATAGATGTAGATCCTTCCGAATTAATAGATGGGCCTAAATTGGGCAGAAAATTACCAGACACATTAGATGTTACCGACATTGACAGATTGATTGCTGCAGTTGACCTAAGTAAACCAGAAGGAGAAAGAAATAGAGCAATGATTGAAACGCTTTACAGCTGTGGCTTACGTGTCTCCGAACTAGTAAACCTAAAGCTTTCAGATTTACATTTTACCGCAGGTTTTGTAAAAGTTGTTGGTAAGGGAAACAAAGAACGAATTGTTCCTGCTGGTAGTTTGGTTTCTAAAAGGATTAAAGAATACGTAGAAAATGTAAGGGTACATATTCAAATTCAAAAAGGTGAAGAAGATTTGATTTTCCTCACTTCCAGAGGAACACGTATGAGTAGGCAAATGGTTTTTATTGCTATAAAGAAATTAGCTGCTGCAATCGGATTAAAGAAAAGTATCAGCCCACATACTTTCCGGCATTCTTTTGCTACCTCACTTGTAGAAGGTGGTGCAGATTTAAGAGCTGTTCAGGAAATGCTAGGTCACGAAAGTATTACCACCACTGAGATTTATACGCATTTAGACAGAGAATATTTGCGCCAGGTTATTACTTCTTTCCATCCAAGAGCCTGAGCGATAAAAGCCAAATTTTGTCGTGAAGTTTGCATACTTTTAAATTGAACCTTCTCGTTTAAGTTCCATAGGCAAAAAAAAAAACAAACTATGGAAACTCCCTTCACTTCCCGCTCCACTCCTTCATTTGATGAAATTGTGTTCGAGCAACGAAACAAAAATTATGGTGCATTCGAATTGCGCAGCTCTTATGAAAAGCATGTGAACATTGCATTTCTTATCACGTTTTCTGCATTTGTTATTGTAACTTCTGGGATTTTAATCCGCTCATTTTTTAGAAATCCAACAATAGCTGAACTGAATAAAGAAATGTCAAACTTTAAAGATTTATCTATCATAGAAGTTATTTTACCAGAAAAACCTAAAGAGCCCGATGGAGGAGAAAAAATAGAGACTCCTCCGGTTGGGAAATCAGATGTAGATGATGATTTGAAACCAATAGAAGTGGAAGACAATCCTATTGTTGAAACAAAAAAGCCAGAAACAAAAATAGATTCAATACCAACAGGTTACAATCCTGAAGGAAATGGGAAAAAGGGAGAAGTTTTACCTACAGGTGGAGGAGGTGGTAAAGGCCCAATTACAGGAACAGGTGACGGAGAAGAATTAAAAAAAGAACCTGCTTTTATTGACATTCCTCAAATTATGCCTGAATTTCCTGGAGGAGAAGAAGCTTTGTTTAAATTTTTAAAACGAAATTTAAGATTTCCAAGATTTGAAGAAAACAACTCTTCAACAGTTTATGTGGCGTTTATTATTGAAACCGATGGACAAATAGGGCCAATTAGCATTCTTAAAAGTGGAGGAATTTCATTTGATGAAGAAGTAATTCGTGTGGTTTCAAAAATGCCAAAATGGAAACCGGGCGCGAATGAAGGTGAAAATGTACCAGTAAGATTTAAAATGCCCGTAAAATTTAGACAAGCCAATTAATCAATTTTCATAGAAAAGTCATGAAACAAAAAATCCCTCCGAAGAGGGATTTTTTTATGCTAATACAGCTGACTTGTAGACTTGGTCTATTTTTTCTGCCAGATGTTTATCTTTTTCAGTGATAGTATTTTCTTCATCATGCGTGTACAAATAAATATCAACCTTATTGTATACATTTCTAATTTCAGGATGGTGATTGGCTCTTTCAGCAATTAATGCTACTTTTGTTAAGAAAGCAAAAGCTTCTACGAAGTTTTTGAATTCAAATGATTTATGAAGTTTTCCCTCTGTTGTGTTCCACATATTTCTAAATCTTTATAAGAGGGCAAACTTAATGCGAAATTGATAGATAAAATGTTAAAAAGTGTGAATTTTCTCTCAGTTTGTTCAAGTGTTCATAAGTATTACAGCATTCTCTGTGTAACTATAACACTTACAATAATTTGTGAAAGCGGAATTGCTCAGATTCCTTTTAAATTTGAGATGGAGAAGCAATCTATCAAAGAGAAGAGTAAATTCAATGTTTCTAAAAGAAGTAGTGAAAATGAGAATAATATAGATGTTACATATTACAACTGTGCATGGAATGTAAATCCTGAGGTCCGTTTTATTGAAGGTTCTGTAGCAATTTACTTTAAATATGGAGCACAATACAACGGAACTGTTCAGTTCGATTGCAACACTTCTCTAACAATAGATTCTATTATTTATAATGGTGCTCAAATTTTGTTTTTACACGCCGACAATCAAATAAACCTTGTTTTAGAGGGAAATACCTCAGGATATGTTGATTCTACTGTGATTTATTATCACGGAATTCCAGAAAGTTCGGGCTTCGGCTCTTTTGAAATAGATACAACTTCTTTGGGCACTCCATGCATGTGGACACTTTCTCAACCATTTGGAGCAAAAGATTGGTGGCCTTGCAAGCAATCCTTAACTGATAAAGCGGATTCTATCGACATTACAGTTAAAGTTCCAGTTGGAAATTATGTTGCAAGTAATGGTTTATTAATAGAAGAAGATTCAGTAAATAATAAGCTGATTGCACATTGGAAACATCGATATCCAATTGCAACTTATTTAATTGCTATAGCAGTTAGTAATTATGAGCGTTACAGCGAATTAGTGCCACTTTCAACAGGGAATTTATTGGTAGAAAATTATGCATTCCCAGAAGATAGAGGTGAATGGGAATGGTTAAGCTTTAACACCAATCAAGCAATTCAATATTTTGATAGCTTATTAGTTCCTTACCCTTTTATGCGCGAAAAATATGGTCATGCGCAGTTTGGATGGGGTGGAGGAATGGAACACCAAACTATGAGTTTTATGGCTGACATTGGTTCTTGGTTAATGTCTCATGAGCTTGCCCACCAATGGTTTGGGAACTTTATTACATGTGGCTCTTGGAAAGATATCTGGCTAAATGAAAGCTTCGCAACTTTCTTAACAGGTTTGTTTTATGAACGGTTTTCAGATGGGTTTTTCCCAATTTGGAAAGACTTTCAAAGACAATATATTATGGAAGTGCCAGGTGGTAAAGTGATTGTAGATGATACAACCCAAGTAGATTCTATTTTCAATCCACGTTTAACTTATTCTAAAGGTGCAGCAGTTTTACAAATGCTAAGGAAAACGTTGGGAGACGAAGTGTTTTTTGAAGGTTTAAAGTCATATTTAAATGATACTTCTTTAGCGCAATGTTTCGCTTACACAAGCGATTTTGTTAGGCATATGGAATTAGTTTCCAATAAGGATTTAACACTTTTTTTTAATCAGTGGCTCGAAACTGAAGGTTACCCAATTTTGAAGTTAGAATGGTATCAAGTTAATGGTAAGTTGAAGTTAAACGTTGCTCAAAACCATAGTGTTGCTGATGTTTCACCATTTACTTTTGTGTATCCTATATTTTTATATGGTAATGGAATAGAGCAAGTTAAATGGATAACTATTAATTCTTCAAGTTCAACATTTGAGTTCGAAATACCATTTTCAAATGATAGCCTAAAAGCTGATATCGATTTTGATTTTTTGGTAAAAACAGAGGTTATTCAAGTTTCTTCTGAGGAAGTTAACCAGCTCCTCATTTATCCTAATCCAGGAAACAACAACTTTACACTGAAAAGTGCTATTAAGTTATTGCCGGAAGAAGCCATTTTAATGAATATGCTTGGACAAGTTGTGCCTTGTACATTTACCGTTTCTCCTGATGGATTTTCAGGAAAGTTGGCTGTAGAATCTCTTTCACAAGGAGTTTATTTTTTAAAAATTAAAAAAGAAGATAGCTCTGATATAGAAGTCCATTTCATTGCGAATTAATTAAGATTTCTTTTTATTCATTGTTTTTTACATAGGTATTAATACTTATTTGTTACATATAGTTGAAACAAATATGAATTATGTAAATCATTTTTAATTGCATGTAAGAAATAAGTGTAAATTTGCGTATTATTTCGAGAGGAAAAAAGAGTTGGTTTTAGAGCTTTAAATTTTAAAATCGCATAGCATGACTGAAAAAATATACATAAAATTGCCCGTTCTTTTATTATCAAAAGAAAAAAAAGCGCTTCCCTTATTTAAGTGTTTAGCTTCTTTTTTCGTTGTAATAAGTATTCAATTTGTGTTGAATTGTAACAGTTTATTTAGTTTGCTTACTCCACAAACCTCAGTATTTATAACCTTAAGGAATAAATTCCGTTTATCAGTTCGTTTTTTACACCTAAATACAAAGCGAATGATTCAATTTTCCATTTCAACATTCAAATTCGAAAATACAATAACTGACAATAGAGCAGCTGAAGCTTTATATTGTCTTTCAGCTCGTTCAGCAATATCACACACATATTTACCTAACAAACTTTAATATGGAATCAACTGCTACTACTATCGGCATTTTCCGCAAATTCAACGTAAACTTTAAGAGCCAATGGTTTTTAAGGTCGTTTTTTATTGCGATTACAATCACATTATCAACCATTGGTTTTAGCCAGACAAACAGCTTTGTTACTGGCCCTTGGAATACGGCTGGTTCTTGGTCTCCCGCAGTTGTGCCAAATGCTATTGGGACAAGTGTAATCATTAATACTGGACATAACATTACATTAAACACAACTGCCATTAATGTTGCAAATTTAACCATTAATTCAGGTGGTACTTTTACATTAAGTGGTGCAAATTCAATTACTGTCAATGGAGATTTAACCATTAATGGTACTTTAAATTCTGCAGCAGCTACTGGAACAATTACTGTAACTGGTAATTTGATAGTTGCAGGAACATTAACAGGTTCTACAGGAGCTGCTACAATAAATGTTAATGGTAGTACAATCGTAAATGGCACAGGAGCAATTAATTTAAATGCCTCTAACTTTAATACTACAGGAACAACCACTTTAAATGGAACATCTTCAATAAATGATGTAACCACTGCAGGGACAAATACTTTTACTGGTTTGTTAACTATTAACTCTGGAACTTCATTCACGAACACTGCGAATGCACCGCCTTATATTTTTGGAGGAGGAATTACAAACAACGGAACTTTCAATAAAGTCGGAACAGGAGCAGTAGCCTTTAATGGAGCAAATGCAATTAGTGGAGGTAATGCATTGAATATACCTGGTACTATTACAATCACTGGAAATAAAACAATGGATAACACTGCAGGGCTTACATTTTCTGGAAACGTTACGATTTCTGCAGCAACAACTTTTACAAATAATGGAACTGTTAGTATTGCAGGTACATTGAATGGTGGAAATGCCGCTACTTCTATTTGGGTAAATGCCGCGAATTCAACCTTAAATTATTCTAACACTACCGCGGCTCCAATGGCCGTAGGTGTTCTAACAGCTTCGGCCTCTCCAAATACGGTTAACTATAGCGGAGGAGCTCAAACTATTGAAGGTGCAGATTATAATACACTAACTTTAGGCGGAGCATCTGTAACTAAAACCTTAGGAGGTATAACAACAGTTGCAAGTGCATTCACAATTCCTGCAACCATAACTTTATCAAATAGTACGTTCGCACTTACGCTTCCTAATACTACTATTAACGGTGCTTTAGCGCTAGGAGCAGGGAGCTTCACGGCCTCTGGTACAATAACAAATAACGGAACTTTTAGCGACGCAAGTGCTACTGGAACTAATACAATAACTGGAGCTTTTACAAATTCTGGAACTTTTTCTACTACTAATAATCCTTCGTTTACTTTCCAAAATGGTTTAACCAATAATGGAACAATGACCGCGACTGGAACAGGTACTTATACCTTTTCTACAAACGCACAAACAGTTACAGGTACAAATGCAATTACCTTTGCTGGACCTGTGGTAGTTTCTTCGGATGTAACATTTGATAATTCTGCAACTTATGCATTTTCTTCCACTTTTACAGTTAATGCAATTGGTTCAGCTACATTTACAGGTACGGGAGCAACGACAATTACCGGAATTTCAACTTTAAATGGCAATTTCACTTTAGATGCTGGAACACCTATAACACATACAGGAGCCGTTAACATTGGAAACAATACAACTTATTTAGCTAATGGCGTCCCAACAATTGCAGGTGCATTAACTGGAGCAACTGGAACATCAGTGTTTACTTTAGGTGCAGGTTTAACTTTAGTATATACAAATGTTGCAGCTCCAATGGTGGGTGGTGTATTTGATGCATCAGCTTTAGGAACGACGGTTAATTATGCTAGAAATGGCAATCAAACCATTGCAGGAGGTATTTACAATAACTTAGTACTAAGTGGTACAAGTGGTATAAAAACCCTTGGCGGAAATACTACTGTAAATAATGCATTAACAATTCCAGCAGTTAATACGCTTGCTTTAGCTGGGTTTGATTTTACAGCTTTAAGCACTATTTCTAATAGTGGAATATTTAATGATGCTGCTGCTGCAGGTACAAACATCATTACTGGTTTATTTACAAATGCACTAGGTGCAACTTTTAGCGCTAGTGGCAGTCCTTCTTTTGATTTTAGAGGTGGTCTAACCAACAATGGTACAATGACCACTACTAGTGGCGGAACTTATTCTTTTACAACTAACCCACAAACCGTAACAGGAAGCAATGCCATTACTTTTGCTGGGCCAGTAGTTGTTTCCACTGACGTGACTTTTAATAATACAGCTACATATACATTCTCAAGTACTTTTACAAATACCGGTGTTGTAGATTTCACGAATACAGGAGCCGTAATTTTTACTGGTGCAGCTTCTATAAATGAAGCTTTTACTGGTGTAGCTGGAAAGACGTTAACCCATAACAATGCCGTAACAATTGGTGCAAATACAACATATGCATGTAATGGAACTTCAACTATTTCTGGAGTTTTATCAGGTGCAAGTGCGAATGCAATTTTCTCTTTGGGTACTACTGGTACTTTAAACTATTCAAATGGCACTGCTCCAATGGCAACTGGTCAATTAGATGCTATAGCCACTGGCAACACAGTAAATTATGCTGGTGGAACTCAGGCCATACAATCAACTACTTATTATAATTTAGGTTTTACGGCAGCGGGCACTAAAACTATTCCTGATATTTCAGTGATGGGAAATTTTAATAGAACAGCTGGAACTTTAAGTTTTGTTGCAAATTCAGTAACAGTATTTAAAGGTGGAAATAATGCAACAGCTAATTTCACAAATGCAAGTGTTCCTTTTCAAAACTTGGTAATAGATAAATCTTTGTCTGCAACTGTAACGATTGTTCCCGGTGGGGCGGTTACAACTTCTTGTGTTTCTCTTTCAATTCCAAATGGTACTTTAAATTTAGGAACTACCGCTACCACTTTAACAGTTACTGGTGATTTTACAGGAGCAGGTGGATTAGATATGAGTGGTGGAACACATATTGTAAATTTAACCGGAGTAAATAACTCAATTGGAACTTTAACTTCTGCAGGACCTGCACTAGGAACCATAGTTTATAATAGAGCAGGAAATCAAAATATGATAGCCTCTCCAAATTACAGAAATGTAACATTGAGTGGTTCGGGTACAAAGAATCTTTCAGGTGCAATGACAGTTAACGGAGCTTTAAATTTAAGTACTAACTTATTCTTAAACTTAGGTGGATCAGATTTAACTTTAACTCCTACTGCAACTTTAGCAGGTGCATTCTCTGCTTCAAGGATGATTTTGACAGACGGAACTGGTAACTTTATTAAACAAGGTACAACAAATGCTCATTTTACAACGAATATACCTGCAGGTTTATATCCTTTGGGAGGAGTTGGTGGGTTATATACTCCATTTACGTTAAGTTCATTAACAGCTACTTACACTGGAACCGCGGCAATTTCAGTAAGAGCAGTTCCTTTGCGCCAACCGAATGTACCTTACTATAATAATACGTTAACAAAGTACTGGAAAATAGAAACAACTAACATTTCAGGAATTACTGCAAACGCTTCCTTTGTTTATATGCCTTCTGAGGCTCCTCTGCCTATTGGTTTATACGAACCTAGAGTATGGAACGGAACTTCTCTTAATGCTGTTGCAGGACCTTCTGCAGCAGGAGCAAATCCATTTTCTACAACTGCAACAAATTTCTTAGCTGGTGAATGGACGGCAGTAGACCCAACAATTAGAACTACATTGTATTCTTACCAATCTGGAGATTGGGCTAACATAAATACTTGGACAACCGACCCTTCTGGTTCAACTTTAATTTCTTCAATTATTCCGGGTCCAGGAGATCAGGTTGTAATATTATCTGGAAGAACAGTTACTACAGCTATTGCTAGAAGTATTGGTCAGATAGAAATTGAGAATGGTGGTATTTTAGATTTGGGAACAACTTCTGGCCATAATTTAGGAACAGTGAGTGGAGAAGGTAGAATTCGTTTGCAAACTACAACTTTCCCATTAGGAAATTTCGCTGCATTTTCATCTGCAACTGGTGGAACAGTTGAATATTATAATTTGCCAGGTGGCCCAGCAAATGTGCTTTCTAACACACAATTGGTGTATAATAATTTAGAGTTTACCAATAATACTGGAACTAACTACATAGTTAATACAAATTCTGATTTAACAATTAATGGGAATTATTTGTCAACCAGAACATCTGGTGATATTATAGTTAACATTGGAAATCTTGCAACTTCTTGGTCTTTAGTTTTCTATAAAGATGTAACAATTAATGCCGGTACAACATTAAAAGCTGCAAATTACAATGCCACTCACGATATAACTATTCATGGTAATTTAAGTGTTGATGGAATCCTTAATTTTACCAATGGTGCCGCAAATGCCAATTCAACTACGGGTGCTATAACAGTTTTGTTTAGAGGAGCAGTTGCTAACTCAACAGCATCGTTTGGAGCTGGTTCTTCTGTTAAATTTTATGATTTTACCGTAACCAAAAACGATGGTTTTGAGTTGTTTGTAAGCTCTTCTCCTTCCGCTACTGTTTTATTTCACGGAAGAGGCGATGTTTTAACGGTTACAGTTGGAACCTTAAGATTAGGGGCAAATTTGACCATTCCTTCTCTTGGAGTCGGTGTTGGTAATTACGATTTAGGAGCTCCAGGAGTACTTCCTATTCTGTGGATAGATGGAGCAAATGTAACTTGTTTGGCCTCTGGTGCTATTGTGCCATACGGTACTTTTAAAATATCTGCGGGTTCTTTTACATATACAGTAGGTCAAGCAGCCGTGGTTGTTAGAGAGTCAGGTTTATTCCAAATTGATGGAGGTACAGTAAATATGAATTTATTTAGAACCTCCACTACTGCTGTTACACATAGAGGTTCATTTGTAATGAATGGTGGAACTCTATCGTTAAGTGGTAGTATTAGTACTGAGATGAATTATTATGCTATTTTATCTTTACCGTATCCTGAAAATGTATTTAAAATGACCGGTGGTGTTATAAATATTACTAGGGTAAATGGCGGAAGTATTACTCCAAACGGAGGTATTATGATAGCATCTGCTCCACAAAATTATGATGTTACAGGTGGAACCATAAATGTGAACGTTACAGGAAATCGAAATTTTGATATCACTTCAACTGCCCCTTTTTATGATTTAAATTTAGGACGGGTTTCAGCTGGTACAGGTCAAGTAAGATTAAACACAATGAATTGGTCTTATGATGGAAATGCAGGAAATACAGCTACAATTGCAGGTCAGCCTCTAACAGTGCTCAATAACTTAAACGTAAATGCTGCAACTGCTTTAGTTTTTAACGCAAATGGTTATAATTTAAATGTAGGTGGAAACTTTAACTTAAGTACTGCAACAACATCATTTACTGCAGGATTAAACACTTTAACATTTAACGGGAATTCAGCGCAAGCTTTTACTGTAAATGGCACAATTACAGCACCGGGCTTAAATAATTTAACCATTAACAAAGGGAGTGCTAGTACATTAACATTAGCCGGATCTGCCGCAACTATTACAGCTGCGGGTGGCTTAAGTTTATTAAATGGTACGCTTGCCGATAATGGTAAAACATTAAATATTGGAGGTAATGTTCTAAATAATGCAACTCATAGTGGAGCTGGTAAAATTGTTTTGAATGGAACCGCAATACAAACAGTTGGTGGCAATGGAATTGGAGTTTTTCAAAATCTTGAAATTGCAGGTGGTCCAGCAATCGTTTCTGCAACAAACACAATTAGAGTAAATGGTAATTTAAATTTAGCAACAAATCGTATTTTCAATATTGCAATTTACCCTTTAGTTTTACAGGCAACATCAGCAATTACAGCTGTACCAGGTGCATTTAGTGCTACAAGATTTATTTCTACAGACGGTTTTCAATCTGATGGTGGTATCGTTAAGCCATACAACAGTACAGCTGCATTCTTATACCCATTTGGTTCAGGAGTTAATTATACTCCTGCTACCATCCAATTTAGTGCCGCGCCTAGTGCATATGGTACCATTGATGTTAGACCAGTTGCTGCAAAACAATTGTATGTTACTGACGCTCCAAATGCATTGGACAGATATTGGAAAGTGCGCCAAACAGGCTTTGCTGGAGTTCCTGCAAATTCTGTGAATCTAACTTTTAACTATGGAACTTTACCGGATAATCTTGCATACATTCCAGGATATTATAATTATCAGTCAATTGCTTTTACAACCATTAACGATGTTACTAAAGTAAACGAAACAACAAAAAATATAAGCTTCGATAATGTTAGCTACTTTAATGGAGATTTTACTGCTGGAACTTTGTCAGCATTCGGTGTGGTAGTTCCATATTATAGCCGTGCAAATGGTAATTGGAACGTTAATACTACATGGTCGAATGTTGGTTTTGGTGGAGCTATTGCCCCCGGAACACCAAGTGCTTCAGTGCCAGTATTCATTGGTGATGGAACTTCTTTCTTCCACATTGTAAATGTAACAGCTAACAATACTG